>ERZ1643250.1777-NODE-1777-length-17412-cov-4.792245_pt1 | contig 17412 bp, 9 predicted proteins | sample MGYA00579262_ERZ1643250 | MGnify/ENA primary metagenome ERZ1643250 (study PRJEB29033, sample SAMEA4952265) | chicken gut metagenome | biome: Broiler Chicken; feature: Gastrointestinal Tract; material: Caecum | place: Ireland | collected 2018 | study: Broiler... | reverse complement strand
ATAACCGAGCTCGGCATAGAGGGCGGCTGCAACTGCCCGTTTGCGCTCAATCCCGATTCTTTTGAATACTCTGTAATAGAAGTCAACCCCCGTGTTTCGCGCTCCTCGGCGCTCGCCTCCAAGGCGACGGGTTACCCTATTGCCAAGGTTGCCACCAAGATTGCCCTCGGCTACACGCTCGACGAGATTAAAAACGACGTAACGGGCAAAACTTATGCCTGCTTCGAGCCCACTCTCGACTACGTCGTCGTTAAGCTTCCCAAGTGGCCGTTCGATAAATTCCTCTATGCAAAGCGCACGCTCGGCACGAGAATGAAGGCGACAGGCGAGGTGATGGCGATAGGCACTTCCTTCGAGATGGCTATAATGAAGGCGGTGCGCGGCGCCGAAATTTCGCTCGGCACGCTCAATATGCCCAAAATGACCGAGTTTTCCGACGAGGAAATCCGCGCTAAACTGCACGAACTCACCGACGAGAGGCTGTTCGTCGTATTCAGCGCGATAAAGCGCGGCATATCGGTAGACGATATTCACGCAATAACCAAGATAGACAAGTGGTTTTTGAACAAACTCAAAAATCTCTCCGATTTCGAGTGCGAAATAGCCGGCAAGCCGCTCACCCGTGCACAGTATATGCAGGGTAAAAAGATGGGCTATCCCGACAAGGAGCTCGAAAAGATATCGGGCAACAAACTTCCCATGCACAGGGACGCCGTGTTCAAGATGGTAGATACCTGCGGCGCGGAGTTTGCCGCCCAGACGCCGTATTTCTACTCAACTTACGACGAGCCCGACCACGACGAGGCCAAACCCTTTGTAAAGCGCAGCAAAAAGCGCAGGATAATAGTTATCGGCTCGGGCCCCATACGAATCGGTCAGGGCATCGAGTTCGACTATTCGTCCGTTCACTGCGTGTGGACGCTCAAAGAGATGGGCTACGAGGTTATAATCATAAACAATAACCCCGAAACGGTATCCACCGACTTCGACACTGCCGACAGGCTGTATTTCGAGGCGCTCACTCCCGAGGACGTTCAGTCTGTTATAGACGTCGAAAAGCCCTACGGCGTAGTTATAACTTTCGGCGGACAGACGGCAATAAAGCTGTGCAGCTACCTCGATAAAAAGGGTATACGCATTCTCGGCACCCCTGCCGACAGCGTAGACCTCGCCGAGGACAGGGAGAGGTTCGACGAACTTTTGGAACAGTTCTCCATAGCGCGTCCCAAGGGGCTCACCGTAATGACGAAGGAGGAGGCAATCTCTGCCGCCGAAAAGCTCGGCTATCCCGTGCTTCTCCGTCCTTCGTATGTTATAGGCGGCCAGAACATGACCATAGCCTTCACGCAGAACGATATCGAGAGGTACATGGACGTCATACTCGCGCAGAAGATTGAAAATCCCGTCCTCTGTGACAAGTATCTCATGGGCACTGAGCTCGAAGTCGACGCGATATCCGACGGCGTGGATGTGCTTATCCCCGGCATAATGCAGCATATCGAACGCGCGGGCGTTCACAGCGGCGACTCTATTGCCGTTTATCCGCCCTACAATCTGAGCGACGCAATGCTCAAAAAGGTGGTGGATATCTCCATCGAGCTTGCGCTCTCGTTAAAGACGAAGGGGCTTATAAACATACAGTACCTCATTTACCACAACGAACTCTACGTAATAGAGGTAAATCCGAGGGCGTCGAGAACCATTCCGTATATCTCCAAGGTTACGGGCGTACCCATGGTTGAGCTTGCGACAAAGATTCTCGTAGGCGCAAAGTTAAAGCGCCTCGGCTACGGCACGGGCTTATATCCCAACTCGCCCTACGTGGCGGTAAAAGTGCCCGTGTTCTCGTTTGAAAAACTCAACGACGTGAACTCGCAGCTCGGCCCCGAGATGAAGTCCACGGGCGAAGTCCTCGGTATAGGCAAGACGATAGAGGAGGCGCTCTTCAAGGGGCTCGTCTCCGCGGGCTTCAACATGAAACACCCCACTAAGCAGCACCCTTCGGGAATTTACTTCACGGTAAACGACCAGGATAAGTACGAAATAGTAAATATCGTCAAAAAGTTTGCCGACCTCGGGCTTACGTTCTACGCCACGAAGGGCACGGCGAACGTCATCCGCAGTCTCGGCATAGAGTGCACGGAAGTTGCGCGCCTCTCCACGAACGACGACATATTCAAGCTCATGGACGAGGGCAAAATCGACTACGTCGTGTACACGGGCAAGACGGACATGGAGTCGATAACCAACTACATTTCGCTCCATCACCATGCGATTCTGCTCGGCATAACAGTGCTCACTTCGCTCGATACGACCAACGCGCTTGCCGACTGCATTGCGGGCAGATACACGCAGTTCAACACCGAACTCGTCGATATCAACCACCTGCGCAGGGAGAAATTGAAGCTCAATTTCTGCAAAATGCACAGCTGCGGCAACGACTATATATTCTTCAACAATTTCGACAACAAGATAACCTGCCCCGAATCGCTTGCGATAAACTTCTCCGACAGGCACTACGGAATAGGCAGCGACGGCATAGTGATGATTGAAAAATCTGACGTAGCCGACTGCAAGATGAGGGTGTTCAACCGCGACGGAAGCAGTGGCGGACTTGCCGCTAATCCTTTGAGGTGCGTTGCAAAATATGTATTCGATAAGCGCATGGTCAATTCCGATAAGATTACCGTTGAAACGTGCGGCGGCGTTAAAACGCTCGAAGTTGTTTCGTTCAACGGTGTTGCAAGCTCCGTTTCGGTAAACCTCGGCAGGGCTACGTTCGACCCGAAGGAGATTCCCGCAAAGACTGAGAGCGAAATCGTGTGCATGCTTATGACTTTCGGCGGAAAGGCGTATGAGACTACCGCCGTAAGGGTGGGCAATTCGCACTGCATCATCTTCTGCGACAAAGTGGACGACGTCGATATCGAGAGTCTCGGCCAGGCTGTGCTGGCATCGGGAATATTCCCCGGACTTGCATACGTCGAGTGCGCGAGGGTGGTAAACGACCTCACGCTCAAACTCCGCGTATGGGACAAGGTCAACGGCGAAACCATGGCTTGGGGCACGGCTGCGGCGGCGGTAGTTGCGGCGGCGGTAAAGGTGGGCTGGTGCGCGAAGGATAAGGTGATTACCGTAAAACTTCGCGGCGGCGACCTCTTCGTAAAGTACCTCGAAAACGGCGACCTCGTGCTCGACGGTTCCGTTAAGCAGTCCTATGAAGGCGTGATTGAAATATAATGATATACTTTGACAATGCGGCGACGACAAAGCCCGACGAAAACTGCCTTTCCGCCGCCGCAAAATATCTTACCGAAAAATTTTACAATCCTTCCGCGCTGTACGCGGAAGGATATAATTTGCACCTCGAACTCGAAGAGGCGCGAAGGAATATTGTCTCACATATAGCCGACCCCGACGAGTATGAGGCCGTGCTCACTTCATGCGGAACTGAGGCTGACAACCAGGCTCTCTTCTGCGGCGGCAGGCGCGGAAATATCGTCACGACTTACGGCGAACATGCGGCGGTGTTTTCGGCGGCAAACGAACTTGCCCGCAGGGGAATTGAGGCGCGCTTTGCCGCGCTCAATCCCGACGGAGGGGTAAACGTTGACTCGCTATTATCGCTTACAGACGGCAAAACTTCGCTCGTATCCGTCATACACGTCAACAATGAGACGGGCGCGGTAAACGATATAAACGCAATCGCGGCGGCGGTAAAGAAGAAAAATCCGCGCACACTCTTTCATGCCGACGGAGTGCAGGCATACGGGAAAATTCCTTTCAGACTTTCGCAAAACGTCGATATGTATTCGCTCAGCGCGCACAAGATAGGCGGCGTTAAGGGCACGGGCGCGCTGATAAAGCGCAAAAAGCTCGTACTCAGTCCGTATATCTGGGGCGGCGGACAGGAAAAGGGGCTGAGAAGCGGCACAGAGAACGTATTCGGCATTAAAATGCTTGAATTTGCCGCCGGAAAGGTTTACGGCTCGATTGAGGATAATTATAAAAAAATCTCAGCCGTAAAAAACAGGCTGTGGGAACTGCTTGATAAGGAGCTGTTCGTCCGTATATCGCAAGGTGGCGGGTCGCCCTATATTCTGACTGTTGCGGCGGAGGGCGTGCGCGGCGAAACGATACTTCATATGTGCGACGACGAGGGGCTGATTATCGGCACGGGCTCGGCATGTTCGTCCAATTCGGCAAAGCGCTATTCGCGCGTGATGCAGGCTTGCGGAATAAAGGAAAATCTTATAGACGGAGTTCTCCGAATAAGTTTTTGCTCGAACAGCACGATACCGGAAGCCGAACGGGCGGCAGAAATTTTAAACGGCGCCGTGCGCAAAGACAGAGAGATGACGAAATAATATGGAACACGTTATAATTATCCGCTATGCGGAGATACATTTAAAGGGCAAAAACCGCGGCTATTTTGAACGCGTTTTTGCCGCAAATATGGAAAAATCGTTAAAGGGAATACGCCACGAAATACGAAGAAGAAGCGGCAGGTACCTGGTTGAAAACTTCGGCGAGGGCGACGTCGATAAGATTGTAAAAAAGCTCTCAAAGGTGTTCGGCGTACATTCGCTCAGCGTGGGCTACAAAGTCAAGGCCGACATGGACGAGATTTTCCACGCCGCGCAGGCTGCGGCGGACAGTTTCGGCTCGTTCAAAGTCGAAACGCACCGCGCGGATAAAACTTTTTATCTCAATTCGCCGCAGATTAGCGCACAGATAGGCGGCAGGCTTTTAGACAGCAACAAAAATCTTACGGTAGACGTTCACGAGCCCGACTTTATAATAAATATCGACGTGCGCGAGGACGGAACGGCGCTCGTGTTCAACAAGTTTATAAAATGCGCCGACGGGATGCCCGTAGGTACGGCGGGGCGCGGACTTTTGCTTATGTCGGGCGGTATAGACAGTCCCGTGGCGGGACATATGATAGCAAAACGCGGCATGAAGATAGATTGCCTTCATTTTCACAGCTATCCGTACACGAATATGCAGGCGCGCCAGAAGGTTATCGACCTTGCCAAAATTCTCTCAGAATACAACTGCGGAATAAAACTTTCGATAATTTCGGTTAAGGAGATTCAGGAAGAGATACACAGGCACTGCAACGGCGCATATATGGTTACGCTTTTGCGCCGCTTTATGATGCGCCTTGCCGAAAGGCTGGCGAAACGGGACGGCGACCAGTGCATTATAACGGGCGAAAGCCTCGGACAGGTCGCAAGTCAGACGATAGAGGGTATGACATCTTCGAACAGCGTTATAGAGAGTATGCCCGTTCTGCGCCCGCTGTGCGGCTTCGATAAGAACGAAATTATCGAAAGGAGCCGCGATATCGGTGCGTACGAGGTTTCAATCCGCCCGTATGAGGACTGCTGCACGGTATTTTTGCCCGATTACCCCATAATAAAGCCGAAACTTGCCGACGTGCTCGCGGAGGAGGCAAAACTCGACGTAGAAAAGCTGCTCGACAATGCTTTCGCAACGCTTGAAATTAACGAATATTAATTTAATAATATTTTAACTATTTTTGTAATTCTACAAAATGTTTCACAAAATGACAAGGTTTTTAAGCAGGCGCATAAAAATTTTTAGCTAAATTCAGCAATATAATCGGATATATTTATGGATAAAGAAAAAAATGTTTCACGCGAAACTTTTAAAGATGTTCGGACAATTATGTTTTGTGAGGTGGAAAATAGCTAAGATATAGCGGCGGACTGCGGCGGGTTGTAGTATATTAAAAAATATCTGAATGATAAAACCCGTTTAAAGCCTCTGAGCCGGAATGAATTTTTGTGTGCGGAACAAAAAAGCCTGTGTTCAGACGAGAATTTAAATTTAATTTTAAAAACCTTGCGCCCAAACTGCAGCGCAAGGTTTTTTTAACTATTCAGTTGTCCAGTCTTTTTTAGTTATATTCGGTGCGTCGCGTTGTGGCGAACTGCCTCCCGAGAAAGTTATGGGAGGCAAAACGACCGTCTTTCCGAAATGTTTTGTTTTCCCGTCGAAGTAGTAGGGGGTTACGCTGTATACTATATATCCGTCGTCCGGTTCATCCGTTATTTTTTCCGTCCAGTTGCCGTCGTATATCAGTATTTTTTCACCGTTTTCCTCTCTATATACTAAATATGCGTAGTAATCTGTGTAACATAATACTATGCAAATATTGTTTTTGTTTACATTGATTTGCGGCGTTTTAATGCTCGGACTTGTAAATTTGCTTGATTTTTCGCAAGGTACGGCGTCTTTTAAAACTTTTATCTGCATGGTTGCAAGCCTGGGCGAGCAGTCGTCGGCAAGCATTATTTTATTGTTGCCGTTGAATTCGCCCTTGTCGATATTTATTATGCAGGTTCCTTCGTTTTTTTCAAGGGGCGGAGGCGTGGCGGCGTCGTATATTTTTTTTAGAATCGTTCCCGCAGTGCGGCAGCAATCTCCGCCACCGGTAACGTCTGTCGGGTTGTTTTTACCGCTTCCAAGCCACACTCCGACCATGTCGCTTGCCGTGTAGGCTATGCAATAGCCGTCGGTGTTGCCGTTTTCGTTTCCGCAGGTGCCCGTTTTTGCGGCTATTTCAAAGGGAAACGAGCCGAGTTTTTTCGCGGTTCCCGATTTGACAGTTTCGCACAGGATGTCATTTATAAGCGAAGCCGTTCCCGCCGAAAACACCTTTCTTTTCTGCTCGTCGGCGCGGTAGACTGTTTTTCCGCTTTTAAGTTTGATTTCCTTTATGAACTTTGTGTTTGTGTAGGCGCCGCCGTTCATAAATGCTCGGTATTTTTCGCATATTTCGGAAAGAGAAAGTCCGTATTTCATTCCTCCGAGCGCGAGCGACAGATTTTTTTCCTCGTCCTCCAAGTCTATTCCGAATTTTTTGGCGTATGCGGCCGCCTTTTTCAGAGTGAGGGCGTTCAGGGTTTTGACTGCGGGGACGTTGTAGCTTTTTATAACGCTCTCCGTAACGGTGACGTAGCCGTGATACTTTTTATCGTGGTTTTCGGGGGAGTAGCCGTTGTAGTCCACCTTTTCGTCGAGTATCTTGGTGGCCGGGCATACGAGTTTTTCCTCTATCGCGGGGCTGTAGACAAGGAGAGGCTTTATCGTCGACCCGGGCTGACGCCTCGCGCCGTTTATGTCGGAGCGGTACGCGCGCACGCCGCCCGATTTATCGGTTACGATTATGGCCGCGTCGTATTCTGTTTCCAGTCCGTCGACCGATTTCTGCAATTCCTCGTCGGCGTAGGTCACGACTTTTATGTCCTTCACGTCGTATAGTCCGATATCCAGCCCGTCAAGTTCGTCGAACACGCACGAAAGGTATGCCGTCATGCCGTCGCCCGCGGCAGACTGCACGGCTGAGAGCGGGCTTTTCACTGCCTGACTGTAGCTCTCTTCGTCGATATATCCGCATTCTTTCATGCATTTTAATACTGTATTGCGCTTTTGCAGGCATTTTTCGGGATTTTTGAAGGGGGAATAGTTGTTCGGTGAGGATAAGAGTCCGACGACGGTCGCGCTCTGCTCAAGCGTGAGTTTGTCAGCGGTCGTTCCGAAATAGAATTCCGCCGCGCTCTCCAGCCCGTAACAGTTGTGTCCGAAATATATCGTGTTCAGATACATTTCGAGTATTTCGTCCTTTGAGTATTTCTTTTCGAGCTTTCCCGTAAGTTTTATTTCGTTGAGCTTTCTTTTTATCGTCTTGTCGCCCGAGAGGTGCGTGTTTTTTATGAGCTGCTGGCTTATGGTGGAGGCGCCCTGTTTAAAGGAGCGGGAGGTGAGGTTTGTTGCAAGCGCCTTTACCATCCGCGCATAGTTCAGTCCGTGGTGCTTGTAAAACGTTCTGTCCTCTGAGGCGATGAATGCGTGCACGGTGTCGCTGTTCAAATCGGCAAGCTTTACGCTCTTTCTGCGCGCGGAGAGCGATGCGCTCGTAAGCTCGCGCCCGTCGGCGTCGCACACCGTTATGCACCTGCCGTAGTCGGTGAGCTTGCTCTCGTCGAGTTTGGCGTCTTTTGTAACATAGGCATACACGGCGTAGCCCGCCGCAAAGGCTATGGCGACAAGCGCCAGAAGTATCAGCGTTACTTTAACTAACTTTCTCATCTAAAATAGTATCGATAAAATAAAGATTTTGTTGCAAATTCGATTGAAAAAAAACTTGTAAAATTATATAATTGTCTATATAAAGGAGTATTATGGACAAGAGATACCATATAGTGACATATGGCTGCCAGATGAACGTGCACGATTCCGAGCGTATCGCGGGCATGTTGTCGGAGCTCGGCTATTCTTCGTGCGACAGTATGGAAGAAGCCGACGTTGTAGTTTTTAACACCTGTTGCATACGCGAGAATGCCGAAAATCATGCCTACGGCAATATCGGAATGCTTAAAAAGCTGAAATCGGCAAAGAGGGATATGATAATAGCCGTCGGCGGCTGCATGCCGCAACAGATTGGCAAGGCGGATATTCTGCACAAAAAATTTCCCTACGTCGACGTAATCTTCGGCACGCACAACTTGAACAAGCTTAAAGATTACATACTCGAAAAGCAGAGCGGCAAAAAGTCTGTCATCGAGATATTTGATTCGGAGGGTGAAATAGTCGAGGGCGAGCACCCTTTGAGGACGAGTTATCCCAACGCGTGGATAAACATAACTTACGGCTGCAACAACTTTTGCAGCTACTGCATCGTGCCGTACGTGCGCGGCAGGGAGAGAAGCAGGCGTTCAGAAAACGTAATAGAGGAGGCGCGCTCGCTCGTATCCGACGGGTATAAAGAGCTGACCCTTCTCGGACAGAACGTAAATTCATATGCGAACGGCAGCGACGATATCCGCTTCCCCGCTCTGCTTGAAAAGATTGCGGCGATTGACGGGAAGTTCAGGCTGCGCTTTATGACGAGCCACCCGAAAGACTTTTCGGAAGAGCTGGCAAAGGCGATTGCCTCAAACGGGAAGATATGCCGTTGCGTTCACCTGCCCGTACAGAGCGGTTCCGACAGAATCTTAAAGGCGATGAACAGAAAATACACCTCGGCGGACTATCTCAAAAAGATAGAGATTTTAAAAAAGTACGTTCCCGACTGCGCGGTGACGACCGACCTTATAGTGGGTTTTCCCGGCGAGACTGACGAAGATTTTAAGGCTACGCTCAACCTCGTAAAGGAAGTCGGCTATTCGTCGGCGTTTACGTTCGTGTATTCAAAACGAGAGGGGACGGTCGCGGCGAAGATGCCCGACCAGGTGCCCGAAGAGGTGTGCAAGGAGAGGATAATGGAGCTCGTCGCCCTCGTGAATTCTCTCACGCGCGAACACAGCGCGAAGTGCGTTGGCAAGACCTGCGAAATTCTGTGCGAGGGTTACGACGACAAGCGCGGGCTCTTCCTCGGCAGGGACGAATACGGCAGAATGGGCTATTTTGCAAGCGAAAAAAATATTATCGGCGAATTTGTGAATATGTTCGTCGAAGAGGCGAACGGCGTTTCGCTCATGGGAAAAATCGTTTAAAGGCTATTTTAAAATTGCGTCCGCGAGTGGCGGCAGGAGATTTACAGGTTATTTTATGGCACTATCACCAATGATGCAGCATTACCTTTCGGTAAAGGAGAAATATAAGGACTGCGTGCTCTTTTACAGGCTGGGCGACTTTTATGAAATGTTCTTCGACGACGCCGAGAGGGTTTCAAAGCTTTTAGACCTTACCTTAACGGGCAGGGACTGCGGGCTGGATAAACGCGCGCCGATGTGCGGCATACCCTATCACGCGGCCGACAACTACATTGCAAAACTCGTCGGGCTGGGCGAAAAGGTGGCAATCTGCGAACAGCTCGAGGACCCTGCGTTAAAGAGCGGCAGGGAGATGGTGGCGCGCGACGTTATAAGGGTGGTCACCGCAGGCACAATCACCGACGAAAAGCACCTCGACGAGCGCACGGCGAGCTACATTTGCAGCGCTTATCTCTCGGGTTCGGATACGGCGCTCGCATGGGCGGATATCACCACGGGCGAGTTCTGCGCGGCGGAATTTGCGGGGGATAAAACCTGTACGCAGGCCGTTGCGATGATGATAAAAAACGGGGTGAAGGAAGTGATATGCAACGACGAATTTTTGCTCGCTTCCCGTTCGCTCCCCGAAGTTGCGCGCGGGTCGCTTCCCAAATTTTCCTCCTATCCCGAGTGGGCTTACGGGCGCACCGCAGCCGAAAGGGCTCTCTGCGGGCAGTTCAATGCAAAGTCGCTCTCTGCCTTCTCCGTTTACGGGCACGACGGCGCGATATGCGCGGCGGGCGCGCTCGTGGAGTACCTCAAAGAGACGCAGAAGCACGCTCTGAAAAATATCGACGGTATCCGATACGTCTCCTCCGACAGCTATTTAAAGCTCGACAATACGGCGATAAGAAATCTCGAACTTGTAAAAACACTCGCCGAGGGCAAAAAATACGGCTCGCTCCTGTGGCTTCTCGATAAGACCAAGACGTGTATGGGTTCGAGGCTCATGCAGAGCACTATACTCTCGCCGCTTGTAGACAGGGAGAGGATTGACTACCGTCTCGACGGCGTGGAGGAGTTTTACAACGCGCCCGTCGTAATGCTCTCCGTTGCCGACCTTCTCTCCGAAGTCAAAGACGTGGAGAGGCTGTCGGGCAAAATTTCAAACGACAACATAATGCCGCGCGACTGCCTGGCGCTCGCTTCGTCGCTTGCGGTTGTACCGAATATAAAATTTCAGCTTTCGGGCTTTATGTCGAAGGCGGTGAGGGACATTTCCGACGGGCTTATCGACCTCAGCGCCGTCGCCGAGCTTATCGGACAGGCTATAACGGATGAAGACACTCCCGTAAATTTAAAGGACGGCGGCTACATTAAAAAGGGGTTCAATGCAAAACTCGACGAGCTGCGCGACATAAAAGACCACGGTAAGGATATCATTATCCGCCTTGAATCGCGCGAGCGCGACGAAACGGGCATAAGAACTCTTAAAATAGGGTATAACCGCGTATTCGGCTATTATATAGAGGTTTCAAAGTCGTTCAAAGACAAGGTGCCCATTCACTACCAGCGCAGGCAGACGCTTGCAAACGCCGAAAGGTACACGACAGACGAGCTCAAAGAGATTGAGGAAAAGATTTTAACGAGCGAAGAATCGGCGCTCAGGCTGGAGGCCGAGCTGTACGCGCAGATAAAAGACACGCTCAGCGCAAACATAAACAATCTTAAAAAATTGTCGTCGGCGATTGCCCGACTCGACGTGCTCATAAGCTTTGCTCAGGCGGCAAAGAGCAACCGCTACGTCCGTCCCGAGATTGTTGAAAGTGACAGGCCGCTTATAATAAAGGAGGGCAGACACCCCGTCGTCGAGGTTATCTCAAAGGAGCGTTTCGTGGCAAACGACGTGCTCCTTGACGAGGGCGAAAACCGCACCATGATTATAACCGGCCCCAACATGGCGGGCAAGAGCACTTACATGCGCCAGACCGCGCTTATAACGCTCATGGCGCACATGGGGTGTTTCGTCCCCGCAAAGTCGGCGGAAGTACCTGTAACCGACAGGATTTTCACGCGAGTGGGGGCGAGCGACAACCTCATTCTCGACCAGAGTACGTTTATGGTGGAGATGATTGAAGTTGCTTCGATTTTACAGAACGCCACGAAGAACAGTCTGCTCATTCTCGACGAAGTGGGCAGGGGCACGAGCACGTACGACGGCCTGTCCATCGCGTGGGCGGTGATAGAGCACCTCACCAATAAAATAGGCGCCAAAACCATGTTTGCCACGCATTACCACGAGCTGACTGAGCTCGAAAGCAGAATGGCGGGCGTTAAAAACTATAAGATAGCCGTAAAGGAACTTAACGGAAGCATCGTATTTTTAAGGAAGATTATGCGCGGCGGCGCAAACCGCAGTTTCGGTATAGAAGTGGCTGCGCTCGCAGGCGTTCCCCGTGAAGTTACCGACAGGGCTAAACAGATTTTAAAGGCAGTTGAGCGCGGCGAGGGCGCGGTCGTAAGGCAGGCGGAATCTTCCGAAAGCGAAGAGAGGGAATGCAGCGAGGCGGAAAAGATTCTGCGCGAAACCGACGTGAACAATCTCTCGCCCATGCAGGCGTTTTTGCTGCTTTCCGACCTTGTCGAAAAGGTGAAGTAATATGGGAAAGATTAATATACTTACCAAGGACATATACAACAGAATTGCCGCCGGCGAGGTCGTCGACAGACCGTATTCGGCTGTAAAGGAGCTTGTTGAAAACTCTCTCGACGCGGGCGCGACAGAAATTTCAGTCTATATTGAAAAGGGCGGCAAACAGCTTATAAAGGTATGCGACAACGGCTGCGGAATAGAGCCCGACGATATGCGCAAGGCATTCATTCCGCACGCGACGAGCAAAGTTGCAAAGGTTGAGGACCTCGACCTTATAACGACGCTCGGTTTCCGCGGCGAGGCTCTCGCAAGTATCTCTTCCATCTCGCGCACGGAGATAATCTCCGTAACCGAGGGCAACCAGGCGTGCCGCGTGGAGTGCGACGGCGGTCTTACCGGCAAAACCCAGCCCGCGGCGCTCGATAAGGGCACGGAAATTTCCGTTCACGAACTCTTTTACAACACGCCCGTGAGGGCAAAGTTTTTAAAGTCCGACAAGGCGGAGGAGGGCGACATCCAGAACTTTATGTCGCGCTTCATTCTCGGAAATCCCGAAGTTTCGTTCAGATATTATGCCGACGGCAAACTTAAATTGCAGTCGTTCGGCAACGGGCTGGACGAGGCTGTCGCGCAGGTTTACGGCGCAAAGGTCATTCCGAATTGCTATAAGATAAACGCCGAAAAGAACGGGATAAAGATTCACGGCTTTATTGGAAACCAGAATTTCTTCAAGCCGAACAAGAGCTATCAGAGCCTCTTTTTAAACGGCCGCTATATTGTCAACAATATCATATCTTCGGCGATAACGAACGCCTATGCAAGCTATCTTATGAAGAGGCAATATCCCTTCTACGTTCTCTTTGTGGACGTTCCCGCCGAGCTTGTCGACGTAAACGTGCACCCCAACAAGGCTGACGTGCGTTTTGCCGACGGCAGGGCGGTGTATGGCGCGGTGTATTCGGTAATATCCGGAATTCTCGACGGAACTGCGCACGCGGCAGATTTTGTTGTCGATTATGCGCGCATTCCCGAAGTTAAATCTTCCATGCCTGCAGAGCAGCTCTCCGCGGATACTTTTACCGTAACGGCAGATACGCAGCCCCAAGAGGATAGCGCCGTAAAGGCGAATGCGGTGCCGTATGAAGAGTTGTTTGCCGCAAAGCCAAACAATTCGGCAAACGCACAAAATGTTTCAAAGAATGAAGCGCAGACGGAAACTTTACCTTCGGCCGACGAATTAATGCCGCCCGAAGGGATGTTTACGGCGAAACAGCCCGAAAAGAGCGTAAACCCGTATGCGGACCCTGGGAATAAGCCCGATTACTCCGCGTACGAAAATTATGAGGCGCCTGCGTATGAGGACAGGGAGCACACCTATCCCGTATATGCCTACTACGGCGATTTGAAGGAAAAGAACGTTTTGGGCGTAAGCAGCCCGGGCTTCGAGCTCTCCGATTCAAAGCTCACGAGCGAGGAGGAGAGAAGGCTTAAAGACAGCCAGGAAAAGTTCGCCTGCCGCACGTACACATATAAGGGCAACCTCTTTAATACTTACCTTTTATATGAAATAGAGGGAAGCGTTTATATAATCGACCAGCACGCCGCTCACGAAAGGCTTATCTACGACAGATATAAAAAGCAGATAGAGGAGCGCGCCGTCGTCCGCCAGGGCATGCTTATTCCGTATATTCTCAGTCTCACGCCCGAAGAGAACGCTTTCTTTGAGGAAAATCTTTCGCTGATACGCGAGATGGGCTTCGACGCAGAGCCGTTCGGAATAAATTCGTACAGGGTTTGCGAAGTGCCTGCCGACCTGCGTGACCTCGATATAGGAGCGTTTTTCCACGAACTTCTCTCCGATATTTCGGGGCTGAAATCGGTAAAAATGACCGACCTTTTGAAGGACAAGATTGCAATGTCGGCTTGTAAACACGCGGTAAAGGGCGGGATGGAGCTGACCAGGCAGGAGGCAGACGGGCTTTTGGCTGAAATGCACGGAGATATGGGGCTCAAATGCCCGCACGGCAGACCTGTCGCCGTAAAACTCACAAAATACCAGATTGAAAAAATGTTCAAGAGGATAGTGTGAGCGTGGGCAGGGTACTTGTAATATGCGGCGCTACGGCGACGGGAAAAACGGCGCTCGCCGCAGAGTGCGCAAAAAAACTCGGGAGTGCGGTAATTTCCGCCGATTCCCAGCTCGTGTATAAGGGGCTGGATATCGGCACGGCAAAGCCGACAGATGAAGAAAAGCTCGGCGTTCCGCATTATATGATTGACGTGGCAGAGCCGACCTGCGAATACAGCGTTTCCGATTATAAAAATGCGGCTCTGCCGATAGTTGAAAAACTGCTGAATGAGGGTAAAACACCCGTGATATGCGGCGGAACGGGGTTTTATATAAATTCTCTGCTCTTCGATTTCAGTTACGGCGGCGTCGCCGCAAACAGTGAAATCCGCGAAAAGTACGAAAAACTTGCCAAAGAGAGAGGCAGGGAATACGTTTACGGAGTTTTAAAGGAAGCAGACGGCGAAACTGCTGCAAAACTTCACCCCAACGATTTGAAGAGAGTTATCCGCGCGCTTGAAATTTATGAGGCGGGCGGGAGAAAGAAGTCGGACATCTGCGACGATTTGACGCCGAGATTCGATTATCTTGCGGTTGCGACAGATTTTCCGAGGGAGGAGCTTTATGCGCGCATAAACGCCCGCGTCGACAAAATGTTTGAGGCGGGGCTCGTAGACGAAGTGAAGTCGCTCCTTGCGCGCGGAATCGGTGAAAATTGCCAATGTATGCAGGCTATCGGGTACAAAGAGGTTATCGCAGGCTTAAAAAATGGTGATTCGCAAAGTACTATGCGTGACACAATCAAGCAAAATACGCGCAGATACGCTAAAAGGCAGATAACTTTTTTTAAAAAATTACCAAACATTATAAACCTTCCTACCGAACGGGCGACGACTGAAACCGTGTTGAACCTTCTTGCCCGCGAGTGATTAGGGTATAAATTTAAAAGATTATGGCAGAAGAGATTTTCGATAAAACAAAATACGTTAAAGAGTGCGAGGAAAAGCTCGCCGATAAATTTAAGGCGATAGACGAAATTTCGTTTTACAACCAGGCAAAGGTCTGCGAGGCGTTTGCCGAAAACAGAATTGCCGCCCGCCATTTTTCCGGAACGACAGGTTACGGCTACGGCGACGAGGGCAGGGATTGCCTCGGCAAGGTTTACGCCCGCGCTTTCGGTGCGGAGGACGGCATAGTTTCCCCGCACATTCTTTCGGGCACGCACGCGCTTACCGTTGCGCTTTTCGGGCTTCTCCGCCCCGGCGATACGCTTTTTTGCATAAGCGGACTGCCCTACGACACTATCCGCGGCGTTATCTACGGCGAGGGCAACGGCTCTCTGAAAGATTTCGGAATAAAGTTCCGCTGCTGTGACCTTGCGGACGGCAAATTCGATTATCGGGCAATAAAAACGGGGCTTGCGGAGGCGAAGGTCGTATATATCCAGCGTTCGCGCGGGTATGAGCTTCGCGACGCGTTCTCGGTAGACGAGATTGCCGAGGCGTGCGCGTTTGTGCGCAAAAACGGCTTTAAAGGCTGCATTTTCGTCGATAATTGCTACGGCGAGTTCGTGGAAAAGAGGGAGCCCACCGAAGTCGGCGCCGACATTATTGTCGGCTCGCTCATAAAAAACCCGGGCGGCGGGCTTGCCCAGACGGGCGGCTACATCTGCGGAAAGGCAGATTATATCGATATGATAGGCAAGCGGCTCACCGCGCCTTCAATAGGCACCGAGGTCGGCTCGCACGCGCTCGGGTATCAGTATTATTATCAGGGGTTCTTTATGGCTCCGCATACCGTCGCACAGGCGCTCAAATGCAGTCTGCTTATAGGAGAGGCGATGGCGGGGCTGGGGTACAAAAATTATCCCCCTTCGGACGAACTCCCGCACGATATAACCCGCGCAATAGAGTTCGGCGATGCCGACAAGATGTTCAATTTTATCCGCGAGGTGCAGTATGCCTCGCCCGTAGACGGGTTTGTCACCTGCGAGCCGTGGGATATGCCGGGCTATGACGACAAGATAATAATGGCGGCGGGCACTTTCGTTTCGGGTGCCTCGATAGAGCTTTCGGCGGACGGGCCCGTAAAACCGCCCTATATCGCCTATTTCCAGGGCGGGCTCACCTACGAGCACGGCAGATACGCCCTTATGAAAATTTTAGATAAGCTTGTATAAAACAGCGGCGCACGGCGGCAATTTTGCCGCCGTGCGCCGCTTATGTAATGATTTACGCAGGATAATATATTTTTACAATAAAATTTTTTCTTATATTTGATTGACTTGAAGTTTGCTTTAAGTTTTACAATTTTATCTGTAAAAAGGAGGCAGACTTATGGCTTTGACAGACAATGCAAAAAATTATATCAAAAAGGCTTTCGGGGCAGACAGCCCGTTGAAGGAGAGCGACCCCGAATTTTACGAGTATGCGCGAATTCTGGAAGAACGCTCCCGAAGGCAGGGCGCACGTAAATTACTGGCTTGCCGATAACTGCTTCGGCGACTATTACACGCGCGGCGCGCTCGATTATAAACAGCGCGAACTTATAACTTTTTGCTATCTCTACGCGCAGGGCGGGTGCGAACCTCAGCTTGTAAGCCACGCAATGGGCAACATTAAGGTGGGCAACAGCAAAGAGCTGCTTGTAAAGGTAGTTTCACACTGCATACCTTATATCGGATATCCGCGCAGTTTAAACGCGCTCACCGCGCTGGATACCGCCGCCAAAATTTAGGGCTGTGATTGCATGAATCAGGCGATTTACAGCGAAAGGCTGATTTTGCGAAAATTTGAAGAAAGCGACATAAATGATATATATAAAATTTTCAGCGACAAAGACACTAACAGGTTTTTGCCGTGGTTTTCGCTCGAAAAATTAAGCGACGCCCGACTTTTTTATAAGGAGCGCTGCGCTGAAGTTTATCGCACTGACAGCGGATATGCCTACGCCGTGTGCCTTAAAGAGGACAACGTGCCGATAGGTTATGTAAATGTGTCTTTAGACGAAAGTCATGACCTCGGCTACGGGTTGCTGCCGCAGTTTCGCGGAATGGGCATAATGAGCGAGGCGGTAGGAGCTGTTCTGAATAGACTCAAAGCGGATGGTTTGCAATACGTTACCGCCACCCACGACGTAAACAATCCTCGCAGCGGCGAAGTTATGAAGAGGGCGGGTATGACCTA
>ERZ1643250.1776-NODE-1776-length-17423-cov-4.374482_pt1 | contig 17423 bp, 13 predicted proteins | sample MGYA00579262_ERZ1643250 | MGnify/ENA primary metagenome ERZ1643250 (study PRJEB29033, sample SAMEA4952265) | chicken gut metagenome | biome: Broiler Chicken; feature: Gastrointestinal Tract; material: Caecum | place: Ireland | collected 2018 | study: Broiler... | reverse complement strand
TTTATCTATAGAGGGAATGAATGCTGGGAGGAAGACATCCTTAAAGGATTGGTGAAAACCAAAATGGACAGCACAGAATATTACAGATACTGGTATGAGCCGGAAAGTCTGTACGAGTCGCTGCGGCAGACACAGGAGCGATTTCCGGACAGAATCTGCCTTGTGGACGATGACGGCAGGAGTTATACATACAGTCAGTTTAAAGAGTTTGTGGACAGATTTTCGAGGATACTGTATTACATCTATCACGTGAGACAGGGACAACAGGTGGGGATACTCTTGTACAACAGCCTTGCGTTTTGTATGAGTATATACGCATTAAGCAGACTGAGAGCAGTTTCGGTGCCGTTTTCCACAAAATACCGGGAACCGGAGATAAAGTCTCTGATTGAAAAATCGGATATAAAAGGACTCATATTCCACAGAGACTATGCAGGGTGGATGAAAGATCTTTTGGGAAATCTGTTCTGTATCTGTATTGATATGGACGAGATATGCAGGCTGTCACATATGCCGGAAATACCGGAATTAAAGGCAGAAGCCGGGGACGGAGCCGTTTTAATGTTTACTTCGGGAACCACGTCCCAAAGCAAAGGGGTGCTTTTAAAGAACTTTAATATTATGCATGGGATAGAAGTCTATCAGAGGATATTCCATATATCAGAAAAGGATATAACCATTCTTCCGGTTCCTGCGTACCATGTTACAGGTCTTTTCGCATTGCTGGGCCTTTTCATCTATGCAGGGGGATGTGTTCGCCTCCATAAGTTTTTTAATGCAGAGAGGGTACTGAAGGAGATGGAGAAAGAGAGGATAACGTTTATCCACGCTTCTCCTGCAGTTTATTCCATGCTGCTGGAAAAAAGGGAAAAATATCCGAAAATGCCGGATATGAGAATTATGGCATGCGGAAGCGGAAACATGCCCGGACAGAAGCTGGAAGAAATCAGACAGTGGATACCCCAGGTTCAGTTCCGAACGGTGTACGGTCTCACAGAGACTTCATCACCGGCCACGATTTTCCCTGTAAATGCGGCGGAAAGTCCACATATCGGCTCATCAGGGCGTCCCATACCGGGATTAGAGTTTAAGATATGTGATGATTGCGGAGAGTCTCTCGCACCGTATGAGACAGGAACTGTACTGGTGAGAGGAACAACTGTCATAGAAGAATATTATAAACAGACAACAGGAGCGATTAATTCGGAGCACTGGCTGGATACCGGCGATATAGGATATTTTGACAGAGACGGATACCTGTATATTACGGACAGGAAGAAAGACATGATAAACCGGGGCGGTGAGAAGATATGCAGTTACGATGTGGAAAATATTCTGTATGAAATACCGGGAATCCGGGAAGCAGCAGTGGTAGGAATCCCGGATGAGCGGTACGGAGAAGTTCCGGCAGCAATGATTGTCCTGGAAGATGAAAATTGTCCCGGAGAGGAAGAAATCAGAGCTTATCTGCAGAAGAAACTGGCGAAATTTCAGATACCCGTAAGATTTATCTGCAGAGAAAATCTTCCCATGACGCCTAATTTGAAAATAGATAAAAAGGAAATTCGGAAAATATTAGCGGAAGATAAGGAGGTAAATAAGAAATGAAACGACCTGTATTTGTCAGTCCCGCAGAAGCGGCAGAGATGATTCGAGACAACAGCACAATAGCTACTATTGGAATGACGCTGGTTTCTGCTTCAGAGAGTATCCTGAAAGCAATTGAAAACCGCTTTCTGACGGAACATACCCCGGCCGGATTAACCCTTGTGCATTCCTGTGGACAAAGCGACAGAGACAGAGGCATTCAGCATTTTGCACATGAAGGGATGCTTAAAAAGATCATAGGAGGGCACTGGGGGCTTCAGCCCAGGATGATGGAACTGATAGCAGAAAATAAAATAGAAGCGTACTGTATTCCCCAGGGCCAGTTCGCACAATTGTACCGGTCTATGGCAGGGGGAGAGCCGGGAAAGATCACGAAAGTGGGACTTGGAACATTTGTAGATCCCCGTATTGAAGGGGGAAAAATGAATGAACGCACCAGACAGGTGCCGGATATTTCGGAAATTCTCACAATCAACGGAGAGGAGTATATGTGCTATAAACCGATTCCACTGGATTATGTCATTATCAGAGGGACTTACGTGGATGAGGATGGAAATCTGACGACAGATGAAGAGGCAATGCAGCTGGAAGTGTTCCCGGCAGTTATGGCCTGCAGGAAATTCGGTGGAAAAGTAATCGCACAGGCAAAATATAAAGTGAAAAACGGACAGCTGCACTGTAAGAAAGTGACAGTTCCGGGAGTATTTATAGATGCGGTTGTTATGTGCGACGACCCGGAGCAGGATCACCGCCAGACCCACAGTTTTGCCTTTGATCCGGCATACTGCGGCGATATAAAGACTCCGGTCAGCCAGTCAGATGTGCTGCCTCTGACGATCCGGAAGTTAATCGGCAGGCGCGCGGTAATGGAGCTGGCGCAGGACGATGTTTTAAATGTGGGGACAGGAATCCCTAACGATGTGGTGGGAGCCATCATCGCAGAAGAAGGAATTGGCCAGGAGGTGACAGTTACAGTAGAATCCGGTATTTATGGAGGAATTCCTCTGGGAGGAGTCGACTTTGGAATTGCAAAAAATAATTTCGCACTGGTTCGCCATGATGATCAGTTTGATTATTATAACGGAGCAGGAGTCGATGTGACCTTTATGGGAGCAGGGCAATTAGATGCAGACGGAAATGTAAATGCAACGAAGCTCGGCAAGATGCCTACAGGTGCGGGCGGTTTCATAGATATAACCACTAATGCAAAACACGTGGTATTTTGTTCTACATTTACCGGAAAAGGTCTGAAGTGCAGCTTTGACGGGGGAAAACTCCGGATTGATCAGGAGGGCAGCCTGATAAAGATGGTAAAGAATGTAACGCAAATCTCTTATAATGGGAAAATTGCCAGAAAGAAACATCAGAAGATGCATTATGTAACAGAGCGGGCAGTATTTGAATTGGGTCAGGATGGTGTGGTACTTACGGAAGTAGCGCCGGGAATTGATCTTCAGACCCAGGTACTGGATCTTATGGAATTTAAACCGATAATAAGCCCGCACTTAAAGGAAATGAATCCGAAGCTGTTCTGTGAAGAACCCTTTGGGTTAAAAGAATTACTAAAGTAACTGTTATCAGAAGAAAAAATAAATATAAAAATCAGGGGGACAAAAGGATGAGATTAAAAGACAAAGTAGCAATTGTAACAGGAGCAGGCAGAGGACTTGGAAAAGGAATTGCCCTTAAGCTGGCAGAAGAGGGAGCAAAAGTGGTTATTGCAGATATGAATCTGGCAGAGGATGTTGTATCTGAAATTACAGAAAAAGGCCAGACGGCTTCCTGCATTAAAGTAAATGTTGCGGATCAGGCGGAAGTTGCAGCTATGGTGCAGTTTGCAGCAGATACTTACGGAACACTTGACATTATGGTAAATAATGCAGGGATCAACCGGGACGGTATGCTTCATAAGATGCCGAAGGAGAACTGGGATACGGTGATTGCAGTTGACCTGACAGGAACTTTCTACGGGACACAGGAAGCCCTGAAATATATGCGTACAAAAAATTACGGACGTATCATCAATATTTCATCAGGAAGCTGGCTGGGAAATATCGGACAGGCAAACTATGCAGCTGCGAAAGCCGGAGTTGTGGGACTGACCAAGACAGCGGCCCGGGAGAATGCAAAGAAAGGAATTACATGTAATGCTATTTGCCCGGGATTTATTGAGACAGATATGACTTTGAAGTTAAAAGAAGTAAACGACGGTGCGGCATGGGAAAGCATGATGCAGAGAATCCCCATGGGATATGCAGGAAAACCGTCAGATGTTGGCAACATGGTAGCCTTTCTGGCATCCGACGAAGCTGCATATATAACGTCAGAAGTGATTAATGTAGGCGGAGGAATGATTGTATAGCAAAGGAAGTAACCGGAAGGTTTTATAGAAGAAGAGGAGGATATAGAATGGACGGATTAAAAGAAGTAGTGATAGTAAGCGGAGTGAGACTTCCGGTAGGATCTTACGGAGGAAGTCTGAAAGATATTCCGGCAATTGACCTGGGTGCAATGGTAGTGAAAGAAGCGGTAAAAAGGGCAGGGATCCAGCCCTCAGATGTAAATGAAGTTATTGTGGGACAAGTAGGAGAAGTTGCAGAGAACGGATTTATTGCCCGTGCGATAAGCTTAAAGGCAGGAATGCCTAAAGAGTGTACAGCATATTCTGTGAACCGGCAGTGCGGATCCAGCCTGCAGGCCATTGCAGATGCAGTCATGGAGATTCAGACAGGGTTTGCAGATGTAGTGGTTGCAGCCGGTGCGGAGAACATTTCACAGCTTCCCTATTATGTAAAAGACGCCCGCTGGGGAGCAAGAATGGGACATAAATCCTTTGAGGACGGTGTAATTGATATTCTTACATGGCCGTTAGACGGAAATCATAACGGGGTAACAGCGGAAAATGTGGCAAGAGAATACAACGTGACAAGAGAAGAACAGGATCAGTTTGCTCTTGAGAGCCATCAGAAAGCGTGTGCAGCGATTAAAGCAGGAAAATTCAAAGAGGAAATACTTCCTGTGGAGCTGAAAGACAGAAAGGGAAATGTAACAGTCTTTGATACAGACGAGGGTCCCAGAGACGGCCAGACAATAGAGAAACTGCAGAAACTTCGTCCGTGCTTTGTAAAGGGCGGAACCGTAACTGCGGGCAATTCCTCTTCCCTAAATGACGGGGCGGCGGCAGTCGTTGTGATGTCCAGAGAAAAGGCAGAAGAACTGGGAGTTGTTCCAAAGCTGAAAATTGAGGGCTATACTGTGGCCGGATTTGACGCAGAGCTGATGGGCTATTCCCCGAAGCTCTCCAGCGAACAACTGGCAGAGAAACTGAACATCAATTTAGCAGACATTGATATGTTTGAGATTAATGAAGCTTTCGCAAGTCAGGCATATGCCGTCTCCAGAGATCTGGGACTTGATAAAAACAAGGTGAATATTTATGGAGGAGGTATCTCCATCGGACATCCCATCGGCGCTACCGGATGCATCCTTGCGGTTAAAGTACTCTATGAACTGATGCGGACAGATAAAAAAGACGCAATGATCTCCATGTGTATCGGCGGTGGCCAGGGAATCTCCATGTACTTTACAAAGTGCTGATAAACAGGGAGAAAAAAGAATTTTAAGAAAGGAACTAGGACAATGAAAATAGGTGTAATTAATGAAGTCAGCGCAAGTCAGAGAAATGAGGACATTGTTCAGGCAATCCGTGAAGCCACAGATGCAGAAGTTTTAAATTTCGGGATGAAACATCCCGAGGAAGAACCGCAGCTGACGTATATCCAGACCAGCTATATGGCGGCCATTCTGCTGGGCACGAAGGCGTGTGACTTTGTGGTAAGCGGCTGCGGTACAGGACAGGGATTCTTAAATGCGGTGATGCAGTTTCCGGGCGTAAGCTGCGGACTGATCGCAGATCCCCTGGATGCATGGCTCTTTTCCCAGATTAATGGGGGAAACTGTATTTCTCTTCCCCTGAATAAGGGATATGGATGGGCGGCAGATATTAACCTGAAGTACATCTTTGAGAAACTGTTTGCAGATCCCTTTGGACAGGGGTACCCCAAAAGCAGGGCTCAGAGCCAGGGAGAAAGCAGAAAGATTCTCTCAGACCTTTCCCGGATGGCCCATAAGAGTCTGGCCGAAATTCTGAAAAATACAGATGTTGAAATTTTAAGACCGGTGGTGGCAAATCAGGCGTTTATGGACGCAGTGACGGCCACGTCAGAAGAGGAGATAAAGAATATTCTGAAAAATATCCGGCCGTGAAAGAAATTCATATTAGAGGAGGAAGCAGGTATGAATACGTTTATTAATAAATTTGATTTAACAGGAAGAAAAGCAATTGTTACAGGCGGTGCAAAGGGGCTTTGCAATGGTATGGCTCAGGCTTTGCATGATTCCGGTGCAGAGGTGGTACTCCTGGATATTCTGGATCTTGTGGAAGAGTCTGCAAAGGAAATGGGAAAAGAAGGCGCCCCCGTACATGCGGTAAAAGGGGATCTTTCCAAACCGGAGACATTGGATAATGTGTATGCAGAGTGTCTGGAGAAGCTGGGAGGACGTGTTGATATTCTGCTGAATGGAGCAGGGATTCAGTACCGCTGCCCTGCGGTTGACTTTCCTGCTGACAAATGGCAGAAGATTCTCGATATAAACTTAAGCGGCGTATTTCATATGTCTCAGCGTGCAGGACGTACCATGCTGGAACAGGGCTATGGAAGAATTATTAATGTCTGCTCCATGACCGCTTACTTTGCCAGTGTTATGATCCCCGCATACAGCGCAAGCAAAGCCGGCGTTATGCAGCTTACCCGGGCATTCTCCAATGAGTGGGCCCACAAAGGGGTAACTGTAAATGCCATTGCTCCCGGATATATGGCCACTGAGCTGACGGCAAACATGAAGGAAGTAAATCCAAAACAGTACGAAGAGATTACAGGAAGAATCCCCATGGGACGCTGGGGAAATCCGGAAGATTTGCAGGGAGCCGTTATTTTCCTTGCTTCAGAGGCAGCATCCTACGTATCCGGCGCTATTCTTCCGATTGACGGCGGATTTATGGGAAAATAGAACAGTTAAATGGGAGGTACAAAATGAATAACGAAAGAATCGAACAAAGAAGAAAACGTGCCCGGGAAATAAAAAAGTATGGTACCGTTCAAAAGGCAGTTGCTGCAGGAGCGCTGGAGCAATTTCAGGATATTAGTCTCAGCGAAGCAGTGGTTTTAGGGCTGGTAAACCAGGGTGTAAAGAATTTTGTGGGAATTTTCGGCCATGGAATGACCGATGTGGGCGAGGCCCTTCGTATCTATGAAGAGGAAGGTGCAGTGAAGACAGTAAATGTCCGCAATGAAGTAGAGGCGGCACATATTGCTTCTATGCTGAAATGGAAATATAATGAAACTTCTGCTGTATTTACCTCTATCGGACCGGGCGCTCTGCAGGCAACAGCAGGTTCCCTGGCAGCTTTGGCAAATGGCCTGGGTGTGTATTATTTATTTGGAGATGAGACCAGCCACAGTGAAGGACCCAATATGCAGCAAATCCCCAGAAGAGAGCAGGAGCTGTTCCTGAAGCTGCTGTCAACATTCGGACCGGCGTATTCACTGCATACTCCGGAGGCTGTCTTTACAGCGTTAAAAAGAGGAGATGCCGCCGTACACGGAAGAACGAAACAGACTCCGTTCTATCTATTGCTGCCTATGAATATTCAGCCAAAGGTTATGGAAAGCTGCAACCTTCTGGAGCTTGTGGAAGCTTCCGAAGAGTCTAAGATTGTAAGCGTGGATGCGAAGTGCTATGAAGAAGCAGCTAAGGCTATCGCTCAGGCGGCCAGAGTTACAGTAAAGGCAGGCGGAGGAGCGAAAAGAGTTCCGGACAAAGTCATTGAGGAATTCTTAGAAGCTTCAGACGCTGTATATGTACATGGCCCCCAGGTACCGGGATTATACCCCTATTCTAAGGAACGCAACATGGGTGTCGGCGGTTCCAAGGGATCGATCTGCGGAAATTATGCCATGAATGAAAGTGATCTGGTGGTGGCTGTAGGAGCAAGGGGAGTCTGCCAGTGGGACAGCTCGGGAACAGCCTTTCGCAATGCGAAAAAAATTGTGAACATCAATTGTGATTATGACGACCTTGCCCAGTATGGAAACTCTGTCCGTATTCAGGGAGACGCAGAGGAAGTATTGGTAAGATTAACCGCATTGCTGAAAAAGGAAAATAAAAAAGTAAATCCAGAATGGTTAAAAACCTGTGTGGAAAAGAAGGCAGAGTGGGAAGCTTATAAGCAGGCAAGATATGATCATCCTGTATTAATGGATGAAAAGCGTGGGGAATCCATTCTTACGGAGCCGGCTGCAATTAAGAAAGCCGTTGATTTTGCAGATGCCCATAACTGTATCAAGATTTTTGACGCGGGGGATGTGCAGGCAAACGGTTTCCAGATTGTGACGGATGAAAAGCCGGGACAGACTATCACAGATACAGGCTCCTCTTATATGGGATTTGCAGTGTCCTCCACCCTTGCCTTTGCGCTGGCAGGAGGAAAAGATTATCCTGTGGCCTTTACCGGCGACGGAAGCTTCATGATGAATCCCCAGATTCTCATTGACGCAGTTGAACACGGATTAAAGGGAATGATTGTGCTCTTTGACAATCGCCGTATGGGTGCAATTACAAGCCTGCAGTATGGCCAGTATGACGTGGAATTTAAGACAGACGACGGGGTTGTAGTGGACTATGTTCAGATGGCGGAATCCGTAAAGGGCGTGAAAGGTTTTTACGGAGGAAGCACCTTAGAAGAATTTGAAAAAGCGCTGGAGCAGGCATATGCCCATGACGGTCTGTCGCTGGTACATGTTCCCGTTTATTTCGGAAGAGAAGAATTCGGCGGACTTGGCACATTTGGCGACTGGAATGTAGGTAACTGGTGTGAGAGAGTTCAGAAGATGAAACATACCATTGGTTTTTAACAGTGAGGATAAAGCGGGCGGTTTCCTGTATGTACAGGAAGCCGCCTGTCCTGCATAAGGAAGAGGTTTGGAAAATGAAAATGCTTAAGACTGGGTCAGGAGAGGCCTTTTTTACAGAAAACCTCTTTTTTTATAAGAGATTTTTTTCGCTTATGGTTATGGTACTTCTCCAGAATATCGCAGCGTATACCGTAAATATGGCAGATAATATTATGCTGGGAAATTACAGTCAGAATAGCCTTTCCGCAGCGGCAGCAGTAAATCAGATATTTTTTATCGTTCAGCAAATTGCCCTGGCAGTGGGGGAAGGCTTTATAGTAATAGGTTCTCAGTATTGGGGACAGAAGCGCACAGAACCTCTTTGTCATCTGGCGGGAACAGCCTTAAAGACAGGGATGTTCTTCGGTATAGCTATTGCAGCAGGATGTTCTGCATTTCCACAGGCTATTATGGAATTGTTTACAAAAGACCCTGCAGTAACGGCACAGGGAATGGAATATATGGTCATTTTGAAGTATACATTTGTTCTGTTTATTATTACGAATGTACTGCTTGCTGTTCTGAGATGTGTTGAGACGGTGAAAATTTCTATTTTTGCCTCATTTATAACGCTGCTGATTAACATATGTGGAAATTATCTGCTGATATATGGAAACTGGGGATTTCCCAGGCTGGGAATAAGAGGAGCGGGGATTGCCACACTGATTGCGCGTATTGGGGAATTGGCTATTGTTTTAGTATATATTTTTAAATTTGATACGAAAATAAAACTTACTGTCAGAAAGATTTTAAAAACGGATAGATCTCTTCGCAGAGACTACATAAAAGTGGAGATCCCTGTTATGCTTTCACAGCTTTTGTGGGCGGTAGCTGTTCCGCTGCAGACAGCCCTTCTTGGTCATATGTCTTCTGAAGCAATGGCGGCAAATTCTATTGCAACCACATTTTATCAGTATTTAAAAGTGATTGTAATGGCAGTATCCTCTGCTTCTGCAGTTATGATTGGCAGCGCAGTGGGATCCGGAGATAGAGAAAAAGTACGTTCTGAAGCAAGAACGTTATCCGTTTTCGATGCGGGAATAGGAGTGATTCTGGGATCTGCCCTATTTCTGCTGAAAGAACCGCTGCTTGGACTGTATAGTCTGACTGAAAATACTCGGACACTGGCCAGCCAGATGATGACAGTTATGAGCATTGTTATGGCTGGAATGTCTTATCAGATGCCGGTCAGTTCCGGAATCCTGCGGGGAGGAGGAGATACAGGATTTTTTATGATGATGAATCTTATCTGTACATGGGGAGTAGTGATTCCACTGTCTTTCATTGGTGTGTTCTGGTGGCACTGCTCTGCTGTGGAAACAGTTATTCTGATACAATCGGATCAGATATTTAAAGTAGTACCGGTATTTCTGCGGTTTTGCAGTTATAAATGGATAAAAAGGCTGGCCTGAAAATATAATGCTTTTCGGGCCGCCTTTTTTATTACAGCAAACGTTGCATTATTCTGTTAGATCCGGTTCTTTTTCCGATAATCTTTCGGGGTACACCCCATAAATTCCTGAAATACTTTACTGAAATAGCTGCTGGAGCTGAAACCGCAGTTTTCGCTTATGGTGATAATACTCTCATTTGTCCGCAGCAGCATCTGAGATGCCGTACGGATGCGGTATTCACTGAGATAATTCACAGGAGGAATTTTTATACACCGCTGAAAGCAGCGGCTGCATTCCCGGGTGCTGATGCTGGCGGAGGCGGCAATGTCCTCGAGAGTTACTTTTTCTGCAAGATGTTTATGGATATAATCCATCATTGTCTTCAGGCGTTCCGCATCAATAGTGTTTCTTTCAACTGTCTGTGAACGCAATTCTTTCGTTTCTTCAAAAAGCAGGTACCACAGGCGGCTTAATTCTATCCTGATCTCAAATTCATATCCGGATGGCTCTGTGCGGCTTAACTCTATAACCTTCAGAACTTTTTCTATCATACGGATTCTGGGGTAAGAGTCGGGAGAGATAACATAAACCTGAAAGGCCTTATTCTGTATGATGGGAAGAAAATATTTTTGTTCAAGAATGCTGTTGTACATTCCGGACAGAAAGTGCATATCGAACAGGTGGGCATAGGTTCTGCAGCCGCTCATTCTGTTATGAGATCCTATGGTGTGCAGGACGCCGGAATTTATAAAAACAACGGTTCCCCTTGGAAGGATGTAGGTGTTGTCTGACGTACGCAGTTCTGCCGTACCTTCTTCGATATAATCAAATTCCAGAAGAGGATGCCAGTGCCATGTAAGATAACGGTTCATGTATTTGTTCAAATCCGTATAGTTACAGACATATGGAAAGGTTGCGGCATCCATGGGAAGAATTTCTTTTTGTTCCGGTGTGGTTTGAAAATCAGATGAAGATATCATAAGTCTCCTCCTGTTATTTTGTGCCATAAATTAATGTTTTTTGTCTTGAAATTGCTGTTTTTAAAAATGCGATTTGGACAATAAAAATATAAAGGAAAGCCGTAAATTCAAAAAGAAGAAGTAATGTTGGTTAAATTATACAAAAATCAATTAGACTTTGCAAGTCTTGATAGTGGTATTTTATGGCTTGAAGCATATTTAAGGGGGAAAACATAAAAAGTATAATAAAAATACAATAAATCAGAGAAAAAATGTAGGAGGGTTGTTATGAACAAAAAAAAGACAGGAGTGTCATTCGGCGTCAGAATGGCATATGGAGGCGGTGATGCGGCGGCCAATATCGTTTTTGGTATGATTTCCACAATTTTAACGCTGTTTTACACAGATTATGCGGGCATCCCGGCAGCCACGGTCGGCATTGTTATGCTGATAACAAGAATATTCGATGGTTTTTCAGATGTTATTATGGGCTACATCATTGAGAATACCCATTCGAAATGGGGAAAAGCCAGACCCTGGCTTTTATGGATGTGCGTGCCCTATGCGATTTCCGCTGTACTGCTTTTTGCCGTACCGGATTCCAGCGTTATGACAAAAGCAGTCTATATGTTTGTTACATATAATCTGTGTACAACCATTTGTTATACGGCAACAAACGTTCCGTATAGTACACTGACATCCATGATTTCCAGAGACCAGCATGACCGTGATATGCTTAGTATTTACAGAATGGGGATAGCCCCCTTTGGAAGGATACTGGCAGTAAGCTTTACACTTCCTCTGGTGAAGATGTTCGGAGATACCCAGTCATCATGGGTGAAAACAATGGCCATCTGGGCGGCTATTGCCGTGGTTTTAAACCTCTGGTGTTTCGCAAAATGTAAAGAAAATGTGGATATACCGGCAAGGAATGATACCAAAGTGCCTTTAAGAAAATGTCTGAAAGCCCTACTTACCAATCAGTATTTCTATGCGGGTATCTTCTTTCAGATGTTCCAGAACATACTCTTTGCAATAACGGGAACCATGCTTCCCTATTACTGCAAGTATGTATTCGGCAATGATTCATGGCTGTACAGCGCTATGTATACGGCAGAAACCCTGTTAATGATAGTTATCACAATGGCATTCAGCCCATACCTGCTGAGAAAGTTTGGAAAGAAGAAAATGTCTCTCGGCGGACTGGTGATTGCTTTAGCCGGACAGATTATCTTTATGTTCAATCCTTATAATCAGACCCTGGTTTTCTTAAGCTGTATCCTGAGGGGAATCGGATTTGCTCCTCTCAACTCTGTCTTCTATGGCTTTGTGAATGAAGCGGTAGAATTCGGACAGTGGAAATCTCATATCCGCCAGGAAGGTCCCATTTTTGCAGGCAGCAACATGGGTACGAAATTCGGCGCCGGAGCCGCTTCTGCGCTGATGACATCTCTGATGGGATGGGCCGGATATATCAGTACAACAGGGACGACCGTGGTTCAGCCGGACAGTGCGGTCAATATGATTATAGGTATTTATACATGGGGACCGATTCTGGTTTACGCAGGGTATACGCTTCTGCTGCTGTTATACAAACTGGATAAGAAGTATCCCGCTATTATGAAAGAATTAGAAGAAAGAGAAGCAAGAGGAGAACTGTGATATTACAGATACACAGCTCAGATAAAAAAGGAGGATTAAAAATGAAGGTTGATAAGGTAAAAGTTGGAGTGGTTGGTCTTGGTATGGTGTGTTATTCCCATATTGATGCGTATGAGGCGCATCCCAATGCAGAGGTTGTTGCGGTATGTGATCTGAATGAGGCGCAGGCGAAAGCAGTGGCAGAAAAGTATGGCATTCCGAAATATTATACAGATTATGAAGAAATGCTGAAAGACACAGATATTAATACCATCGATATTGCAACGCCCACATTTACACATTCCAGAATGACTATCCAGGCAGCAGAAGCAGGCAAGAATATTTCCTGTGAAAAGCCGTTCTGTCTTACTCTGGAAGACGGCATGGCAGCGTGTGAAGCCGCAAAGAAAAACGGCGTGACTTTAATGGTAGGAGAATCTTACGTATTTATGACTTCCATTATGAAAGCAAGGGAATTAATTGATGCCGGCGAGATCGGAAAGCCAACCCAAATCCGTGAAAGATTCGGTGCATGGATTGAAAAGGGAGGCGTTATGGATAACCGTCCTGTATCTGCCAACAGAGAGTGGCGGATGGATTCCTCTAAAGCAGGCGGAAACGGTTTCCCGTGGATGTTTGACCACTGTGTACATTTCTTCTCCACAGCAGAATATCTGATGAATGACTCGAAGATTAAAGAGGTATACTCTCTCAAGAGCAGCCTTGACTGGATGAATGACCAGCAGAAACATAAGGTTGAAAATGATAAGATGCACTTGTATGGAACCAATGCGGCAGGAGACATTCCGATTATGACATGGACATATGAAGATTCCGCGTGTCAGGGTGTCTGGATGCGTGCGGAATATCTGAACGGAAAGTATGATCCATACACAGGATTTTCTGTAATTGTAAGTGGAGATAAGGGAATGATTGAAGTTCTCGGAGAAGGCGGAAAAGGCTTAAAGCACCAGGGAAAAGACGCCCATCTGGTACTGTACCGTCAGGACGGCACATCAGAAATGTTCCGTTTTGATGAAGGCGGGGATGAAATCTGGGATTCCGAAGTTTCTTATTACAGCAGAGCGCACAGAAATCAGATATTCGAGTTCGTAGATAATCTGGTAGAAGGAAAGGAAACGAGATACAGCGGTGTGGACGGAACACGCGCCGTACGTACTACCATGGCGGCTATTTGCTCCGCAAAGGAGGATGTACCGGTAAAAGTTGATGAAGTAGACGACGCAAGATACAATAAATAAGGAAAATACCGATGTGTATAAAAAAAGACGCCGCGCATATTATAGAAGAATCCATAAAAAAAGTGATGCCTGATGAGGCGGTGATACGCGCTCTTCATGGAAAAAAATTTGATACCGGGAAGCTGTATGTGGTCGCTGTGGGAAAGGCAGCCTGGCGTATGGCGAAAACGGCTTCAGAGATATTGAAAGACAGAATCTATGCAGGAGTCGTATGTACAAAGTATGCGCATGTTAAATCAGAGATAAATTCTTATCTGGGTACGCAGGCGGCGCTGGATATGGTGTCAAATCTTAGTGAAGAGGATACCGTGCTGTTTCTGCTCTCAGGAGGAAGCTCCGCACTGTTTGAAAAGCCGCTGATAAGGGAAGAGGAAATGGCCGGCATAACACAGCAGCTTCTCGCCTGCGGTGCAGATATAACAGAAATCAATACGTTACGTAAAAGACTTTCTGCAGTAAAAGGAGGAAAGTTTGCACAGATATGCAAACCTGCACATGTATACAGCATCATTTTAAGCGATGTACCGGGAGATTCCATGGACATGATTGGTTCAGGTCCTGCATATCCTGATAAAAGTACCAGCGAAGACGCACTGAAAATTGTAAAGAAATATGGGCTGTGCTTAAGCAGGGAAGCGTCGGATCTGCTTCGGACAGAAACACCCAAAGAGCTGTCCAATGTGGAAAATGTGGTTACCGGGAGTGTGGGTGATTTATGCAGAGCTGCAGCGGATACGTGCAGGGGAAGGGGGTATGAACCTGTCATTCTGACAGAGTATCTGGATTGTCAGGCAAAAGAGGCCGGTTCGTTTATGGCCTCTATCGCCAGAAGTCATCAGAAAAGCTGTAAAAGTCTCGCCTTCATAGCAGGAGGCGAGACGGTTGTTCAGCTTACCGGAGATGGAAAAGGCGGAAGAAATCAGGAGCTTGCTCTGTCCGCAGCCGTGGGACTTGCAGACCTTAAAAACACAGCTCTCTTTAGTATAGGCAGCGACGGAACCGACGGTCCCACAGACGCCGCAGGCGGTTACTGCGATGGTGAGACAAAGAAAAAGCTGGATCATCAGGGAATTGATATTTTTGAAGTACTGAAGAGGAATGACGCATACAATGCTTTGAAGAAAGCAGATGGATTGATCAGAACAGGCGCTACAGGGACTAATGTAAATGACGTAGCGGTATTACTGATTAAAAGGTAGTGTTTAAGGCTGCAGCGCGTTCTGGTAATTATTTAAAATACATATTGTTTTAAGCGTGAGAATGCCTCAACTACTTTTTCATGGGGCAAGGCCAGGTTCATCCGGATTCCGTAAGGCACATGATACATACTTCCCTCTCTCCAGATTACACCGACGCGGATTCCCGCCTGCTGAAGTTCCTCGATGGATTTGCCGTGCTTTTGGCACCATCCGGAACAGTCAAGCAGGATCATGTAGGTACCCTGGGGCATGGACAGACGGACGCCTTCAAAGTTTTCCCGGATGAAATGAAAAGCATACGTAATGTTTTTTTCTAACACGGTTTTTAACTGGCTCAGCCAGATGCGCCCCTCCGCCTGATAGGCGCCAATCAGCGCGTGCATGGAAAGAACATTCATATCATTGTAATGAGAAAGAGCTTCGTACCGTCTGATTCGTTCACGAAGGTATTTGTTGTAGATAATATGGTAGCTGCCAACCAGACCAGCCAGATTGAATGTTTTAGACGGTGCGTAAAATGCAACGGTACGGTTTCTGGCATCTTCGGATACTGATTGGGCGGGAGTATGTGCCTGCCCGAATAAAGTGAGATCAGACCAGATTTCGTCTGCAATAACGTAAACATCATTGTTACGGAAAATTTCCATTGCCTGTGCAATCTCCCGGCGTTCCCATACACGGCCGGTGGGATTGTGCGGGGAGCAGAATAAGGCAGTGTGAATGTGATGTTCCTTGATTTTGCGCTCCATATCTTCAAAGTCCATACGCCATACGTTGTTTTCGTCCAGCTTTAACGGACTTAAGACGATCTTGTATCCATTGCGTTCAAGCTGAGCTGTGAAACCATTGTAAGTAGGAGAATGAAGCAGGACCGGATCGCCGTCAGAACACAGAACACGCATGGCGCTTGTAATACCGCCAAGGACACCGTTCTCATAGCCGATATGTTCCGGCAGCAGATTGGTAACGCCGTTTCCCTCTTTCTGCCAGCGGATAATTGCCTGATAGTAATCATCAGAGGGGATGAAATATCCGAATGAGGGATGAGAGGCTCTGTGTATAATCGCTTCTGTTACGGTATTTACTGTGGCAAAGTTCATATCTGCAATCCACATGGGAATCTGTTCGAAGCCGGGCAGGGTTTCTCCCTTCGGGATTCCCCAAAGCTCGTTTTCTTTCATATCCACGGCAATGGAATCCCAGCCATGGCGGTTCAACATCGTTGTAAAATCGTATTTCATGTCTGTTGTCCTTTCAAATAGTTATTCTTTCCTGTCTTGACATACCCTGTAAGCGGTTTTTATAATATTATCACAGAAAAAAGCTATAAAATATCTGAAAATCGTCAAAATATATTCTGATATGTTCAGGATATAAAAACGGGAGGACAGGATATGAAGCACAACAGTCAATACATAAACTCTGTGAACCTGAACGCCGGTACGGATTTTCCCTATCTGGTGATGGAAATTATAAATGAACAGAGTTATCCCAGAAATCCAGGATTTCAGGTTATGCACTGGCATGAGGATGTTCAGTTTATTTATCTTCTGGAAGGAAACGTTACGATTCGGACATTATATGGGAATACGGATATTCAGGCCGGGGAAGGCGTGTTTATTAACAAAAATGTTGTTCATATGGTGGAACATGAGGGGTGCTGCCATTATTACAGTTTTGTATTTCCGGATTACTTTCTGAAATTTTATTTCGGCAGCCCGGCAGCAGGATTTGTTGAGGCAATTACGGGAAATAAACAGCTTTTGGTATACGCTTTTACAAAGGAACAGCCATGGTGCCTCCGGATACTGGACATATTAAGGGAATTAATAGAACTGGATAAAAAGAAAACAGAATACTATGTTTATGAGGTACTGGTCCGGATTTCCTCCGTTTGGCTGGAATTTATAAAAAATATAACGCTGTCTCCAGGGAAAAAACAGGGCGCCCTGGGGGAAAGGATGCAGGAGTTCTTAAAATATATTGAAGAGCATTATGCAGAAGACATTTCTCTGGAAAACCTTGCACAAAGCGCTCATGTAAGCAAATCGGAATGTCTGCGGTGTTTCAGACAGAGTATGCAGACAACGCCTTTTAAATACCTTATGGAATATCGCCTGTTAAAGGCAGCCGAACTGCTGAGCACCACAGAAGAACCAGTTGGAACAGTTGCAATGAATGTGGGTTTCCGCCAAACCAGTCATTTTGGGAAATGTTTCCGGGAAAAAACGGGGTATTCACCCCGCGAGTATAGAAAAAGGGCAGAAACATCTAATCTGTAAAATAAGAAATAGCTGCGGCGCGATTTGGGAATATGAAATCGCGCCGCAGTTTGCATTTTTATAGA
>ERZ1643250.1771-NODE-1771-length-17433-cov-6.500230_pt1 | contig 17433 bp, 10 predicted proteins | sample MGYA00579262_ERZ1643250 | MGnify/ENA primary metagenome ERZ1643250 (study PRJEB29033, sample SAMEA4952265) | chicken gut metagenome | biome: Broiler Chicken; feature: Gastrointestinal Tract; material: Caecum | place: Ireland | collected 2018 | study: Broiler... | reverse complement strand
CAAGACAATGGCGATAAGGGAGACAGCGGAAGCAGCTGGGATAATGGAGAGAATGAAAACGGTGGCAGCAATGCGTTCCACCTGACGAACAGCGCTCATACAGGCGACAGCACACGTGTCCTGTCCTATCTGGCGCTGGCACTGGCCGCAGCCGCGGCACTGGCGGCCGCAGCCTGGATGGCGGTCCGGAAAAAAGGAAAAGGGCATGCCGGCCGCGAAAAGCTGCCGGCAGTGGCTGCGGGAGTGATAACGGCAGGGCTGACAGCGGCTCTCCTTTGCGGAAATATCTATGCCGCCGGAAATAAAGGGGAGCTGAATGGAGACGGACAGACAGATTATCAGGACGCGGCGCTTCTGAAAAAGCATCTGACAGGGCTGGAGCTTCTGTCCGAAAAAGAGTACGAGAAGGCGGACTTGAATTCAGACGGGGCTCTCACTATCACAGACCTGTCTCTGCTGGTTTATAAAATAGAAGAGACTGCCTCCCTCAGCGGGATTGAGCTGAAGAATGTGACAGAGAACAGGCTTTATTACAGAAATGAAGCGGGGAATACAGAAGAGATACAGGTCCTGGACATTACGGCGGGGCTGCCGGAGAATACGGAAAATTATTATGCTGTGATTGAGATGGAGGGGCTGCCCGATCTTTACGCGGGAATCCGGGGATTCCGGCAGGACCCGGATACGGGAATCCTGCGGGCAGTTCTGGATCAGGAGGATCTGGTCTTCTACCACCCGGACGGAACGAAGGAAGAAGAGTATGCGTTTCCACTGGCCTGGAGAGATGAAGATGGGGATCATACGCTGGTCGCAAGCGCCGAAGAGCTTTTCCAGAAGATGGCCGCGAATCCGGGAGAACACTATGAGCTTACAGAGGATCTGGACGCTTCCGGCATCTCTGACGCAGCTGCGGCTGTGGCGGGCGCCTTTACCGGGGAACTGGATGGAAACGGATATCGGATTCTGAATCTGAAGACTTCCCTGTTTGATACTCTGAATCAGGCCCGCGTGCATGACCTGGTCATTGAAAGAGCGGCTGTCACAGCGCAGAGAAGAGGAATCCTTGCCAATGCAGTGAAGAATCAGACGGTGATCGAAAGAGTGTTTGTTGTAGATTCTTCCATATCCAATGGAGTGGATGGGCTGGGAGCGTTCACGGGAGAACTGAACAATTCAGTCATCCGGGAAAGCGCTTCCATCGATGTGTCGGTGAAGGGGCTGGTGGCAGCAGGAGGAATTGCCGGCAAGACGACAGGCTCTGATACGGTCATTGAAAACTGTTATGTGACAGGAAAAGTGCAGGGGACTTACGATCACTGGAATCTGGGTTCCAGGGTGGGAGGCATCACCGGATGGCACGGAGGAGGAACCATCCGGCAGTGCTTTACGCAGGTACGGCTGATCGCGCCGGCGCGGAAGGGTAATGGCGGACTGATTGGCGGTCCGAATACGGGAAGCCCCAGGATTGAGAACTGTCTGAGCATGAGTACAGGCGCCGGATACCGGATTGCCGGTTTTGCAGTGCTTGATAACGCGGAAAATGTGTACGAATACAGGGGCTCGGACAGCATGACCAATGTTACAGAGGCAAACCGGGAGCAGATAAAAGAGACAGACCGCATTAATGACAGAGCTTTTTATGAAGAAACGCTGGGATTTGACAGCGCAGTCTGGGATCTGGAGTTTCTCTCTTATGGGAAAAAGCCGAATCTGCATGCCGCCCCGGTGGAGGAGAATCAGCTTGCCATACCGAATTACGGAGGCTTAAGACGAAACGAGGACTACAGGCCGGACCGGGAGCCCGCATATGCCAATATGGCAAAGCTGATGCCATTTGCCGATACCAGTGTGTGGGTAGCTTCCGGAAATGCTCTTTCGGAGGGAGACACTCTTGCCGTAAAAGAGATTCAGTATATTCTGCCTCTGGATGGAGAAGGAAAACTGGTGACGGGAATACGCAGAGACACGGCAGGTCAGATTCAGAAAATCCGTCTGGTGTTTGCGGATGAGAAGATGCGGGAATATCCTGTATTTTACCGGGAACTTACCGGAAACCTGATAGCTTCTTACGGAGTAGAAGGGACGGGGCTGGAGTATCAGTTCCGCCGCTACGCGGTTTCCGCCGATGGAGCGGCAGCCAGCCGGGCTGCGGAGATCGCGTCAGGCTATGATTATACGGCAGATCTGGCAGTCCTTACTGACGAGGAGGAAAGCCGCCTGTACACAGATTATTATAATGAGACTGTGAGAAAAAAGCTGGAAAGTCTGGCGGAAAAGCTGGCTGCCAGCCAGGAGGAATATCCCTTTTACAGTGAGCATCCGGCAGTTCAGGCCCTGGCAGAAGAGAGGCTTCTTTCGGAGACTGGCCTGAAAAGAATCCTGTATGCCTATAATTATTATGACAAATGGTATCGCATCGACTACAATGGTGTCATTTTAAGTGATCTTCTGTTTTTCAACGGAGATCTGATGGCGGAGGGTTTGACGGCGGCAGAGCTGACGGACCGGCTGCTTTCCGCTTCCCAGGCCCAGCGGGAGACAACAGGAACCGTGGCCTTTTACAATCATGCGCTGAAAAATGATACAGGCAAAGAACTGATGGCTTTTCTGGGGGCTCTGTCCCTGACTGTGGCGGGCTATGACAATCCAAACGACTGGTTTGCTGACAATTTTGACGGAATTCTGTTTGAACAGAAAGGATATGAGACGGATCGGCTCCGCTACCGGATCTGGGACATCTTAAGCGGACTGGCAGAGAACAGGAAGACCCTTGTGCTTCCGATTCTCACGGCGCCCCAGGAGGATATGTACCTGGTATCTATGCCTTCCCAGCTGATGCTGGGCAGCATGAACCGTTATCAGACTTATCTGAATAAGGATGGAAATGAGAGAGCGCGTATGCGCACATTGATTGAAGAGTACGCGGGAAGCATGGGATTGTTTTATGGGATTTCTGCCCGGTGGAGACAGGATTCCGCAGAAATTCTGAACAGTTTCGTGGATATACAGTTTGACACCAGAATCCATTTCCCGGCAAGCGACAAGGCGGCAGCGGGGGAACAGAAAAAGGGAGAGACGACTGACCCGGTGATCAAATGGGTGTACGAAGCTGCAGGCACCTGGAGCGGCATCAATGGCAGCGCGGCTTATGCGACCGGAGCGGAGGTACACTGGATGCAGTATGCGGCGCTGGGACTCGATTTTTATTTCTTCAGCCATGAGACAGCCCACAACCAGGACGGTAAATATTTCTATGCCGGAGAGGGAAGAAGAAGAGGCACAGGCGCAGAGGCCCATGCGGACGGGAATATTACCCAGGAGATGAAGGATGGGAATATGGTATTTAATATCTCGAAGATCTGTGATATCGGAACCGAGATGACGAATAACTTCAGTTATGAAAGAATCGATTCGGCTGAAAAGCTTAAGAGCTACTACGAGGAAATGTTTGAGACGGGTTATGTGCTGGATTACCTTGCGGCCCAGGCGTTTCTGGAACTGGAACCGGAGCAGCAGGCGGCAGTGGCGGTGCAGGCCGAGCATACGCCCGGCGGTACAGATTCCTTTTCTACAGAGTACAGGAGGCTGACTGCGGAAGATTTCAGAAATATGAAGCTGGAGAATATGGACGATCTCTGGGAGAACCGGATCGGCATCCGTAATCCGGAGACCGTTGCCACCGCCACATCGGGAAGCTATGGATTTGAATCTTTTTACTGGATGAACTGGTATCAGTCTCACAATGACAGCGGTTCTCCGGACTCCCATTCCTTTAAACGCCTGGGGCAGGAGATGCTGGGCATCGGAGGCTATGAAGATGGTTATATGGTATACATGTCGTTACTCAGTGAGAATGATCTGGACGCGCTGCGGAAAATTACAGGCATTGATACAATTACCTGGAAAGATTATAAAATGAAGCGCTATGAGAATGCGGCGCAAAAGCTGGATGAGATCCCGTACTTTGACAGCGGTGAAGTGATAAGGATGTTTAAGGAGGCCTTTGAAGCCGACAGCCGGAATGGCAGGCTGAGTCAGAGCATCGATTTGAAACGGACTCTTTTCGGCATTGTGAAGCGGGCGACAGGAGACTTCAGCGATGGCGGCATCTATGAAAGTCCGTCAGTAACAGCAGTATCCTCGGCGGAACAGCTCGTAGAGCTTGCGGCCCGGAACCCGTACGGTTTTTACCGTCTGGAAAACGATCTTGATTTCAGCGGAATCCAGGCGGACGGGGGAAGCTATATTCCCGGACGTTTTATCGGGGTCATCGATGGCGGCGGCTTCCGCGTGTCAGGGCTGGCGCAGCCCCTGTTCGGGGATCTGCAGTACGCGATGATCAGAAATCTGAGCTTTTCAGAGACGGCAGCCGAAACAGAACTGCAGGATCTGCTGGCTGTGAAAACCAAAAGGACAGTGACCGAGAACCTGGTTGTGGAACATGATGTTCTGCTGGAAGAGCAGGCAGAAGAACCGGTGGAAGATATGGAGCAGGCAGAAGACCAGACAGAGGAAAGTAGGCCAGAGAATGGCCAGGTTGAGGAAGGCCAGACAGGAGAAAGTAGGCCAGAGAATGACCAGATAGAAAACGGCCAGACAGGAGGCAGCCAGATAGAAGGCGGTCTGCCTGAGGAATGCCCGGAAGGAGTGCCGGAAGCTCCGAATGAAGAGGAGGATGAAGACGCGGAAACACCAAATGAAGAGGAGGATGAAGATGCAGAAATACCGAATGAAGAAAATCCGGACGAGCCGGACACCAGTACAGATAATATGACAGTATAGAGAGTATAGACAGTACAGACGGCGCAGAAGAAAAGCAGGAATAGAAATTCTGGAATATAGCAAAGGCCGGCGGCTATGCCGCCGGCTCCTGCTGTCAGTCTTTCTGATTACAGCTTATAGATTAAAGCCCTATTTCAGAGGGCAGTTTTTACAGGTCCCAGCCTGTTTTATTTTTGTTTTATTTCAGGCTTCTATTTTCCTCCGGCAGCTTCGCCTGCCATCAGGATTCTTCCTTCCCGCATGCCCCGTACAAAGACCGGCACCAGGCGGGGATCGAACTGTTTCCCAGCTTCCTCTTCCAGAATCTCCAGGGCGCGTTCCTTCGGGATGACATCCTTATAGCAGCGCTTGGTGGTCATCGCGTCAAAGGAATCTGCGATACATAAAATCCGGGCGGAGAGGGGAATATTCTCGCCGGCGATCCGTCTCGGATAGCCTTTTCCGTCATACCGCTCGTGATGGCCGATGACGGCAGGAATTACATAGTCCAGAGACGGCAGATGGCGGATGATTCCGATAGACGCCTCCACATGTCCCTTGATGGTTTCATATTCTTCTTCAGTCAGTTTCCCTGTCTTATTCAGAATGGCCTCGGAAATTCCGATCTTGCCTACATCGTGAAGAAGCGCGGCCTGACGGATGATTTCCCTTATGTCGGAATTCAGGTTCAGCTCCCGGGCCAGGCTGGTGGCGTAGTAGGCTACGTTGTTGGAGTGGCTGAAGGTATAATGGTCTTTCACATCGATGGCGGCAGTCAGGGCGTAGATGGTAGATTCATATTCTTTGTAAATATTTCTGTGATCTGTCACATCTTCCCGGACAGAGTTTTCCCGGAGGATGGTGTCGAAGATCTTGATCCCGTTCTTCCCGGTCCGCTTGACGTGATTCACGGCCATATCCGCATTGTCCAGCAGCTCCTTCGCAGTCTTTGCCGCATAGGGGGCGGCGCTGATTCCTACGCTTACGGTCAGCACCTTCAGCTTGTAATCCACCGTCGTATCTGTCATCTGGAAGATCTGGCGCTGGATGGATTTAACCAGATTCTGGGCGGAAAATACATCGTATTTAGGCAGCAGGACCGCAAACTCCTTTCCGCTGTACCGGGCTGCATAGCCGCTGTCTCCCACGCTGCTTTTGATGATTTCCGCAATTCTGCGCAGGGCATTGTCGCCGGCCTGGGTTCCATACAGCTGGTTGTAGAGCTTGAAGTCGTCGATATTGATGATGGCCAGGGCCAGAGAGCCCTCCTGGTTTGCTTCGAACTCCTGGTTCAGAACCTCGAAAAAATATTTCCGGTTCAGAAGTTTAGTCAGTTCGTCGGTCCGTGCCTCATAACAGGCCGTCTCGTAGAGACGGGCATTTTTGATAGCGATGGAGGCGCTGGAAGCGATGGTCAGCGTCATGTCCATGTCGGTTCGGCTGAGCTTCCGGTTTCCCGGCGGATTGGACAGCAGAATGATTCCCACGACCTTCTCCTTGTCCCGCAGTCCCACGCAGGCTTCGATTCTCAGGTCCAGCAGATTCCGCTTTTCTGTCTCCCACATGGATTTGTAATCGATCATGGTCCTGAATTCCCTCATGAGAATTCCTTCGTTCCGTTCAAGAATCCGGATCAGTGGATTGTCCTTCCGAATCGTAAAAGACAGATCGTTCAGCGGCTGGTTGCTGTATCGGGCCTGATAATCACCGCTGCCATGTTCCTGAATACAGATATAGATGTTCGAGGATTCCACGGTCTCATGAATAATATCTACGGTCTCGGCCAGAATCTCATCCAGGTGCAGGCTTCTGGCCACCTGATTGTTGTATTTTCTTATCTTTTCTGTCTGACGCTCTTCTTCCCGGACAAACAGGTTTTCAATGATTTTCCGCCACAGGAATACCAGCAGACAGAAGGTGAGCAGAAACAGGACGGCAAAAATCAGAATGGTATATTCTCTGGCCATGGGAAAGCTGCTGGAAATGCGGCCTGAGATGTATGGCATCAGATTGTAGTACAGCAGGAAAGTCAGAAGTATTCCCATTCCATAGCAGGAGCTTTCCGAGGCCAGCAGCTTCAGCTGAAACAGGCGCCTGCTTAAGAGCGCGTAGATCAGGAACAGCGCGTTCACGATTCCCAGTACCAGATCGATGGGAAATCCGCGGAAAACCGGCACAAGCAGAGCCAGGTTTCCGGCAAACAGGCAGATGATTCCGAGGATGATCGGCTGAAACTGCTTCTTGTACCAGGGATCTTTTCGACAGATATGTACCACATTGACAAAGCAGTGCAGCAGCACCACTGCCGCTGCGCCGAACAGAAGGGCCACTCTCCAGGTGTAATGGTATTCAAAGGAGGCTTCGCCGTTCTTCAGCACCAGCTCCGGCCATCTGAGAAAGAGTCCGTCGGGGATATTCAGCAGGAAGAGTCCCAGAAGCAGAATTCCGTACAGGCAGTTGAAAAAGCGTTCCTCCCGGTCCGCGAACGCATTGACGAACAGAAAATATGCGTAGGGCATCAGCAGCAGGCCGCCCAGGGATACGTGATACCAGAAAATATAGGACGGATACAGCTGCAGGCGCATAAACGCGGAGCCTGCCGCCCAGCAGATCATGGTTGCCACCAGAAGCAGAAAATAGTTTACGATTTTCACCTTTTTTGCGGCCAGGAAAGTCAGAAAGATAAAACAGTAGAAAAATAAAGCAATAATAGAAATATATCCGTAATTTTGCATAGCCTTATCCTTTCTGTTCGTTCTGTAATTCCAGTAATTCTTTCAGTTCATAGGGAGAAGGGTTCATCTTCCCGATGACTTTTCCCTTTTTATTCCGGTATTTCTCAAAAGTGCCGCACCGCAAAATCGTGACGCATAAGGGGTCCATTCCGAGAATTTTTTTCAGATCCCGGTAATCCTGATCGATGTATTTGAAATAGGTGGTGAGCAGGCTCTTCATGATGTCTGTGGTCACTGCATGGCTGATCAGAGCGTTCCGCTCGATTTCAATATAAAGATGCAGATACGGCCGGTTGTTCTCGTTGTATTCTTTGACGGCGGTCCAGTGGGTGACCGGCTGGCCGGAAAGACTGATGACGCTCTGGATTCCGTTCTCGGAGATGCGGGTGAAGCCGGCGATATCAATGATATTCGGGACGCGGTCCACATACTCAAACCGGGGAATCCTTGTGTGATCTTCCCGGTTCTGCAGGCCCACGCAGCGGTAGGTATCACCCACCCGGTATCTGGCGAAGGCTCCTCCTTTGAACAGGGTGATCACGATTTCATATTTTTCCCCAGGCACCACCTCGTCCATCAGACAGGTTCTGGGCACATAGGACGGGTCCTCCAGGTTTTTCAGCATGTCCTCCTCAGGGATAAACTCATAAAAGCTGGTATCGGGGAAAAAGTACATGCCGTCTCTGGTCCAGGTCTCCGTCCCCGAGATGGAGGGTTCCGTTCCGGCGAACAGCTCCATGGGCCGGATTCCCCAAAGATCCTCCAGATCATCCTTGTAGCACCAGTTGTCAGTTCCAGCCACCATAAAACCTTTCAGGTGGAACAGATCCTTTGGCTTCAGAGGCCGGTTTTCTTTTTTGCATATCCGCTTTGCTTTCAGAATTCGAAGAAGCATGGAGGGCTTGTATTTGAACAGCTCCTTGAGGCTGATACTGCCCTTCGAGGAAAGGGTGGAGAGACTCTGGCTGACCGCGTAGGCGACGCTCCCCAGACCGAAGAAAAATTCCAGATCTTTCTGCATCGCCATCTTAAAGCCGGCCTTGTTCCGTTCGCTGAAGGACATGTTTACTGCGTCCTTGACTGCAGGAAGAAACTGGATTCCGATCTCTTCATTCAGGGCGAGAGGAAACAGTCCTGTGGCAAAGGGCAGAGGCGCAAGTCCGTACAGGAATTTGTCTGTATCTGAGATGTCGAATTTTCCTTTTTCCCGGCTGGTGGACAGGATCAGGCAGGCGATAACGTTGTTTTTGTACACGTCCAGCATGCTTCTCGTGTACGGCGCCAGCTTGATGGGATGACGTCCGCCTTCCCAGGTAGTCTGAATCCAGATGACCGGGTTGCCCGGCAGTGTATCCGTCCGCTTCTGGAGAAGAATATCCGCATAATCCTCATAGGTGGTCAGTGGGACCATTTTCCGGAATTCCTCTATGGTCTTCGGCTGTTTTCCTTTTAAAATCGAACGGCCCAGCTCACAGTTTGACCACAGCTGTATCTGCTCTTCCATCAGCCGGCGCTGTATTTTCATGTAATCTTCTATGGATAGATCCAGAAAACTGCAGTACTGATCCCATATTTCCTGGTATTTCCGCTCCTTCAGCATCTCTGAAAGACTCATTTTCTCCCTGCTCCTCTCCGGGTATTTCTGCAGTGCAGCAGACTTTTCCTGCTGGGAATCAGAAAAGGGGTGGATTCCTTGTATTTCCCATAGTTGGAAAAGGTTCTGGGAAAGCTGTACAGATCCTGAAACAGCACATAGAGAATATCCAGGATCACAACCGTTACGGAAAACAGAGTCCCCTCCGGGCTTTTCCACAGTGCTGCCGCACACAGATAAAATCCCCCAAACCATAAAACACCGGGATGCCGACACAGAGCATAGACCCCTTCTGTGTAAGCTTCCCGGTATTTACATTCTTCCACATAGGTTGCTTCAAAAGGCAGAGCAAAAAAGAGTGTGTAGACAAGAAGACACAGAAAAAAGACGCTTCCTGCCATCCAGATACCGTCAGAAGACGTCTGAAATAATACAGCTTTGTTTTTCCAGAATAAAATACACGTCGCGGCTGCCAGAAAAAGGGTTCCGGCCATGAAAAGCGCTCTCATCCATCCGGCGATTTTCTTGACGCTGTTATAATCGTAGAGAAAATAACAGATAAATCCGAGGCAGCCCAAGCCTATAACATACATTCTGATACCCTGCCTTATGCATGATTACAAAATATTTTATCATAGAGGTATGTAAAAAGCAATTGAATCTTACGTTTTTAACGAATATTAACATACATTTAAAACGAACATAGACAAAAGGAGGTTCTTAAGACGTTACAGTCCGGAAACAAAGAGACGCCTTCAAATGTGCATGTGAGGAAATAATGATAACAGAAAATACAGACAGATCAGATCACAGTTCATTTCATGCAGGCTTCTGCCAGCAGGAGCTTCAAAAAGAATTAAGAATTTTCCTGTGGAAATCTTCATGGGTTCCGCTGTATTATTACATTAGTACAATAATAGGACTATTACAAACAACAGAATGATAACAGACGGCGCGGCGGGAAAGAATCTCCCGGCAGCGTCCGCATCAGCAGGAGGGGGTTCCACATGAATTTTATCATTGACCATCTGTCTAAAAGCTTTGAGACGAAAAAAGTGCTGCGGGATATCAATTTTACCTTCGAGAGCGGAAAAATCTATGGTCTGCTGGGAAGAAACGGAGCCGGAAAGACAACGCTGTTTAACTGCCTGAACAAGGATATGAAGGCAGATGGCGGAAGCTTTTACCTGGAAGAAGGCGCGTCCCGCAGAGATGTGGTCCCTGACGATATCGGTTACGTGCTCTCCACGCCTACCGTGCCGGAATTTCTGACGGGAAGAGAATTCCTGAAATTCTTTCTTGATATTCATGAGGGAGAGATAGAGAATCCCATGCCTCTGGACGCCTATTTCGATTTCATGAGCATTGAGCCTGAAGACCGGGACAAGCTGATGAAGACCTATTCCCACGGGATGAAAAATAAGATGCAGATGCTGATTAATGTCATAGCCCGGCCCAATATTCTGCTTCTGGACGAGCCTCTGACCTCCCTGGATGTGGTGATGGCGGAGGAGATGAAGGAGCTGCTCCGGTCTCTGAAGACAGACAGAATTACGATTTTCTCTACTCATCTGCTGGACCTGGCTGTGGACCTGTGCGATGAGATTGTGCTGCTTTCCCACGGAGAACTGGAGTCTGTGGACAAGTCCAATCTGGACGATCAGGAGTTTAAAGAAAAAATTATCGCAGCCCTGAAGGAGGAAAGCCTATGAGCGGCCCGCATGGAAATGGCATCCCGCATGGAAACGGCATAGGGAAGACGCTGCGCATTACTTTTTCCCTGCGCAATACGTACCGTGTCAATAACATTCTGTATGCCCTGAAACAGATTCCGCTGATTGGCCGGATTCTGCCGGAAACCCTGTATCAGGAGAGAGGGCTTAAGATTCTGGCCAACGTGCTCTCCGTGATCTGGGAGATTTTCTCTGCGCTGGCAGGAAAAGGCATCTATTTTCTGATACTGTCTGGAGCCGCCGCGCTCTATCCGGCATCGGAGAAAGGACCGCTCTTCCTGTACCTGATGGTGGTTTGTACGGTCATTGGCGGCTTTGTGAACACTTATATGTTCAACCCCACAAAAGATAAATACTATGCGCTGATTCTGCTTCGGATGAATGCCAGATCCTATACGCTGGTCAATTACGGCTATGCCATCGCAAAGCTTATGGCAGCCTACCTGCTGTTCGGCTTTCTGGCCGGAGGGCTGGTGGATCTGCCCTGGTGGCAGAGAGCGCTGCTTCCTTTCTTTGCGGCAGGCGTCAAGCTTTTCGCGGCGGCTTACATGCTTCGGGATTATGAGAAGACAGGCCAGGCGTCCAATGAAAATAAAGTGGGGGTCCTTTACTGGATTGCTCTGCTTGTGGGGCTGACGGCAGCCTTTGGCCTTCCGGCTCTGAATATTTTTCTGCCGGAAATTGCAAGCCTGATTTTCATGGCCTGCTGTGTGGCGGCGGGAGCGTTTTCCATCGTGAAAATTCTGAGGTTTGCGTCCTACCGGGAGATGTATCAGGAGCTTCTGCGGGACTGGATGGATCAGATGGACAAAAGCGGAATTTCCAGCGGCGCTTCCAAAAATGCCATCGCGGCCAGAATGCAGAGCGAAAAAGCCATCTCCATGGATGCGGGCATCACCAGCAGCCGGAAGGGCTTTGAATATCTGAACGAGCTGTTTATCAAACGGCACCAGAGAATTCTCTGGAAAGCCTCGGAGAAAATAGCTTTTGTCTGTCTGGTGCTGGTGCTGGCAGCTCTGCTTACTCTCCAGCTGTATCCGGCGGCCCGGCCTGTGACAAACGAGCTGACACTGCAGTTCCTGCCGTATTTTGTATTTATCCTGTACGCCATCAACCGGGGAACCGGTTTTACCCAGGCCCTTTTTATGAACTGTGACAACAGCCTTCTGACCTATTCCTTTTATAAAAAGCCAGGCCAGATTCTGAGGCTGTTCCGCATCCGCCTGAGGGAAATCATCAAGATCAACCTGCTTCCCGCCTTTGTGATCGGCGCAGGTCTGGCCGTGCTCCTTTTTGCTTCCGGCGGAACGGATAATCCGATCAATTACGCGGTTCTGGTGGTGTCTGTGCTCTGCATGAGCGTGTTTTTTTCGGTCCACTACCTGATGATCTACTACCTGCTTCAGCCCTACACAGCCGGAGCGGAGATGAAAAGCGGAACTTACAGGATTGTGATGATTGTCACTTATTTTGTCTGTTATCTGATGATGCGGGTGCAGATGCCGACACTCATCTTCGGCCTTATGACGATAGTATTCTGCGTGGCTTACAGTGTGATTGCCTGCGTGCTGGTGTACCGGCTGGCGCCGAAGACCTTTAAGCTTCGTCTGTAAAGCTTTGACATTTTAAATGTCTCATTTTTACTATACCTGCTTACCTGAACCGTGTAGACTACAGGTAAGCTGCAAAGGGGCAGAAGGATAAGAAATCATCTCTTATTTTTCTGCTCCTTTTGCGTATGAAAAAACAGTAGTGAGGAGGAGCAGGTATAGGTATGAAGGCAAAGGAAAAGGTCCAGGGATTTGTAACGGTAGAGGAAGCCATTGAGATGGATTATGAGACCACAAAAGAGCTGCAGCTGAAGCATTTGAACCGGGAGCGCACGCTGGCAGGAGATTCCAAGTATTTTGTCAAAGCAGAGGACTGCTATTTTACCGACTATGAAGGAAACAGGCACATTGACATGATTGGCGCGGTGGGCGTCGTGACTGTTGGAAACAACAATGAATTTGTCTGGAATGAAATCGAAAAGGTATTTCGTTCCAAGCAGTATATGATGGGAGCCATCGCCTATCATAATATCGCGGCGGCTTTTGCCCATAACATGGCTCTCCTGTCGCCGGGCGGACAGCTTACGAAGATGGGAACCGCCACAGGCGGAGCGGAGGCCATTGAGGGAACGCTGAAGCTCATTAAGCTGGCCTGCCGGAATAAGCCTGGCAAGACCCGTATTCTGGCCTGCGACAACGCGTTTCACGGGAAAACCACAGGAGCCGTGTCCGTGGGCGGAAAAGAAAAATGGAGAATGTATCAGCATCCCCTGATGGAGTGCGTGGACCATGTTCCTTTCGGAGACGCGGGGGTGCTGGAAGAATATCTGTCCAAGGGCTGCTATATGGCGTTCTATGTGGAGCCTATCCAGGGCGAAGGAGGCATCATCGTCCCGCCCGAAGGCTATCTGACGCAGGTGCGGGAGCTCTGCGATAAATACGATACCTATTTTGTGGCTGACGAGATTCAGGCAGGCTGCGCCCGGACCGGAAAGATGTGGGCGGTGGATCATGAAGGAGTTGTTCCCGACTGTCTGACCTTCGCAAAGGGCTTTTCCGGCGGCCTGATTCCCTTTGGCGGTTACATCTGTAAGGAAGAGCTGTATGAAGCGGCTTACGGCAGCGTCGAGACCTGTTTTCATCATACAGCCACTTATCAGGAAAACGGCATCAGCGCAGCGGCAGGCCTCGCCTCCCTGGAATACATCCTGGAGCACGACCTGATCAGCGCGGCGGCTGAGAAGGGAGAATACTTCATCGGAGAACTGAAGCGGATCGGGGAGAAATATCCCGGCATCTTTAAGGAAATCCGCGGGAAGGGACTGATGATTGGTCTGGAGACCTATGAGACGCCGGAAGCATACAAGTTACAGTTCGGAGACTATTATGCGGATGCCATCAACAACGATCTGGTGGATATCTACCGGATACAAGCCAACCACACCATCAACAATCCGGCAGTGTTCCGTTTCCTGCCTCCCCTGACGATCAGAAAAGAAGATCTGGATTATGTGGCGGATGCCTTTGAGAAATCGGTGAAAAAAATATATGAGACTGTAAACGGATAAAACAAAATATCCCGCCAGTCTCCTGGGGAACAATAGGGAAAGGCTCTGTTTTTCCGGAGGCTGGTGCGGTATAATGAGAGGGTATCCCGGAAGTGGGCATGCTTCTGAGATGCCTTCTTTGTATGTACGTATTTTGTGCGCGGACATCCGGAACCCTTTCAGCCGGGGAAAGGGAGCTTGTCTGTCAGGAGATTATTCAGAATGAGGTGGCGGCCATGCCGGAAAAGATTATTTATCCCATACAGCCATATTTTGTACTGAGCTCTGCGGCGTATTATAAGAAGCTCTCCGGGCTGCCTGCGGTGTCCCATTTTTACAGATTTACGGGAAACCAGAACAGCGGACAGTGCTTTGCGGTGCCGGACGGCGCTGTGGACATTATTTTTAAATGCAGCAAAGACGCGCCTTCCGCGGAAATCTGCGGCACGGTAAAGCAGAGTGAGGACGCGGGTTTCTCTGACAGTACGACGTATTTTGGCGTGCGGCTCCTTCCCGGGATTCTGGAAAATCTGGGCGGAGCCTCCATGAAGGAATTGATGAATCACAGATATTCTCTGGAAGAGGTTCTGGGGACACACGGGCTTGCGGGGGAAATAGCGGATCTGGATTCTTTTGAGGATCAGATTCAGCTGTTTACAAAAGTTTTCTCGGAAAAAGCCGGCACCTCTGACAATGGGTCCCACAGGGTGGCGTCTGCCGTGCTGCATGAAATCTATGAAAACGATGGCGTGATCCGGGTCAGTGAGCTGGAGCAGAAGCTCCACTATTCCCGGAGACATCTGGTACGCAGTTTCGAGGAAACCACAGGACTGGACATTAAAAGCTTCAGCACTTATATCCGCTTCCAGTCTGTCTTAAAGCAGCTGAATGAGGGAAGATTCAAAAGTCTTTCTGAGGCAGCGGCAGCAGGAGGATATTTCGACCAGAATCATTTTCAGAAGGATTTCAAGCGGTTTGCCAATATCACGCCCGGCGCTTATGTGAAGCTTTTGGAGGATATGAAGTATCAGGATAAGCTGATTATTTTATGAGGTCAGCGTTCGTATACAAGGGGCCGTTTTTGACCATATTGTCCCTTGGCGCGCCGGCGCCAGCCTGACAGGAGAAGGGAGGGAGCGTTGCTGTGATCATCAGCGCCAGCAGAAGAACGGATATTCCGGCTTTCTACTCAGAATGGCTGGAAAACAGATTGAAGGAAGGCTATGTGCTGACACGTAATCCGAGAAACCCGCGTCAGATCAGCCGGATTAGTCTTGCGCCGGAAGAGGTGGACGGCATCGTGCTCTGGACCAAAAATCCGGCGCCCATGCTGGACAGGCTTTCTGCCCTCAAAGACTATCCTTATTATTTCCAGTTTACTTTGACGCCCTACGGGAAGGATGTGGAGCCGGGACTTCCTGATAAGGAGCAGGTTATGATTCCGGTATTTCAGGAGCTGTCCCGCCGGGCCGGGAGGGAACGCGTCGTCTGGCGTTATGACCCTGTCTTCTTCGGCCGGGTACACACACCGGAATGGCATCTGCAGCGGTTTCATGAGATGGCCGCCCGGCTGTCCGGGTACACGGAAGAATGTGTGATTAGCTTCCTGGATTATTACCGGAATACGGAGAGGCAGATGCGGGGGCTGGAACTTATGGACCTGTCTTTCGAGGAAAAGACGGTATTCCTGAGAAAACTGTCGCAGGCTGCGGCCGGATATGGCCTGTGTCTGAAAACCTGCGCCGAGGACCCGGCTTTTGGCGCGCTGGGAATTCTTCCGTCCAGCTGTGTGGACGCCGCGCGGCTGGATCGCATCAGATGCGGTATGGACGAAGACAGAAATCTGTCTGACAGCGGTTCGCAGCCTGCCAGCGGCAGCCTGAAACGGCCTGGCCGCCGCCCGGTCCCGGCTGGCCGGGACCGGAATCAGCGGCCTCTCTGCGGCTGCGCCGCCAGCGTGGATATTGGCGTGTACAATACCTGCGGCCATGGCTGCAGATACTGTTACGCCAACTATAACCCTGGCGTGATCAGCAGGTATCGGGAGAAGTATTCCCCGGAAGAGCCCCTTCTGTGCGGAAGGTTGGAAGACGGAGACAGGGTCCGGGAGAGAAGAGGATGATGTGTGGTATACTAATAGTGGACAGAGAAAATTGTTTATGCGTGCGCGAGTGTAATATTTGGTAAAGGGAGTGTAAGCAGAACATCCTCTTTTTAAATTGCCTGTCCGGGAGGTTTGAAGATATGGAGAAGATTGCAGATGGAAAGCTGAGAGAAATTTTGCAGGAAATGGGAGAACTTCTTAAACATGTATACGGGAATCGGATGAAGTATGTAAAGGTATTCTCCATTATTGATGTAAAATATCAGGAGTATCAGGAGTGGAAAACAGTTTCCCCATTCTATAAGAACGTGGATCGGGAAGGAGCCGTGGTTTATGCAGCATGAGATAGAAATCTTGTGCAGATACCGGCTGGAACGGGCACAAGAGGATTTGCAGGCACCCGTATCGATCACAGTTCCGGTTTGTCCAAAGCGTCTATGAATCTAATCGATCTTATTATGCTTATGCGATTTTCTATAGCATCCGGGCAGTAAATATACTTGATGGATTTGATGCTTCCAAGCATAGTTCTGTGATCGCACATTTTAATTGGCATTATGTGCATACAGGTGAATTTGATCGAGAAATATATAGATTATTGATGGAGCCTATCGCATTAGAGAAAAATGCGATTATAGTGATTTCTTTTTGGCTTCAACAGAAGAATCAGCTGTTCAATGGGAGCATGCAGAGGCCTTTGTGAAAACCGTGGAGGCATATATTCTCAGAAAAGAGGAAGAAAAAAGAAGACAGGAACCGAAGGAGAGACTTCGGCAGAATAGAAAGCAGTCTCTAAATAGCGGCAAAGAAGAACGGATGTTCTAAAATGCGGCTATACTTTTTTGACTATCCATGCTATAATTTGCCTGACTGGAAGAAAAGCAAGCGCGGCCGGAGGGAGCATTTGTTTTTCTCTGGTCAGGCAGCGAAGAACCGAAGGTTCTGGCATGTTTGGTGACCTTTAGAAATGCCAATTTCACTTTTGTTTATCTGGTGTTACGCAGTTTTGAAAAACACGTTTTGGTGACCTGAATTCGTAAAATCAAAAAAGTTTGCCTATTAGGCAGAGCAAAACTGCTTCGTTTTACGAATTTCTGCCTAAATACACAAACTTTTTATTACGGTCACCTGGGAGGAAAAATAGAAAATGGGAAATCAAGGACATTCGCAATGGCCAATATCATCCAGCAGCTGAACAAGCCGACGCTGGTGATTGCACACAATAAAACCCTCGCGGCGCAGCTCTACGGTGAGTTTAAGGAGTTCTTCCCCGAGAACGCGGTGGAGTATTTTGTGTCCTACTAGGGAGAGGCCCCCTTGAGCGTGCTATTTAGTGGTATTTCGTGTTATTTATACTGATATTGTCAAGATTAGTTGACACATTTATCTCAAAGATATCACTGACTATG
>ERZ1643250.1768-NODE-1768-length-17465-cov-5.172487_pt1 | contig 17465 bp, 14 predicted proteins | sample MGYA00579262_ERZ1643250 | MGnify/ENA primary metagenome ERZ1643250 (study PRJEB29033, sample SAMEA4952265) | chicken gut metagenome | biome: Broiler Chicken; feature: Gastrointestinal Tract; material: Caecum | place: Ireland | collected 2018 | study: Broiler... | reverse complement strand
CGTGTCGGGACTGAGTTACACGGCGGACTTCGGCGGCACCTTCAAAAACGCAGCGGTGTCGCCCGACGTCAGACTCGATTTCGCTCCTTTCGTGGTGGACTTGTCGTACAAGACCGACGGCGGCGTTTATGTCAGGTGCGTCGTCGAAACGAGGGTTTACAGCGAAAACAGGCAGTGCGCCGAGGTGCTCGGCGGGTGCGACGGCGTGGAATGTCTGATGAAAAACGTGGAAACGGCGCGCCTTAAAGCATCGGCGGATACTTCCTTTGCCGTAAGCGACGAAATAGAAGTAAAACACAGAATCGGCAAAATTCTGATGGCGCAGAGCGATGCCGTGATTTCTTCCGCGGAGTGCGGCGACGGACTTGTAAAAGTCAAGGGCTGCGTATATACCTGCGTGACATATCAGGCGGGTGAAAGCGACATAAGGAGCGTAATGGCGGAAACGCCTTTTGACGAGGAACTGCCTGCCGAAGGCTGTTCGGCGGACTGCGCCGTCAGGGCGGCGGTGGGCGGCGTGAACACCCGAATACGCATGGAAATCGCCGAAGAAGGCGAAAACAGAACCTTTACCGCGGAGATGACGGTGAGCGTCTCGGTCAGATGTTTCGACACGGTGAGCGTCGACGTCGTTTCCGACGCTTTCAGCGTGAGCGATGAACTGGAAATAGTCAGCGAAACCTTTACCGACTGCGTTCCGCGCGACTATTTTGTCGTGGCGGGCAACGCCGGCGGCACCGCCGAGAAAGACGGGGCGCCTGTGGACGAAATCCTTTGCGTGACCAATCCTGCCGTCAATGTGGTGGGCTGCCGCACGGACGACGGCGTGGTTACGCTGGAAGGCGTGGTGAGCGGCACGCTGATTTATCTCGGCGAGGAGAACGTCGGGTCGCTGGATTTCGAAATCCCGTTTGTGACGGACGGAGACTGTTCCGACGGCTGCGTGTGCGAGGCGGCGTGCGCCGCCGTTACGCAGATGAACGCCAGACTCATCCGCGGCGCCGTCAATATCGACGCCGCCGTTAAAATCGGCGTCGGGTGCGGCAGCGTGTGCCGTTTTTCCGCCGTCAGGGAAATCAACGCCGTCGGCGAAAGACAAAACTGCGGCTGCGCGATTGAGGTCATCAACGTCGGCGCGGGTATGACGGAGTGGGATTTGCGCAAACTGACGGGTCTCGGCATTGACGAGATAAAGGCTTGCAACCCCGATTTGCGTCTGCCGTCCGACGGCGGACAAAAAGCCGTCGTTTACAGACAGATAAAATAAAAAATCACGGCGCCCGCTTGCGGGCGCTTTTTTTGCCTGTTGATTTTTTCTTTTTTTTGCGTTATGCTGAAAAAAAGGTGTCTTATGAAAATCAGGGTTTACGGCAAAATCAATCTGTCGCTCAATGTGCTCACAAAAGAAATTGACGGTTATCATCAGCTGGACATGGTCAACCAGAGCGTCAGCGTCTTTGACGAAATAGAACTCGCTCCGCGCGTTGACAAACTGTGCAGGGTCAGGTGCGACAAAGACATCGGCGTTATCAACACGGCGCTGACGTCGGCGTCGGCCTTTGTAAAACGTTTCGGCACCAACGGGTATGACATATTTATTAAAAAGGGCATACCGATGAAGGGCGGGCTCGGCGGCAGCAGCGCCGACGCCGCCGGCATCCTCGCCGCCCTGTCGAAAATACACGGCGTCGACGCAGTGTCGGCGGGCGAAATCGCGGACGCGGTGGGCAGCGACGTGAAATACATGATGGAAGGCGGACTGGCAAGGGTCAGGGGTACCGGCGGCGACGTGGAAAAAATCGACAGCGGCGCGGTCAATTATTTCGTGCTGATTGTGCCGCCTTTCGGCATGTCGACGCAAAGGGTGTTTGCCGCCTTTGACGAAAAACCCGATTTCGGGTGGGCGGACAACGACAGGCTCATCGACGCCGTGATTAACGAGGACGTCGCCGCGATGAAAATGAACATGCGCAACGGACTGCAATCAACCGCGTTCCGCCTTGACAAACGGCTCGGCGATTTGTATGACGCCGTGCGGGGCCGCTGTTTTGTCCAGATGACGGGAAGCGGCAGTTGCCTGTTCGCGGTGGCGGACGGCGCCGCAGACGCCGCTTACACGGCGGAACGGCTCAAAAAAGAAGGCATAAGGGCGGTTGCTGTCGAAAGCAGGGGGTACGGCGTTGAGTTTTTGTGATATCTCTGTTTGAAAGAGCGCCGCGCGGGCATAATTATCTCCGTTACGGAGGTAAAAATGAAAAAGAAAATCGCTGTGCTGTGCGTCCTTCTCATTTGTCTGTGTTTCGCCGCGTGCGCCTGTGCGCCCGGGAGCGGCAACGACTGTTTAAGAATACATATCCGCGCCAACTCAAATTCGCAAACCGACCAAAAGGTGAAATATCTGGTTAAGGATGCCGTTGTGGAGTATCTCACGCCGTTGCTGGCGTCAGCCGACACGAAAGACAAGGCGAAAGCCGTCGTCCTCTCCGCCAGGGAGGGCATAGAAGCCGCCGCCGAAAGAGTGCTCGCCGAAAACGGCTTCCGTTACGGCGCCGAGGCGGAACTGACGACGGAAGTTTTCCCCGCAAGGACTTACGGCCCGCTCACGCTGGACAGCGGCGAGTACGAGGCGCTGATAGTCAATCTCGGCAGCGGGAGCGGCGACAACTGGTGGTGTGTGGTTTATCCGCCGCTGTGTTTCGTGGGCGGTGAAGACACGGGCGGCGGAGTAGTTTACAAATCCGCCCTGCTGGAAATAATAAAAAAATTTTTCTCATGAACGCCGGCTTATGCCGGCGTTTTTATACATAAAAAATTTAACGTCACGCAAACTATCCCCATGGAGGGATTTTTTACGATGGGCAAAAAGACAAAGATAATTGTCGCCGTGCTGGCAATCGTTTGCTGCGGCGGGCTGCTTTTGGCGTTTTCGTCTAACGCTGCCGACGCCGCCGTCGTCAAACAGGGGTCGCAGGGCGCAATCGTCACTCAAATACAGACAAAACTGAAAAACTGGGGGTATTACACCGGTGAGGTGGACGGCGTTTTCGGCAGCAAGACAAAGTCCGCCGTTATATATTTTCAGCGGGTCAACGGATTGACCCGGGACGGCATAGTGGGCGAAAAGACCGCCGCCGCCATGGGCGTTACGCTGTCTTCTTCATCTTCTGCGTCGTCTTCGCCTGCAAACAGCGACCTGTACCTAATGGCGAGGGCGGTTTACGGCGAGGCGCGCGGCGAATCGTACACCGGCAAAGTGGCGGTGGCTGCCGTGATACTCAACCGGGTAAAAAGCGCCGACTTTCCCGACACGATTTCGGGCGTGATATATCAGCCGTGGGCGTTCACCGCGGTGCATGACGGCCAGATAAACATGGGTACCGACGAAGAATGCATCAAAGCCTGCAAAGACGCGCTGAACGGCTGGGACCCGACATACGGCTGCGTGTTTTATTACAACCCCGCCACGGCGACAAACGCATGGATACGTTCCAGACCGGTCGTGGTGACGATTGGTAAACACGTCTTTTGCAAGTGAGGTGAAGATATGAGCAAAGTTTCAAAACTGACGTGCGGCATACTTGCGGGGCTTGCCGTGGTGCTGCTTGCCGTCGTCATACGTCTTTCGGTTATCAATGCCGGCCTTACGGAGAGAAACGGCAAAATGGAAGAGTACGGCGTCAGGTTGGAAAGCATGTACGACAAGGCGTATTTCGAACTGACGGACAGCATCCGCAACATGCAGAGCAATCTTTCAAAACTGACGGTATCGAGCGGCAGAACAATGCAGCAGAGCCTGCTGGCCGAGATAATAGGGCAGGCGGATTCGGCGCAGAGTGACATAGGTTCTCTTCCGCTGGAAGGCGGGTGCCTGATGAAATCGGCGGAATTCGTAAACAAAACGGCGGATTACTGTTCTTATCTCATGAACAAACTCGCCTCGGGCGGCAGCATAACGGCGGAAGAAAAAGCCAATCTCAAAGGGCTGGCCAAGTCGTCAAAAACGCTGGGCGGCAAACTGTGCGAAATGGCCGGCGACATAGGCTGCGGCACGCTGCTCAGGGATTTGGGCGAGAACGGCGGCGGCATAGGCATGGGTTTTGACGAAATGAACCGCGCGGCGTTCGACTATCCGAAACTTATTTACGACGGCCCGTTTTCCGACGCCAGGGACGACAGCGTCAAGCCGCGGCTGCCGGCGATGACGAGCGGAGAAGTGCGGGACAAGGTCGCGGAAGAGCTGGCTCCTTTCGGCGCGGCGTCTGTGGAATACAAGGGCAGGCTGTCAAACAAAGCCGACGTGTATAACTATGAAGTAACCATGATGGGCGGCGGCGCGCTTTACGTCCAGGCGACGGTAAACGGCGGGATGATAGCGCTTGTGTCCGGCAGCGGCAGCGGTTCGGCTTCCGCGGAGAACGCCATGGCGGCGGCGAAAGAATTTGCCGCCGCGCTGGGTTACGACGTCGAACCGGTGTGGGTGTCCAAAGAGACGGACGGCGGCACATACGTCAACCTGGCGCCTGTGGTGAACGGCGTGATAATATATCCCGACCTTGTCAAAGCCGTTGTGTATGACGGCGGCGTAAGAGGGTTTGAGGCGTATAACTATCTTGCCAACCACAAGACCAGGAAGTTTGACAAAAAGTACCGCGACAGCGGCGAGGCTGCGGCAAAACTGTCGCCGGAACTCACCGTGAAAAACGTAAATATGGCGCTCGTGCCTAAAAACGACGACGAAATTTTGTGTTTCGAGTTTGAGTGCGAGGCGGACGGCGAACAGTATTTCGTGTTTATCAACGCCGATACTCTGGAAGAGACGGATATTTTCAAGGTGATTAAAGGCACGGAAGGTTATACCGTAATGTAACGGGACGGCGCGGCGGCGCCGTCCTTTTCCGCGCGCCGGCGAAGGCTGTCGAAATATGTCGTATAAACGTTTACAAAAAGCGTTTTTATGGTATAATTGTATAGAAAAAATCATATAGATATGAATGGCATATTAAATATAAAATCCACCTTCGACGGCGACAACGCCGTGGAATACCGGACCGACGCCGAAGTGGAAATCAAAAACGGCGCCGTTTTTATTTCTTACGCGGAGAACGAATCGGATTACGCCGACACCACGACGCGGCTGGGCATTTCCCCCGACGTGGTATCTCTGAACCGTTTTGGCAGGTTTCCGGCGTTTTTTCTTTTTTCTGTGGAACAAAAGCACTTGTGTAAAATTTCAACAATATTCGGCGAGGCTGACATGGTTGTCAGAACCGACCGCCTGCGGGTTGACATCGGCGAAAGTTATGTCGCCGTGGAACTCAGTTACGAAATGCTCATGGGCGAAGCAGTGAGCGTGTGCGACATGAGTCTGCGCTGTGATTTTTAAGGAGTTTTTATGAAAATCGTTTCCGAATCGGAAAAAAAGTTTTTGCTTGACAATATCGACGCGATAGGCGGCAAAAACGTGCACAAAATCAGGGAACTCGCCAAAGCGCTGGGGGCGCCAAAACCCACGGCGACCAAAAAAGAAGATAACATGGACGGCATAAAGGCGATTCTCAAAGGCGAAATGGAGCCGAAATACCCGAAAAGCAATTCGGACAAGCATTACGCCGAATACCGCGCCACCGTGTCGCGTTGGCTTGACGAACTGAAAGAAGACGAAATGCCGCTTTGCGACGACATAACGCCGCAGGGCGTTGCCGCGCCTGAGCAGAGTCTTGAAAGCGACGCCTTTGAAATCGAGGGCAGGCTGGAAATTATCGAGAAAGGCTACGGCTTTTTGCGCACCTCGCCCGATTCGGTCACAAAGGGCGCCGATATTTTCGTGGACGGCAAAATTATTCAGCATTTCAGGCTGTGCGGCGGGGACGTCGTCTGCGGGCTGGCCCGAAAAGAAGACCCGTACAAATCGGCTAAACTCATTAAACTGACGCGAGTGAACGGCGTCAGCGCCGAAAAGGAAAATTTCGCCGGCAGACCACGTTTCGAGGAGCTGAAAGCGGTGTTTCCGAACAAACGCCTGCGCCTCGAAGGCTGCGGCAAGTTTGATTTCGCTCTGCGCGCCATCGACCTTGTGGCGCCGATAGGGCGGGGGCAAAGGGGGCTTATCGTTTCGCCGCCGAAAGCCGGCAAAACAACGCTGCTCAAACAGATTGCCCAGGCGCTTCTGCACAATTATTCCGACCTTACGGTTATCATGCTGCTCATTGACGAACGCCCGGAGGAAGTTACCGACATGGAGCGCGAAGTCAAAGGATGCGAGATAGTGTCTTCCACCTTCGATCAGGAGCAGGAGCATCACGTCAAAGTGGCGGAGCAGACGCTCGCCCGCGCGAAACGTCTCGTTGAAATGGGCGGCGACGTGGTTATTCTGCTTGACAGCATAACCCGTCTCGCCAGGGCTTACAACCAGGTGGGCGAGGCGTCGGGCAGAACATTGTCGGGCGGCCTGGACGTGGCGGCGCTCAAAGAGCCGAAAAGATTTTTCGGCGCGGCGCGCAACACAGACGGCCACGGCAGCCTCACCATTATAGCCACCGCGCTTATCAACACCGGCAGCAGGATGGACGACGTCATTTACGAAGAATTCAAGGGCACGGGCAACATGGAGATACATCTCGACCGCAAACTCAGCGAAAGACGTATTTTCCCTGCCATCGACCTTGAAAAATCAGGCACCAGACGCGAAGACCTGCTGTACACGGGCAGGGAAATGACGGCGATGTGGGCTGTGCGCAGAATGCTTTCAAAAGCGGATAACGGCGAAAGCGCCGAAATGATTCTGGATATGCTGACCAAAACGAAAACCAACGACGAACTGCTGACCCTGCTGGAAATAAGCATGCAGAAAAGCGGCAAATGATTTGATGAAAAGCCCGCCTGTCAGGCGGGCTTTTGTGAATAAAGGGGGCAAAAAAAGGAGGCGGATGAGTCCGCCTCCTTTTTTAGCCTTTGCTTATTACTTTGTAACCTTTTTTCGGACGTCTGCCGCCTCTTCTGTTTTTGAGAACGTATCTCACCACAAAGAAAGCGACAATTCCGACGACGACCACGCCGATGACTATAAACACCCACACAGGCAGGGAATTGCCCCTGATGTTTTCCCAGATGATATTTACCTTGTCGTTTGTTTCATCGTCGAAATAGTTCATTATGGCGCAGCGGTTTACTGTTTCCTCGTCGGGATACTGCGCCGAAAACTGTCTGCCCACCGTGTCGGTGTAAACGACGGCGCTTCTGCTTCCCGTGAGGTCGGTGAAGAAATAACTCAAATCAACCGCCGTGTAGCCTTCGGTCGGCTCTGTTTTTAAGTTATAACCATCCTTTTCCGAAATCATTCTGTCGTAAACAATATCGCCGGCGATTACGCTGGTGTAACCGATGTAATTCATATTGGCGCAGGCGTTTACTGGCATGGAGATGTAGTTGATGAAGGCTTCGGCGAGTTCCGTGTTGGCGCCGGTAGGCATTACCCAGCCGTCAAACCAGATGTTGCTGCCCTCCGTAGGAACGGTGTAATTGAGTTCCACGCCCTGCTCTTCGGCTTCGTTCATGGCGTACACGGCGTCGCCGCTCCACGCCACGTTGATGTTGATAGTGCCCGTCACCATGTCGTTTTTGCCGCTGTCCACCTCAAAGCCGAATATGTTGCCTTTGGCCGTCGAAAGGGCCTGCTCCACAAGCGCGAGGGTGTCGTCGTCTGTGCGGTTGAGAATTTCGTTGATTTTTTTGTTGTACTCGTCCGCCTGGATATCGCCGCTCATGTACTGCGTTCTGAGGCTCATGAGTTCGTCCCTGTACACAAACGCCAGACCAACAAGATAGGTGTCGCGCACGCTGTCTTTCAGGGTGCTCTGGTTTTTGTACATCACGTTCCACAGCGAGCCCCAGGAGTTCATGTCGCTGGAAGCCACGTTGTCCGGGTTGTAAACAAGACCCATCGTGCCCCACATGTAACCCGCGGCGTAGTTGTTCCAGGTTTTGCCGCTGCCGACTTCATAAGAGCCGAACAGGTCGGTTATGTAAGACGAAACGTATTTGGAATAATACGAGCCTTCGTTTTCCGGGTTGAGAAAATCCGCCGAAAACTCTTCCGCCATGTTTTCCTCAATCATTTTCTGAATCATGTAGTCGCTCGGGCAGACAAGGTCGTAATACCCCGGGTTGATTTTCAGCTGGTTGTACATTATTTCGTTTGTGCCGAAAGTGGAGTATTCCACCGTGATATCTTTGCCGGTTTGTTCTTCATACCACGTTTCGAATTGGTTTGCCATGGTGATGTTTTCGTCCTCTTCGTCGGTGGCGATGTAGTCTTCCCAGCTGTAAATGCGCAGGATGTTGTCGTTTTCCGCCGCGCTGGCGAAAGAAGGCACGAACAGAGTCAGAGCCATTGCCGCGGCGAGCACGGCGGTGATGAATCTTTTCATTTAATCTATTTTCTCCTTAAATCTGTTTTTTTGTTTGTTTTTAGGTATGTTCATGACGAGCACCGCCACGATGATAAGCACGAATATGATTGCCGACAGCGCTCTGAGCTGAGGCACGGCGGATTGCTGCGGCACTTTGATTGAGTTGTAGACATATGTGCTTATCGAGTCGAACCAGTCGGGCTTGACAAACGCCGTCACTATATAGTCGTCCAGCGACAGGGTAACCGCCAGCATAAAGCCGGAAAGCACGCCCGGCAGTATTTCCGGCAGCACCACCTTGAACAGCGCTTTGGTAGGGGTGGCGCCCAGGTCGAGAGCCGCTTCGTAAAGATTTGGGTCCATCTGTTTGAGTTTCGGTATTACCGACAGCACCACGAAAGGCAGCGTGATGACCACATGGCTTATGAGCAGAGAAACATATGTTTTATACATCGTAAGTGCAACGAAGAGCAGCGCAAGCGACATTGCCGTCACGACTTCGGCGTTGATGACGGGTATGCGGGACACGGCGCTCACGGCGTTTGCCGTTTTCTTTTTGGAGTAAAAAATGCCTATCGCGCCCAGCGTGCCCAGCACGGTGGAAACCGCCGCCGCCAGCACGGCGAGAATGACGGTGTCTTTGACGATGTTCATAATCTGCGCGTTGCCCACCAGCTGAACGTACAGGTCGAAAGAAAATCCTTCCCACACGCCCAGCGTCGTCGCCGGCGTGAACGAGAACACCACCAGCAGCAGAATAGGGGTGTAAATAAACAGCAGCCCGACGGCGAGAATAACGCCTTTAACAATTTTCTTTACCATATTCCCGCACCTCTCGAACCGTTTTCTTCTTCCTTAAAGCCGCCCGTCGCCAGCATGGTGACAAATACTATAAGCAGCAGCACCAGCGATATCGCCGAGCCGAGGTTCCAGTCGTTTCTGGTGCCGAAGCATTCCTCGATGAGTTTGCCGATAATGGTGATTTGCCCCAGCCCCAGCGAATCGGTTATGACGTAGTTTGTCATGGACGGCAGAAACACCATCGTCACGCCCGACATGATTCCGGGCATGGAGAGCGGCAGCGTCACTTTGAAAAAAGTGGTGACGGGGCCGGCGCCCAGGTCTGTCGCCGCCTCGATGAGGCTCTTGTCCATTTTAATGAGCGTGGTGTACAGCGGAAGCACCATGAAAGGGAAAAAGTCGTACACCATGCCGAGTATCGTGTTGAAAAAGTTGGCCTGACCCAGCATGCCCGTGAGCCCGAGAAACTCGCGCAGGGCGTTGATGCGCAGCACGAAGTTTATCCACATCGGCAGCACAAACAGCATGAGCAGGACGTGCTTCTTTTTCATGTTGCTTCTGGCGAGTATAAAAGCGATCGGGTATGCCAGAAGCAGGCAGAACAAGGTCGTCAGCGCCGCTATGCCTATGCTTATGAGCAGGTTGGACATTGACGTCGAACTTGTGAAGAAGCGTATAAAGTTGTCAAAGGAAAACGCTCCGGTAGTTCTGTTCGTGAAGGCGTAGAACACGATGAACAGCAAAGGCAGCGCCACGAACAGAACCATAAACAGCGCGTAGGGGATGATGAGCTGTTTGCGTGAAAAATGCAATTTCATTTCTGCTGCGCCTCCGGTTTAAGGGTGAGCCTGATTTTGTCCGACGGAATTCTGACGCCGACGGTATCGTTTTCGTTCCAGAGATATTCGGTGTCGAGAACGTAGTCTTCCTCGTTTTCCGTCCTGACTATGACCTGATAGTGGTCGCCTTTGTATATAATGGAAATAATGCTGCCCACGGCGTTGGCTTCTTCTATGCTGTCGTCGATATCTACGTCTTTGAGAGAAACTTCCACGCTGACGTCAACGTCGGTAAGGTCAATCTTTTCGCCGTTTTTGGTGACGAGATATCCTTCTTCGTCAAGCGTTGAGCCCGGATACAGTTGCGTGACGTCGGCTTCGTATTCACCGTCGCCGAACACAACGGTGTTCTTTTTGGTGACGTATCCGTCAAATTTGTTGACGGTGAACTCCTTCGCCATGATGTGTATGGCGTCGGGCGCGATGTTTAGTCCGATTGTTTCGCCGGCTTTGCGCTCTTCGGTGCTCTGCACGGTAAACTCGTTTTTGCCCACCATGACAGTCATTTCGTAATGCATGCCCTTGAAGATGCTGCTTGTGACGCTGCCGACCAGCTGGCCGCCTACGGCGTCGGTCATTATTATGTCTTCCGGCCGCACGACGACGTCGACATATTCGTTTTTGGCGAAATCGTCCACGCAGTCAAACGTCTGCCCCGCGAATTTGACTTTGAACTTGTCCGTCATCAGCCCCGAAAGAATGTTGCTTTCGCCTATAAAGTCGGCGACAAACACGTTTATCGGCTCGTTGTATACGTCCATAGGGGTGCCGATTTGCTGAATGTTGCCGTCTTTCATGACGATGACGGTGTCGCTCATTGTCAGCGCCTCTTCCTGGTCATGTGTTACGTATATAAAGGTTATGCCCAGTTTGCGGTGCATTTCTTTGAGTTCGAGCTGCATTTCCTTGCGCATTTTGAGGTCCAGCGCGCCCAGCGGCTCGTCCAGAAGCAGAATTTCAGGCTCGTTGACTATTGCCCTGGCAATTGCCACTCTCTGCTGCTGGCCGCCCGACAGGGTGGAAATGTTTCTGTCCTCAAAACCTTCCAGGTCAACGATTTTCAGGGCGTTCTGCACCTTTTCGGCGATTTCGTCTCTTGTCAGTTTTTCAAACCGCTCGATTCTGTTGCCGTCCTCGTCTTCCAGCACGACGCGCGCCTTTTTGAGTTTGAGGCCGAACGCTATGTTGTCGTACACGTCAAGGTGCGGAAACAGAGCGTAACGCTGAAACACCGTGTTGATGGGGCGCTTGTGCGGCGGCAGGGCGGTTATGTCGCGCCCGCCAAGCAGAATCTGCCCTTCCGACGGCATTTCGAAACCGGCAATCATGCGCAGCGTTGTGGTTTTGCCGCAGCCCGACGGCCCGAGAAATGTGATGAATTCGCCTTTGTTGACGTAAAAATTGACGTTTTCAACGGCCAGAGTTTTGCCGTATGTCTTTGATACGCCGATAAATTCGATGATTTTTTCGCTCATTTGTAAAACCCCGCAGAATTTTATTGTTAAAAGTTAGGTGGGCTGGACACCCAGATGAACACGGCGTCGCGTTCCGACACGTTTTTGATGTTGTGCGCCTTGTCCGCCGTGAAATAAAAACTGTCGCCTTCTTTGCAGTCGATTTCCTTGTCGCCTATTATAAGGAGCACGCTGCCCGAAATGACGTAGCCGAACTCTTCGCCTTCGTGGGGCATGTCGTCGTCCGTTTCGCCTCCTGGGCTCAGCGTGACGAGAATCGGCTCCATTTCGTTTTTCTGGCTGTTGGTCACAAGCCACCTTATCGTGCAGTCGTCGTATTCCTTGACGAAGTGGTCTTCCGCACGAAAGACGATTTGCTCGTCGTCGTCGGCGAAAAACTGTTTCAGCGACGTGCCCAGCGCCTGCACGATGTCGTCCAGCGTTTCGATGGAGGGGCTGGTAAGGTCGTTTTCCAGCTGGGAAATAAAACCTTTCGACAGTTCGCACCTGTCGGCGAGTTCTTCCTGTGTGAGGTTGCGTTTGAGACGCAACCGCTTGATTTTTGAACCTATCTGCATATTCCGCCTCTTGAAAATGTGTTGTTTGGTATTTGTAAACTCCCGGTTTAGCGTGTTTTGTATTTCTAAACCAAAAGTTTATTTTTGCTAAACAAGACAATTATATGAAAGAAGACGCATTTGTCAACTGTTTTAACGATGTTTTTCGGCGAAAGACAATATTTTTTTCCGGCATAGGAAAGGGCGCCGTCGGCGCCGTGAAAAATTTGATAAAGTACTTGCAAAAAGTCTTGAAAAAGGTTAATATAATACAAACAATATTTTAAAGTGGGCAGGAGTGTTGATATCCTCCGCCACCGTAAAACACGAGGCGTTGATTATGGCATTGAGTAAGGAAGAATATCAAAATTATGTCAAGATTTTGCAGGAAGAACTAATTCCTGCGTTGGGATGCACCGAACCTATCGCAATCGCGTACGCGGCGGCAAAGGCAAGACAGGTGCTGGGCTGCGAACCTGACAAGATTGTCGCAGAGTGCAGCGGCAACATCGTTAAAAACGTCAAGGGCGTAATCGTGCCGAACTCCGGCAATCTCATCGGCATAAACGCGGCGGCAATCGTTGGCGCGCTGGGCGGCGACGCCGACAGGGCTCTCGAAGTGCTGCATGACGTTTCGCCTGAGGTCATCAAAAGAACCAAAGAACTCGCTAAGACCGATTACTGCGAGGTCAAACTGCTGGAATCGACCCATACGCTGCATATCAAAATGCATTGCTATAAAGGCACTTCCAACAGCATGGTGGAAATCAGGGATTTGCACACCAATATCGTATGCATTGAAAAAGACGGCAAGAAAATTCACGTTCTCGCGAGCGATTCGGCGGCGACCGGCAAATATTATGGCGTAATGACCGACCGCAGCATTCTTAATCTCGGTCGAAGATATACACGACCTCATTGCCAGACAGATAGAATATAACACGGCCATCTCCAACGAGGGGATGACGGGCAAATACGGCGTGGGCATCGGCCCGACTATTCTCGACGCCAACTGCCAGTCGGTATTCACCAAAATGAAGGCTTATACCGCGGCGGGCAGCGAGGCCCGCATGGGCGGCTGCATATTGCCGGTTATCACAAACAGCGGCAGCGGCAACCAGGGCATTACGTCCAGCATTCCGCTTGTTACATACGCCAGGGAAGAAGGCATTGACGAAGAAACCCTTTACAGGGCGCTTGTGCTTTCAAACCTGATGACCATTTATCAGAAATCTTACGTCGGACGTATGTCGGCTTTCTGCGCGGCGGTTTCCAGCGCCACGTCGGTGGCGGCGGCGCTCACCTTTATGGCGGGCGGCACCGATTGCCAGATCAGCCAGGCTATCCAGAACTCGCTCGCCAACGCGTCGGGTATCGTGTGCGACGGCGCCAAGGTCAGCTGCGCTGCCAAAATCGCCACGGCGCTCGATTCCGGCTTTTTGGCTCACCAGATTGCAATGAAAGGCCTGCAATACGAAGCCGACACGGGCATTCTTAAAATCGACGTCGACGACACCATCAAATCGGTGGGCAGAATGGCTGCCGAAGGCATGAGGACGACCGATATGGAAATTCTGGAAATCATGCTGGAAGAAGACAAAGGCACCAGTTTCTGCGAAAAAGACTGAGCGTTTTTACGGAAAATCAAATAAAGGCAAAGCGTCCCCGTCGGGGACGCTTTTTTTTTATTATAAAGAGAGTGGAAAAAAACCGCCCGAAAAAAGGGCGGTTTTTTAAGGGGTTTTCTGAAAAGACAAATTTGCGTTGTCTTATGCTTTGTCGTTTGAGCCGAGCACGTTGATTATTTTGTGCTTGACCATTTCTTTGATGGCGGTTCTCGCCGGGGCAAGATACTGGCGCGGGTCGAAATGTTCCGGATGTTCGGCGAAATGCTGCCTTATGCACGCGGTGATGGCAAGGCGGATGTCGCTGTCGATATTGATTTTGCACACCGCCATGGAAGCGGCTTTTCTGAGCAGTTCTTCCGGCACGCCCTGCGCGCCTTTGACGTTGCCGCCGTATTGGTCGATGAGGTCTACAAATTTTTGCGGCACGCTGGAAGCGCCGTGCAAAACGATAGGGAAGTTCGGCAGGCGTTTTTCCACTTCAGCGAGGATGTCAAAGCGCAGTTCCGGTTTGCCTTTGAATTTGTACGCCCCGTGCGACGTGCCTATGGCGATTGCCAGACTGTCGACGCCCGTGCGGGAGACAAATTCCTGAACCTCGTCCGGGTCGGTATATTGATGGCTGTCGCTCACGACATGCTCTTCTATGCCGGCGAGTTTGCCGAGTTCCGCTTCCACAACAACGCCGTGGTCGTGCGCGTATTCCACAACCTGTCTGGTCAGCCTGATGTTTTCTTCAAACGGCATGTGGCTGGCGTCAATCATAACCGAAGTAAACCCGTTGTCCACGCAGTCTTTGCACAGTTCGAAACTGTCGCCGTGGTCGAGATGGAAGGCTATCGGCAAATCGCTTTCGATAGTGGCGGCTTCCATGAGTTTTTTGAGATAGGTAACGTTGGCGTATTGTCTCGCGCCCTTGGAAACCTGCAAAATCAGCGGCGAACGGGTTTCCATGCCCGCTTCCACAATACCCTGGATGGTCTCCATATTGTTGATGTTGAAAGCGCCGATGGCGTATCCGCCGTTGTAAGCCTTTTTGAACATTTCGGTTGTTGTAACCAATGGCATAAGTACCACCTCCGATAAACTTTGTGTTTTTTTATTATTGTAGCGTAAATAAAAATAAAATTAAAGGGGGTTTGTGAAATTTTTTTGTATGTTTTGAGTAAATTTACCGTAAAACCCGCCGCCGGACGGAAAAAATAAAAAAAACTCCCCCTGAAAAGGGGAAGCGGAAAATTTTTGCGGACGCGCGGCGGGGCGTCAGGCGCCGTTTTTGGCGTCTGCTCTTTCTTTATTATATAAAGGAGAAAGCAGAATTTCGTTTTCTTTCTGCGCCAGCGCCTGCACATAGCCCAATGTGCGGTATTTGTCGTTTTCGTCAAGTTTGCGGAATTCATCCAGCAGTTCTATTTCGGTTTTCGGCCGCGCCTCTCTTTCATCGGCAAGGCTTCTGCCAATCACGCTGTCTACCGACGTTCCGAAAAAATCGGCAAGTTTGACAAGGTCGTCGATACTCGGTTCGGTTTTGCCTTGTTCCCAAGATGAAATGCAGGCGCGGGTGCGGTTTATCGCCGCCGCGAGGTCTTTTTGCAAGACGTCTCTTTCTTCTCGCAGTTCTTTTAGTTTTATCACGTTCACCTCCGTAAAACAACTGCTCTATCTTGCCAATAAAAAGTAACATTTTATTGCTTTTATGTCTTGACAAGCAATAATTTATTGATTATAATTCAAGAAAAGCAATGAAATATTGCTTAAAAACGCGCTTTGGCGCCGGCGCGAAACAAAACGGAGCCCGCCGCCTGTCGAGCAGTAGTGCGGCAAAAGGTCTTTTTTGACCCAAAATTTATAGGAGGAATCTATGAAAAAGAAACTTTTGACAGTGCTTTTGGCAGTTGTTATGGTTTTCGGTGTTTTCAGCCTCACCGCTTGCGGCGCTGGCACTAACCCGGACGAAGAATACAACTACTATGGCACTAAGTACGAGTTGGATGGCGACGTTAAAATAGAAGCCGCTACCTTCCAGGGCGTGTACAAAATGTTCACTACCGCGGGTAACTTCCTGCTCTACGTCGACAGTGAGTCGGATGGCGCCGCTGCCAGATTCCAGGCAATCAACAAACTTGCCCAGGAATGGGATGTGACCATCTATCACTTCAACCCTGACCTCACCGGCGGTTATGACACCACTGTGAGCGCCAACATCATTAAAGCGCTTCCTGAAACCGTAAAGGGTAGTAACATTGTAACCGTCCAGGATACTTTGACCGCTATCTCCAAGAAAAAAGCGACCGAATGGACTGACAACACTCTGTACGGCATCTCCGGCGCTGAAAGCACTACCAGCGACGGCACAACCGTAACTTATAACGGTAAAATCGCGGGTTCGGCTGCCTACAACAAAGGCGCAGAAGCTATTGCCTCCATCGCTTTGAGAAGACCTAGTTACGCTCAGTATGCTGAAAACGGCAACACCGCCGTTCCGGAAGCATACAACACCGGCAACATCAACACCATGAACCTGTTTGCCGACAACAGACTGCACATGTACAACGATGACGGCACCGACGCTTTCCTCGATGAAAAGACCGACGTGTATGTGACCGTTGCCAACTACGCGCAGTTCGCTTATCTCATGGATAACAACGACGGTTACTTCGCCGTGTTCTTCGGCGGCACCTGGTGCCCTAACACCCAGGCTATCGCAATGCTGACCAACGACCTGGCTAAAGACTACGGCATCAGCAAAATCTACATGTTTGACCCACGTCTTGACAACGGCACTAAAATTGACGCTGCCAGCAAAACAGAAGTAGACGGTGCTGAAACAAATGTAATAGTTGAAAACAGCGCTTACCTTGCTTCCAACCTCAACACCAGAAACAGCGATATTGCTGCGCTGACGATTGCTAGTGCGAAAGGCATTCTTGATGACGTTGAAGTCACGTATGCCGAAAGTGCTACTATTGACCAGCTTGCCCAGTTGATTCTGGACAATAAAACAAAAGTAGCCGCTTATGAAGAAAACGGCAAAAAGCCTTATGAAGCCTATGGCGCGTTTACTTCGCTTGATCAAGTTAAAGAGAAACTTGACGGCGGCAGATATAACTACGCTCACGTTTACGCCAAATTCTTGAATGAATATCTGCCTGAATATGAATCCGAATGGAACTACAATGTGGAATTCACCATCGGCGGTAAACAGTACACCAAGATGTGCGTTCCTAACATGATGATGTTCAACGGCGAAGATGAAGGCAAAGCCGAACTCGTAGGTCTGGCTGAAGCTGAATACACTTACGCCAACACCAGCGTTGAAGGCAACCCACAGAACGTTGAGTGGACTAACGCGATCAAGGCGATCTTTGACCAGAACCCTTACGCTTACTATGCTCCGCTCCCTGACGCGGTAGAAGAAACCGAAGAAGAAGCCGGCGGCGAAAGCGCTGCTGCGCCTTCCGCTCCTGCTGCCGACGCGGGTGGTTGCTGATTAACATCGTGTTGCACCGCTGACACGGCTTTAAGCGAATCATACTGCTCATTTGTGTAACATATTGTTTTCCTATAATTCAAATTGTTATAACAATTTTTCGCCGGGAGTCGGGTCTTACGGTTAAACAAATTTAACGGACGGAGAAATCCGTCCGTTACTTTTTATAAGCGCCATATCTCGCTTACGCTTCGATATGTCGCTTGTTCAAGGCGTTTAATCGGTAGAACCAACCCTCAGTCACGCCGACGGCGTGACGGCGCCTTTCAAAGGGAGCGAGCTTATTCGAGT
>ERZ1643250.1762-NODE-1762-length-17516-cov-6.309662_pt1 | contig 17516 bp, 15 predicted proteins | sample MGYA00579262_ERZ1643250 | MGnify/ENA primary metagenome ERZ1643250 (study PRJEB29033, sample SAMEA4952265) | chicken gut metagenome | biome: Broiler Chicken; feature: Gastrointestinal Tract; material: Caecum | place: Ireland | collected 2018 | study: Broiler... | reverse complement strand
GTTGCGGGTCTGCTGCTCATTGTTCTTTCGCCGGTTCTGTTAGTGCTGAGTATTTTGATCAAGACAGATTCCAAAGGACCTGTCTTTTTCCGTCAGGTTAGAGTGACAAGGTATGGAAAGACTTTCCGTATCTTTAAATTCCGTACTATGGTCAATAATGCAGATAAGATCGGGACTCAAGTTACCACAAAAGGTGATGCAAGAGTGACGAAGATCGGAAAGAAATTGAGGGGATGCAGGCTGGATGAGCTTCCGCAGCTTCTCAACATTTTGACCGGCGATATGACTTTTGTGGGAACGAGACCTGAAGTGGAGAAGTATGTGTCCAATTATACGAATGAAATGAAAGCGACGCTTCTTCTCCCTGCGGGGGTTACGTCTCTTGCCAGTATTGAGTATAAGGATGAAGAAAAACTTCTGGAGTCTGCGGATGATGCAGATCAAGTATATATAGAGACGATCCTGCCAGAAAAGATGAAATATAATCTCGAGTCGATCAAGAAATTCAGTTTCATACAGGATATAAAAACAATGGCAGCAACAGTTATAGCTGTAATTAAGTAGTGAAGGAGTAACCCCTATGAACATATGGATTGTGAATCATTACGCTATACCACCGAGTATGGGAGGGCTGGTAAGACATTATTATTTTTCCAAATATCTGCAGAAAAAGGGCCATACTGTCAAAATTTTCACTTCCAGCAAGATTCATAATACAGATATCAATATGATAAAGGACAGGTCTCTTTATCGCGAAGAGATGGAGGATGGGGTAGAGTATACGTTTGTCAGGAGCAGGGACTATAAGGGGAATGGCATGGATAGAGTGATCAACATGATGGATCTTCCCTTTAAGACATGGAAGGCGATGAAGCTGTTTTATAAAAAACAGAAGCCAGATGTGATCTATACATCCTCTCCTGATCTTTTCGTGGCCCTTTTTGCCTTAAGATTTGGAAGAAAGTATAAAATACCGGTAGTTGTGGAAGTCAGAGATCTTTGGCCGGAGTCTATTGTTGAGTACAATAAAATATCGAGAAAAAATCCTATTATACAAATATTATACCAATTGGAAAAATGGATCTATAAAAAGGCGGATCAGCTTATTTTTACCATGGAGGGCGGAAAGGAGTACATCCGCGACAAGGGATGGGATAAAGTTGTAGACCTAAAAAAAGTAAATCATGTAAATAACGGTGTGGACTTGGAGGAGTTTGAAGAAAATTATAAAAAATATCAGATCAATGATTCTGATCTGATGAATGATTCCACATTTAAAGTCGTTTATGTCGGGTCTATCAGACAAGTTAATAATCTTGGTACACTGGTTGATGCCGCTAAATATCTTAAGGATGATAAGAGTATACAGATTTTGATTTATGGCGACGGAACAGAGAAAAAAAAGTTGGAAGAAGAATGTAAGATAAATGGCTTAAATGTTAAGTTTAAAGGCCGAGTAGAAAAGAAATATATTCCTTTTATATTAAGTCATTCAGATTTAAATGTTATTAATGTGAGAGCAGCAGCTCTTAACAAATATGGGTGCAGTTGGAATAAACTTTTCGAATATATGGCAAGTGGAAAGCCTATATTGTGTAATCTTCCGGTAAACTATGATTTGATAAAGAAGTATCATCTTGGTATAACCAGAAGGTTTACAGATGGTGACGCATATAAAAATGCCATACTGAAATTTGTAAATATGGACAAAAAAGAATATGAAGAATATTGTCACAATTCACGGGAATGCGGAGAAATGTATGATTATAAAAAACTTAGTTGCAAAGTGGAAAAGATACTGCTTCAAGCAAAAAATACTTTTTGAAAATAATAGCTGATTTTTTTACTTTTAATTGCAGAGGGGCTTTGAAATGAAAAAAATATGCCATATGACTAGCGCACATCCTGTTAAGGATATTAGGATTTTTTATAAGGAATGTGCAACACTCTCGACTAAGGGGTATAATGTTTTTTTAATCGCATACGGTGATGAAATTACTGAACAGGGAATTTCAGTCATGAGTGCGGGAACTGTTTATGACAGCAGATTGAAAAGAATGCTTTGTGCTGGTAAGAAGGTTTATCGTAAGGCATTAGAATTAGATGCTGATGTATATCATTTCCATGATCCGGAACTCTTGCCTTACGGATTGAAATTAAAGAAGAAGGGTAAACATGTTATTTATGACAGCCATGAAGATGTCCCCAGACAGATTTTAGCTAAAACCTGGATTCCGGCTCCGATAAGAAAACTAGTATCTCAATGTTATGAACGATATGAAAAGTATGTTGCACGGCAACTTGATTTTGTGATTACAGCAACGGATCATATTAAGAATATATTCGAAAAGTACGGGTGCAGAGTAGAATCTGTAAAGAATTATCCGCTGTTGGATGATATACAGTGTAATAATGCTAATTATCTGGAGCGAAATTCAATCCTTTGTTATGCCGGAGGCATAACGGAGCAGAGAGGAATTACCAATATCTTAAAAGCGATAGAAAACCTAGATGTGGAATTGGACATGGCAGGAGAGGTAGAAAGTGGTTATCGAGAACAGTTGGAAACTATGAAAGGATGGAATCATGTTAATTATCTGGGGTATTTAGACAGAAAAGGTATAAATGATTTGTATAATAAGAGCAGGATTGGATTGGTTATTTTAAAAGATACTCCGAACCACCGATACTCTCTTCCTATAAAAATGTTTGAATATATGGCGGCTGGCATACCAGTTATTGCTTCGGATTTTCCTTTGTGGAAAAGAATTATTGATGAAGTGCAGTGTGGAATATGTGTAGATCCAGAGAATATATCCTCAATACGTTCTGCCATGCACCAATTGCTCACTAAGGAAAATATTGCAAAAAAAATGGGGGAAAAAGGAAGAAAAGCAGTATGCGATACCTATTCATGGAATATTGAGGCAGAAAAATTACTCAATATATATAAGAGGATTGTAAAGGGGAATTAACAAATGGAATATAAAGTATGTACAAGATGTGTTATGAATAATAATGGAGATGACACCATTATTTTTGATGAAAATGGCGTGTGTAATTATTGCAAAGCCGCGGAAGAGGCAAATAGACAGTGCTATTTTCCAAATGAAGAGGGGAAAGAAAAATTAAATAAAATTATAAATTCGATTAAAGAAGAAAGAAAAAATGAGAAATATGACTGTATGATAGGGTTATCAGGCGGGTTAGATTCTTCTTACCTTGCGTATATCGGCTATAAGTACGGACTCAGGATGCTCGCGGTGCATATTGATGATGGTTTTGATATTGAGATTACAAAGAACAATGTCCGAAAGATTGCAGAAGCTTTTAATATTGATTTAATTATAGAAAAACCGAATAAAGAACTTTTCTCAGATGTAACGAAAGCTTTTATAAGAGCAGGAGTTCCCAATATAGCAATCCCACAGGATAATGTGTTGTTTGCTACCTTGTATAAATATGCTCGACAAAATCATATTTCTTACTTTCTGTCAGGGAGCAATTTCGCACTTGAGTCGATCTTACAAAGAGGAAATACTTATGATGCTTCAGATAAAGTGCATATTATGGATATTCATAAAAAATATGGTGAATTAAAGTTGACGAAAGATCTTCCATTAATATCTATATTTGATAAGAGAATAAAATATCAGTATATCTATAAGATAAAAACCATAAAACCGTTAAACTATGTGGATTATAATGCAAAAAAGGCGTTGCAGACATTAAAGGAAGCGTGTGGCTTTGAATATTATGGAGATAAACATTGCGAATCCGTGTTTACGAAATTCATGCAGAGATATTATCTCCCTAAAAAATTCAACGTGGACAAGCGGACGTCACATTATTCTAGTATGATAATATCAGGACAAATGACCAGAGAAGAGGCGCTAAAAGAACTTGAACGTCCACTTTATGAAAAAGATGATTTGGAAAAAGATATTTCTTATATTTTGGGACAATTAGGAATGTCTAGAAAAGAGTTTGATGATATTATGAGACAGCCACCTAACTCTCACGATAATTTTAAAAAATCACTTTTCAATAAGTTAATACATGCTATTTTAAAATTGAGGAAATATTAGAAAATGTCAGCAAAAGTAAAAATTCTTGTTTTAAGCCCGTATGAGGATCTTAGCACTTATGAACATCGGCCGATGCAAGAGGCAGAATTTTTCCTAAAGCAGGGTTACGAAGTGGAGACACTGATTTTACAGAGAAAAGTTCAGGGAAAAGGTATTATAAAAAAACAGATTCAGGGTATAACTACAAAGCATTTTTTGTGTAAAACAGAAAAAATGGAAAACTTATTCAATAAGAATCCCTTTTTTTCTAAGATAAAACCTATTATATATTTGAAATGGTTTTTGCAGTTTATAATATTTCTTTCGCGGGAATGTAAAAATGAAAAAAATAATTTTTTAATAGCACATAACCTGGAAATGGCAGTTGCATGCTGTATTGTTAACCGTAAGAGACTGAATCATGTTGTTTTTGTAATGAGGGAATTATATGAAGGACAGGTTACTAATCGGATAAAAAGCAGAATAATCAGGGCTGTCAGCCGATGGGCACAAAATAGAAGCGACTTCTTGGTCCAGGTTGTTCCGGCTCAGGCTTCCAAAACTGAGGAGAAGAACAAGCATAAAATCCTTTATATTCCAAATTACCCGTTAGCATCCAATTATAAGGATATTGAATTTGTTGCAGCAAAAGAATTACGAGTCAATTATATAGGAAGCGTCAGGGATAAAAAGTCTTTGATAATGCTAATGGAAGCAGCAAAAGGAATTGAAGGTCTGAAGATTGGAATACATGGGATGGGAGATGCCTATTCAGCCCTGAAGAAGTTAGAAGATCAGTATGAAAATGTAGAGATAACAGGATATTATGATTATAAAAGGGATACACGAAGATTGTTTGCTAATACGGATATTGTTTACTGTGCATACAATACAGAAGTTCCTAATTGGAGAAACGCATATCCGATTAAGTTATATGAATCCGTGGAAGCTGGAATCCCAGTTTTATTATGCAGTGGTATGGCGCCTGAGGACTTTGTGAAAGAAAATGACTGCGGTTTTGTTTTTGAATATAATGTAAAATCATTACGTGATTTGTTGATACATCTTGTGGAAAATCGAGAAGAGGTGGAAGAGAAAAAGATAAATATAAAAAAACTCAAAGGAAAATACACTTGGGAAAATGTGGTACATCAGTACGATGCATTGTTTAATAATTAAGGAGGAAAGATATTGTGGCAAAAACATGATGAAAAGGATAAAAAGAATACTTTGTGTCTTTTCATAATTTTATTTGCTTATAAAATTACATTAGAACTTGGTTTTTGGTATTTATTACAAATAAATTATGCTGATTTAAATGTGTATCAGTTTGATTTTAATATCGTAAAATATATCATAGGAATGTTTTGGTGCATATTGCTTTTCTTTTTAATAAATCATGAAGCAAGAAAACCATCTACATTCTTTATGCAAATGCAATATGTTATTGCGTTTATACCTATAACAGTTATTTTTGCATTTAGTGATGAAAACATAATTTATTATACTGTTTTATGCTTCGCTTTTGCAGTAGCAGAGATGCTTATAATGAGCGTAAAGACTATAAAACTTCCGCAGATAGAGGCTTTGACACCAATTTTGGTTATATGTTTTTATATAATTACCATAATCGTATACTTGGACATTATAATAGAAAATGGAATGTTCACGTTGGATGCGATTAATATATATGATATCTATTCTGTGAGAGGAGAATTCCATCTGAACAAATATGTGGGCTATATGTTTACATGGCAATATATAATTATAACACCTTTTTTTATAATACGTGCTTATTTAAGACGCAAGTATTTTACAACATGTTTCTTTTGTGGGCTTCAGTTTTTGGCGTATTTATATGCTGCACAGAAAACAATACTTTTTATTATTCCACTGGTTTTTGGGATTTGCATTTTATCCAGATTTAAGAATTTTGGATTTTATGCATACTTTACATTAACTTCAGGAGTTATTATTATTACTGCACTTGGCAGGAGTTCAGATATAATATATAGGTTATATGATTTGTTAGTTAGAAGAGTTTTGATACTTCCGGCAAATCTTAAGTTTATTTATTATGATTTCTTTTCACAAAATCCTAAAATTGGCCTTGCTGGAACTTTATGGGGAAAGTTTTTAGATATTACTCATCCTTATGATGAGAGAATCGGAGTCATTATTTCAAAAGTATATTTTGATAATCCTGTGATGAATTCCAATACAGGATTTCTTGCAGAGGGCTATTATCGATTTGGGATCTTGGGAATTTTTCTGGCATTGATATTATTTGCTTTTATTTTATTAATGCTAGATTATTCTTCTACATTAAATGGATATTCTTTTGCAGTAAGTATTGGCTTTTTTGCCATATTTCTTCTAAATGATGGCGGTTTAATTGATCCACTAATATTTGGTCAACTTACTGTTTTAATGGGGGTATGCTTATTCTATAATAAAAAATATGATTTACAAGATGCGGAGACACATGTTAAAAAAAAGAAAATCAGGCAGTTAACTGCTGCCTAGATATAAAAGTAAGGAGAGAAAAAATGAAAGCAGAATTATTAAAAAAGATTGAGAACAAAGAACTGACAGTTGGTGTTGTAGGACTGGGGTATGTTGGGCTACCTCTTGCGGTAGAGAAAGCAAAAGCAGGTTTCAAAACCATAGGATTTGATGTACAGGAAGAAAAAGTAAAACTTGTTAATGAAGGGCACAATTATATAGGCGATGTTGTAGATAGTGATTTGAAGAAATTAGTAGATGAGAAAATGCTGATGGCAACAACAGATTTCAGCTTCGTAAAAGATGTTGATTTTATTGCTATTTGTGTACCTACACCTCTAGATGCGCATCAGCAGCCGGATATCAGCTATGTGAAATCATCGACAGAGTCTATTTCTCATTATCTGCGTAAGGGCACAATGGTTGTTCTGGAATCAACAACATATCCGGGTACAACAGAAGAATTGATTAAGCCGATTCTTGAAGAGGGATCAGGTCTTAAATGCGGTGAAGATTTTTATCTCGGATTTTCTCCGGAGCGTGTTGACCCAGGTAATTTGATATACAAAACTAAAAATACACCAAAAGTTGTGGGTGCTATAGGTAAAGATGCTACAGAAGTTATATCTGCAATGTACCGTGCTGTACTTGAGGGAGAAGTGTATGAAGTGTCTTCGCCGGCAGTTGCGGAAATGGAAAAAATTCTCGAAAATACTTATAGAAATGTTAATATTGGACTTATTAATGAATTGACTATGCTCTGCCAGGAAATGGGTATCAGCATGTGGGAAGTGATAGATGCGGCAAAAACAAAACCGTATGGTTTCCAGGCGTTCTATCCGGGACCGGGATTAGGTGGTCATTGTATTCCGCTGGATCCATATTACCTTTCATGGAAAGCTAGAGAATATGGATTCCATACTTCTATGATCGAAAGTTCTATGATGATAAATGATAAAATGCCGGAATATTGCGTAGAACGCGCAAGCAAGATACTCAATAGATATGCAAAAGCAATGAACGGAGCAAAAGTGCTTGTTTTAGGAGTTGCATATAAGCAAGATATTGACGACTATCGTGAAAGTCCGGCTTTGAGAGTTATTGAGGAATTAAAAAAAGAAAAAGCGGATGTAGATTTTTATGATCCATGGATTGCTGAGTATAAGTATCATGGAGAAAAACATCAGGGGATTAAAGAAATCAATCCGGAAATTATAGCTTCATACGATTTAATTATGATTACAACAGCACATAGTAATGTTGATTATGAAATGGTGCAGAAAAATGCAACGGTGATTTTTGATACAAAAAATGTTATGAAAAATATTAAGAATAGAGAAAATATTGAGATACTTTAGGGGGAAAATGTTATGAAATATGCATTAATAGGATGTGGAAGAATTTCAACAAATCATGTTAAGGCTGTACTGAATAACAGGTTGGAATTTGTTGCGGCATGTGATATAGTACCAGAGCATATTGAAAGCGTTCTGGAAAAGCATAATCTGCAGAATGATACTAGTATTAAGCGTTATACAGATTATAAAAAAATGATAGAAGAGAATGAATTAGATCTTGTCGGTATTGCCACTGAAAGTGGAATTCATGCAGAGATTGCCATATATTGCATTGAACACGGAATTAATGTGATTATTGAAAAACCTATGGCAATGAGTATTAGGGATGCGAATAAGATTATTGAACTCTCAGAGAAAAAAGGCGTAAAGGTATCAGCCTGCCATCAGAATCGTTTTAATATAGCTGTTCAGGAAATGAGACGTGCGTTGGAGAAAGGACGGTTCGGAAAACTTTCCCATGGGTCAATTCATGTGCGCTGGAACCGTAATAGAGACTACTACGCGCAGGCTCCATGGCGCGGTACATGGGCCCAGGATGGAGGCGCCCTGATGAATCAGTGTATTCATGGAATTGATCTTCTTCGCTGGATGATGGGAAATGAAATTGAGGAAGTATATGGTGTGACAAGACAACAGTTCCACGATTATCTTGAAGCCGAAGATATTGGCATGGCTGTTGTAAAATTTAAAAATGGTGCAGTGGCAACCATTGAGGGGACAACAAATGTATATCCGCAGAATCTCGAAGAAACATTGTATTTATTTGGCGAAAAAGGAACAGTAAAACTTGGCGGAAAGTCAACAAATAATATTGATGTCTGGAATTTTTCTGATGAAACAGAGAAAGATCAGGCGAACAAGGGACTGGAAGAGCAGACAAGTAATGTATATGGAAATGGGCATACAAGCTTATATGCAGACGTAATAGATGCAATTAAGAATGATAGAAAACCATATGTCGATGCATATGCAGGTAAGAATGCTTTGGAATTAGTGCTGGCAATTTATAAGAGCCAAAAAGAAGGAAAACCAGTTAAACTTCCTTTGGATGATTTTGCGAGCATAGATATGATAGGAGAATTCTAATGGATAGCTATTTTGTACATGAGAGCAGTTATATAGATGATGACGTTCAGATTGGAAAAGGAACAAAAATATGGCATTTTTGCCATATTCAGAGCGGGGCTGTAATAGGTGATAATTGCTCATTTGGGCAGAATGTTAATATCTCCAATAATGTAAAAATAGGAAATGGTGTAAAGGTACAGAATAACGTATCTATTTACGAAGGCGTTGAATTGGAGGACTACGTTTTTTGTGGTCCTTCAATGGTTTTTACAAATGATCTGACTCCACGGGCAAAATATCCGAAAGGGAGTAAGGGTTATAAGAAAACAGTTTTAAAAGAAGGTGCAACAGTAGGCGCTAATGCGACAATTGTATGCGGGCATACAATTGGAAAATGGGCAATGATAGCAGCAGGTGCTGTTGTTACAAAGGATGTTCCGGACTATGCATTAATGGCAGGAGTACCAGCGCGCCAAATTGGCTGGGTTTGCGAATGTGGAGAAGTTCTAAACGGAACATATGTATGTGAAATATGTCATAGGAAATATGTTATAGAGCGTGATCAGTGCAGAGAAATAAAGTAAATATGAATAATCATAAAGCAATTGTAATGGCTGGAGATTCTGGGGAAAAGTGGCATATGAATAAAGAAAGAGAAAAGGTATGTGGAAAACACATGCCTTTTTTATAAGCATAATATGTTAATGATTTGCTGAAATTTATATAATAAAGAGTATTGAGGGTAGAAATAATGGCTTAGAAGTTGTATAATAAATTGGAATTTGATAAAATGAAATCGTTCACAATCTTTTGACTATATGTTGGCAGATGCCTTTGATAGGTCTAGTGTATACTGTGTGGTGTCGCTTTGACAGTTTAAAGGGAACATTTGTTAAAAGAGTTGTTGAATGAAAATCGTTATGATGCTGTTGGGATCTCAAAGCGTGCGCCTAGAACTTTATATATGGAAGTCATCAGCATCACATAGACTTGATTCAGCTTATGAGCTTTTTTATATTAAAAAGAAAGAAAAATTAAAGAGGAAGGAAATAAGTATGGTGTTTGAGCTTCCATAGACACTATATAAGGTAATAATTATGCAGTTTAGAGATTTAAAATCGCAATATCAAGCTTTAAAACCGGAAATTGACAATGAAATTTCAAAGGTTATCGAAAAGTGCAATTTTATCAGTGGCGCTCAGGTGTCTGAATTGGAGCAGGAGCTTGCAGATTATGTAGGAGCAAAGCATTGTATTACATGCGGAAATGGAACCGATGCACTTACCATGATGATGATGGCATGGGATATCAAGGCAGGAGATGCTGTATTCGTTCCTGATTTTACCTTTTTTTCGTCAGGAGAAGTGGTTTCTTTTGAAGGGGCAACACCAATTTTTTATGATGTTTGCAGAGATACCTTTAATGCGGATGTCGTTTCCCTTGAGAATGCAATCAAAGCGGTAGAACGAGAAGGGAAATTAAATCCTCGCGCGATTGTTGCAGTAGATCTTTTTGGGCAACCTGCCAATTATCCTGAACTTGAAAGAATTGCTTCAAAGTATGATCTTCTCCTTTTAGAAGATGGGGCACAAGGATTTGGTGGAAAGATAGGGGATAAACGAGCATGTAGTTTTGGCGATGCGGCGACTACGTCTTTTTTTCCAGCAAAACCTCTCGGATGTTATGGAGACGGCGGGGCTGTTTTTGTTAATGATGATGATATGGCAGATTATTTAAGATCGATTCGTATACATGGAAAAGGTTCTTATAAGTATGACAATGTAAGAATTGGATGGAATTCACGTCTGGATACGCTTCAGGCGGCAATTTTAAAAGTGAAATTTAAAGCGTTCCGGGAATATGAGTTGGCAGATATTAATAGGGTTGCAAACAGATATACAGATTTATTGACGGGTATTGTTGAAACACCTGTTGTGCCGGACAATTTTTATTCTAGTTGGGCGCAATATACAATTAAACTTTCATCTCGGGAAGTTAGAGATGGTTTACAAGAATTTTTAAAGATACAAAACATACCTTCAATGGTCTATTATCCGAAACCGATGCACACACAAAAGGCATTTCAGGGAGTGGGCGATTATGTGGAATGCAGTGTTACAAATGAGTTATGCAACATAGTATTAGCCCTGCCGTTACATCCATATTTATCTGATGAAGATCAGGACGGCGTATGCATGGCAATAAAAAAGTATTTAAATAAATAGATTTATACAAAAGCAGGATGGGATATTTTGTGATAGGAATTATAAAAGAAAAGTTGCAAGGGCTGTTGCAAGGTGGTTTTTTTCATATTTTTGTGGGCAACACACTTGTAAAAATGATAGGATTTATTTCCAGCATTGTAATTGTCAGATTGGTTGATAAAAATGACTATGCGTATCTTTCCTATGCAGATAATCTGTATACTTATGTAATATCGTTTGCTGGACTTGGTATGACTTCTTCTATTTTGAAATATTGTGCAACTGCTAAGTCAAAAGAAGAAGATAAAGCGTATTTCCATTTTGCGATGAAGTATGGAACTGCTTTTGAAGCTCTGTTATCAATCGTAGTGATAGTGTATGTTAGTTTTGCATCAATACCATTCCCTGATGCAAAAGGTATAGTATATGCTTTGTCGCTATATCCGGTTGTTACTAATCTGCTTAATACAATAATGAGCTACCTAAGAGCGCATGGAGAAAATGAAAAATATTCGCAATCTGCATTGATTCAGACAAGTACAGCTTTTGTTGGCAGTGCCCTCTTAGTTTTGAAATTTGGAGTGATTGGGATTGCATTTGCGCGATATATTGCGGTTATATGCGCCATACTATGGGTTACCCGAGTTATAAAAAAATATACTGATAATTCGGTAAAGAAAAAACTGGAAAAGAAAGAAATAAAGGCATTTATGAGTATGTCTGTTGCATTAATGGTATCAAATCTGTTTTCAATGATTATGCCAATCAATGAACAGTCATTAGTAAACGAAATTCTTCATAATGAGATAGTCACTGCCAATTATAGAGTTGCAACTTTAATACCCAGTCAAATGTCTTTTATAACTCAATCAATTATAATTTATTATTTTACTATTTTGGCTCAGAAAGAAAACAACAGAGAAGTATGGAAACTATCAAAACAGGTTGGAATTTTGTCTGCCGTAATAATTTCGCTGGTTACTATAGTCGGAATAATTCTGACCCCATGGATAATTACATTTGTATATGGGGATAGGTATTCAGACGCAATTACTTTATCTGTTGTATTCTGGATTGTTAATGCCTTAAATGCAGCAATCCGTATGGTGCCGATGAATTTTCTTCCTGCAATAGGAATTGCAAAATTTAATGCTTGGATGGCTATAGGCTCATGTATTATACATTTTATTATTGCATTTTTTGCGATTTCCGTGTGGGGAATCTGGGGGGCAGGAATTGCCACAGGAATTATTTATGTTTCAACAGGTCTGATTTATTGGCTCTATTTTCGGAAGCAATGTTTGAAGTAATTTAATATTTGATGAGAATACAGATAGGTAAAGTAGAGGTGTATGATGGAAAATAATGAGCTTACAATTACATTTAGAAAAATTTCGGATAATATAAAACGATACTTTTGGATACTCATAATAACACTTTTTTGCGGAATAGCTATAAGTGTAATTTTGTCCTTGAATTCAAATGAGTATTCAGAAACAGAATATGAAATACAAAAAGTTTATGCGATTCACAGTACAAATGAAGCTGAAAAAGATACTTCATCGTCGTCAGATATACTGTCTGATATTCTGCTTATGTCAGATACCAAAGTATTTTCATCAATTATTGAAAATGAAATGGAAAGCGAAGGATATAAAGATTTTGTCTTTAGTATGGACAACATAAGGCGGAGTATTAGTGGAAATGTGATTATATTCAATTTTCGCGGGAACGATGCGCAGGAAGTAGAGAGTCTTGCATCGATTTACAGTGTACAAATGGCAGAGAATATGAGCAGTTTCCTTGATGGCAAAGAAATAATTCTCGAGGATGATTTGAGTGAAGGCACGGCTAGACCGGTGAGTGTGGATAATAGCGATAACAATTTAGTTTCTGTAAAAAACATATTTATTATATGTTTGAGTCTACTGTTTGGTTTCATTATTATTTTTTTCTTAACCATATTTGATAAATATGCAAGAAATATAAATGAGATATCAGGACTTGAGAATGCGGCTGTATTAGGCACAGTGAAGAAAAATGAGAATAATCGGTTATCTTTTGTGAAAACAGCATACTGTATCAAAGAATATATTGAAAGCAATAATGCAAAACAGATTTTTTTCATGTCAGTTACTCTTGATAAGAACAAGAAAAAAATGATAGACGAATTGATGGAAGAAACTTCAAAATATATATCGAATAATGTTGAAATTGAGTATTTCAGTAATATATTGGAAAACTATGAAAAAATCGACCAGATAAAGCGTGGTAATGTTATTTTTTTCCTGTGCGTTAATGCAGATAAACGTCGGGATGTTGAAGAGGGAATAAGCCTCTTAAAGATAGCTGGAAAAGAAATAGGAGCTGTTGTTTACATTGATTAGCTATACGAGGAGCAATATGAGTAAGTGTATTAGATATTCCTGCTTTGTTTTAGGAATTATTTCCTGTATCATATTATTCTTTTTTCAATTATATAATTTTGGCGTATTTGCTTTGGTATTTTTATTTCTTAATAATATAATCTATTGCTGTGAAGATATAAAAAATCGAATTCTTCTGTGTGTGCTTCATAGTACAATTTTTGTTTTTTTGATATCGCGTCCATTGATTGAAATGTGTAGAAATTTCGAATGGTATAAGAGTTATCTTGCCGATTATGGGAAAGCAAGTCTGCAGTTTTCTTTTTGCTCTATCATAATCAGTTTACTAGGATTATTCTTTGGCGCTTTATTGATAGAGAATATACAAAAACAGCATGGGAAAAAGCAAAGAAAATTTTCAAGTGTCTTAAAGGAAAAGACTAGAAAAGAATTTGCAGATACTTTTAGGAATAATATAAAAATAGTTTCACTTATTATTTTTTATATTTCTATGGCCGCTGTAATGGTTTTAGGAATAGAAAAATTATGGTTTATGAGAGGCAGAGACTATGTAGATTATTATTCGTCATTCGTTAGTCATGCTCCTTATATAATTTATGTTATTTCTACCTTTATGAAGTATAGTATGTGTATCTTTTTAGCTACGCTGCCTAAAAAAAAGGAGAGTTATCTTCCATTAGGACTGTATCTTTTATCAGCTCTTCCTGATCTTTTGATTGGCATGAGAAATCCTATTATGCAAAATGGTATTTTTATAGTTTTATATTTTTTTCTTAGAGATGTTTTGAAAGATCGGGAAAAATGGCTGGGTAAACTGGAAAAAACTGCCATTGCTATAGGGTTACCATTTGTTTTGATTTTCATGGGAATGTATGCTAGTATTAGAGCACATACCGTTAATGCTGTGCACGGCATAGGGAATCTTTTAATTTCTTTCTTATATGGCCAGGGAGTAACATTTCAGGTTCTTAATATTGGTTACAATTGTATTGATCAGCTTCCGGAACGTAGTTTTAGAAATTATACGTTTGGGGGAATTATCGATTACTTTGCACATGGAACATTCGCCCAGACTTTTTTTAATGCCCGTCCGCTAGACAATATAAATAGCATTGAGAACGCATTGTATAGTAATAATTTTTCACATAATATGTCTTATATTGCTAAAGGAGAAGATTACCTGAATGGTCAGGGATGGGGGTCCTCATATATTTTGGAAACTTATGTAGATTATGGATACATTGGAGTTGTGATTTACAGTATATTGATAGCAGTACTCTTAATCTATGTTGTAAAATTAATGAATAAAAATATTTTTTTACGTATGATTGGACTATTGATATTAACTCAGGTATTTCTCGTCCCTCGTGCGGAAGCAACTGGTTTTTTGGATTTCCTTTTCCAAATTCAGTTTTGGGTGTCTGTAGCTGTATGCTTTTTGGGGGCGGCGTTAAGTTGTAAAAAATATGAATTCGTGCGGAAGGAGAAAGTTAATGTTTGAACATTTCGGACTTAAAGATGTATTTTATGGGTTGTGGAAGTATAAGTGGAGAATGTTGGTTTGCGCACTGCTTATAAGTATGCTAGCAACATTGATTTCTCTTCTGTTTCCGGTTAAAACAGAAGCCCCTCAGATTGAAACAGGCGGACAGGAAGAACTTCAAACGTCAGAACGCTATTTTTATTTTGATTACAGCGGAAGTGATCCTTCTCTCTCTTCCGAGGTCATGGCTCAAATGTATTTATCAACAGTGAATAAGCAGGTATGTAAAGATTTTATTGTGGATTATGTCCTTGGACTTATTACGAAAGAAGATATAGTAGCTTATTTGAATGGTGCGGTTACGGAAACTCAGATTACAACAAACTTTTTTACTCAATACGTTAATGTTTCAGTTGATTCGACCGATGTAGGAATTACGTTATTGTGTAGAACACCGAACAGGGAATTTTCTGATATATTGTGCGATGCATATACAGCATGGTTCGAGTCTCTTATAAAAGACAATGTGCAGGTGAATTTAGTTGTAGTTTCAGATAATAAAGATGTTATGCTTGTGGAAAATGCAAAAACTACTACGATATCTGAGAAAACCAACAGGTCAGCAATACAGATTTTCTTTATTACATTCGTATTGGCGATTCTGGCAGAATGTATAGTGGTATTTTTCATAATTTTATTCAAACCTACATTAAATCGCAGAACAGATTATGAACAGATTGGATTAAATGTTTTAGGGAAATATAAACTTTCAAGGAAGGAGTAACTGTGATGCGAGAATTAACAAAATATAAACTTACATGGAAACAGAAGATAGAGGAAGAAAGACAATTTACTGTAAATAGGATAATCAGCTTATGCAGAGAAAAAAAGTGGAAAAAACTTGGAATTACTTCATCATCAAGGAATTATAGAGGAATCGATCTTATTGTGCAACAATTAAATGAGATAGCTGAGAAGAAAAAGCTGGAAATGATTTTTTATGAATTAAAGCCAATTGCTTACTTTGCTGAATCGTTGGAGGAGGCCAAAAGATTAGACGGGGTGATTTTTTCTGAATCCTATGGGAGAAGTTATTATTCGGAATTAGACAAGTGTACGGAATTATTGGAAGAAAATCATGTATCAATAGGAGGGGTGGTGATTATTAGTTAATATCATATGGTAAGTTGCCGTGTGTTTATCTTTATATTAGATTACTGGGACAGGAGGGGAAATTATGTGTAAGTGTTTGAAAAAAGTATTGTCGGCGATATTAATTTTATCTATTGTCTTTACTACTGATATTTTGCCATCATATGCATATGAAGAAGACAATGGATATGACAAGTTATCCATTAATGTGAAAGAGGCTCAACCGGGGCAGGAGACATTAGTTGGAGATCAGGTTACCTTGATTGCAGAAGCATCTGGCGGAGATGGAAGTTATGAGTATCAGTTTACTCTTGAGAACGGGGAAGATATTACTGTTGTACAAGATTACAGTAATTTAAGCCAGTATACGTTTACTGCAGAACAGCAAGGAAATTATGTGTTCCAGGTTACAGTGAAAGACGGCACAGAGCAAACAGAGACCTGTGCTTATGAGTTAGAGGCAAAGATGCCAGAAAACAATGACATGAATGAGCCGGACTCAACATCTGAAGATAATGAATTGGATAATGTGGATATACCAACCGAAGTGGATGAGACAACAAATGGAGAGCAGCCAGGTAGAGTAGACGAGCCGAAAGATACAAAGTTACCAACTGAAGTTAATACATTGGAGCAGCCGAAAGAACGATTAGAGATAAAAGAATCAGATAATACGAATGTTTTACAAGGCTATTTATCAAGTGATTCAGGAAGCACGGTGTCTGTGGGGCAGGAAATAACTTTAACGGCATTATATAATGGCGGAATAGGAAAGGTTGAATATCGATTTACAGAAGAATATAATGGCGTGGCGAAGACGGTAAAGGTATTCAGTGAGGATGCAACGTATACATTTAAAGCAACACAGCCGGGAATCCATATATATCATCTGGCAGTGCGCGATGAAGGGGGACAGGCTTTAAGCACAAAATACAGCATTAATGTAGTAGTTCCTTCAAATAAGAAGCTGTCCGGAAAATTGGTGAGCAGCAGCGGAACAACAGCGAACGTGGAAGAGGAAGTAACGCTGACGGCAGACTGTGCCGGAGGATATGGAAAGGTAGAATACCGATTTACGGAAGAATATAATGGCGTGGCGAAGACGGTAAAGGCATTCAGTGAGGATACGACCTATACATTTGAAGCAACACAGCCGGGAATCCATACATATCACTTAGCAGTACGCGATGAAGAGGGGCAGTCCTTAAGCACAAAATACAGCATTAATGTAGTAGTGCCTTCAAATAAGAAGCTGTCCGGAAAATTGGTGAGCAGCAGCGGAACAACAGCGA
>ERZ1643250.1761-NODE-1761-length-17527-cov-17.696085_pt1 | contig 17527 bp, 37 predicted proteins | sample MGYA00579262_ERZ1643250 | MGnify/ENA primary metagenome ERZ1643250 (study PRJEB29033, sample SAMEA4952265) | chicken gut metagenome | biome: Broiler Chicken; feature: Gastrointestinal Tract; material: Caecum | place: Ireland | collected 2018 | study: Broiler... | reverse complement strand
TTCGAAAAAAATCTGGACGAACACTGCTGGCTTATTATTCATACGCAGAAAAAAAGTGGATGCTGAAAAGAAATGGAAAAAGTATAAAGACACAAGATTTGGTTGCTTGGAGGCCTGAAAGTACAAGTTTTTTTGACCTAGAGCAACAACGCGAGGACGAAGAGCAGGCCGCTTATCTGGCAGAGTGGAGCAGGAGGCACAGAAAGAAATGATTACGCATTTAAGTTTATTCTCTGGAATAGGCGGCCTTGATTTAGCAGCCGAATGGGCAGGAATACATACGGTCGGACAATGCGAATGGGCGGAATATCCAGCAAAAGTGCTGGAGAAGCATTGGCCGGATGTGCCACGGTGGAAAGACATTCGTACATTAACAGGAGATGATTTTTATGAGCGAACAGGTAGAAGGACAGTTGACATTATTTCCGGAGGATTCCCCTGCCAGCCATTCTCCGTTGCCGGGAAGCAAAGAGGCAAGGAAGATGACCGCTACCTCTGGCCAGAAATGGTTAGGGTTATCAAAGAACTCCGGCCCACTTGGGTTGTTGGAGAAAATGTTGCTGGAATCATTAAGATGGCACTCTCCGATATTTTATATGAATTGGAAGCCTGTGGATATCGGACAAGGACATTTCTTATTCCAGCTTGCGCTGTCGGAGCCAGACACAGGAGATACAGGGTCGCGATTGTGGGCTACTCCGAATACAATGGATTATCTTCCGCAGCGGTCACCGGAGGCACTCAAAAGACAGGCAGAGGGCAGCAGGAAGGGAAGAAAAAGGCCGGCGAATTTACGGGAGCAAGTAAATCCGGAAACGGTCAAGATGTGGCCAACTCCCACACGGAACGGGAATTACAATCGCCCGGGAGTGAGCAAGACATCAGGAATGGGGTTGGCATCGGCCGTAAAACTTTGGCCGACGCCGAAAGCCAGTTTGAGGGGAGATTGCCCGTCAGAAAGGAACCGAAGAAGCCCGGATCTATCGGCAGCCGTGAAGATGTACAACACGCCGACAGCGCAGGATGCAAAGAACAGTACGTTACCGCAGAGCCAGATAAAGAGGGATTCACTGGTTGGGGATGCGATGCGGGAAATGTTTGCAACGCCACAAGCCAGAGATTATCGAACAGGTCAAGCGAGCCGATGGGAGGACAAAGAACACAGGAGCAGGAATCTGAACGATCAATGCGACGGACAGTTGAATCCGTACTGGGTGGAATGGTTGATGGGTTTCCCGCCGGGATGGACGGAGATTTAGATTTTCTCATCAATCATTACTGGGATGATGAACCGGATATTCCGAGAATTGCAACAGGAATCAAGCATAGAGTTGACCGCCTGAAATGTCTTGGAAATGCAGTTGTCCCACAGCAGTTCTATCCAATTTTCAGGGCGATAGCAGAAATAGAAGGTGAAAGATGCAGATCGGAAAGATATACACCCTCACCCGCACAGTAGACCTTTCCGGCAGGAAGATCACCGTCTGCCGGAGGGTGAAGCTGTTGGAGGCGGGCGAGACAGTGTTACTGGATAACGGAGACGGAACGCAGAGCAGGATGGATGCGGAAGTGCTTCTGAAAATGGCAGAGGAGGATGAAGGATGAGTAATCTCAAAATTGCACAATGCAAGGGAGAAGGACAGGGTAGTTGCAAAATGTGTTCGGACAATGGCAAATGGAATAGAACCTGGATGTGTTTCCTATACAAGATAGAAGGGTATGAGGGTTGTTACTGCTCGGAGTGCGTCAAAAAGATCATGGAGGACAATCAGGATGAGTAAAGGAATGATTGTGGTCGACATGCCAGAAAAATGCTGTAATTGCAGAATGGGATTTGAGAATGAATATTACGATCAGTTTGAATGCTATTTTAAGCCGGGGGAAGAAATCAAACCAGATGATGGAAAGCCTGACTGGTGCCCCGTACGTCCTCTGCCTGAGAGAGCATATCATGAAAATTATTGTGACAATGGAAGATATGACAAGGGATGGAACGATTGTTTGAACAAAATTTTGAAGGAGGATGAAGGATGAAAAGATTAACAGCAATTAGCGATGTCGGAGAGGCATATTACCCGTACTGTTACCGGGCAGACACCTGTGACGGCGAAGGAGGAACCGAAAAATGCAGAGACTGTGAGTTTTCGGAGAAGATCTGCAAGACTCTGGCGGCGTATGAGAATACTGGCCTTACTCCAGAAGAGATCGTAAAGCTGAAAGAGCGAGATGAGGAGAAAGCCCCATCCGTAAAAATCAATGATGAAGCTGTGAAAGTCGGAGCAATAACGTTCGGAAGAGGAACAAAAGCATACCGCTGCCCGAACTGCAAGAGGCTTGTGATATACAGAGACAGATTTTGCAGAGATTGCGGACAGCGGCTGAAATGGGAGGAACAAGAGAATGCATGAGATCATGAAGATCATTGACGAAGAAGAAAAGAAGTTAAAAGAAATTGATTCCGCATGGGGCGGCGTAGAGGTGATTTATCATGATAATAGGCCGACTTATATGGCAATTAATGTACCACTCAAAGGGAATAAAGAAAAGATCAGTAAACTGGAAACAGATGGATGGCGACGTGCAAAGCGTAGAAAGGCGCAGGGCGGTTATATGGTGCTGTGGATGAGTAAATGTTTTCCACAGGAGGGTTGATATGAGAACGATTGATATGATTCTTGACATGATCGAAAAAGAACACCCATACAAGGTGCCGGGAGATCGTGACACCCACGGCAAGTACAATGAGGGTTGGAGCAATGCGATTGACCGGGTACGGGGAGCATTACAGGTCATGAACAGTGAACCATTCGAATTTGATTTTTCGAGTGTGAAATCATTTAAATGTCGGTGCGGACAAAAATATATTAATACAAGCCGGACAGAAAGGAGCGAGAAATGACATATTATAAACCGCTTACGCCCAAATTAAGAGGAGAAATAAATGATAGCATTCATGACCAAATGCTAGAACTTAATGCTTGCCAAAACACACCCTATGTAACTGCTCAAAAAATTGGCTTACAGACACTCGAAAATCTAATTAGTGCTTTGCCAGATGGTTACCCAATCCCAATGGAAAGGAGCGATCACAATGGAGAATAGATGCGTATGCTGCGGTGAGATTATCCCGGAGGGGCGGGAGGTGTGTATACGGTGTGAAAAAGATGTAGAATCAGAAGATGATTTAATCAGTCGGCAACAAGCAATCGAAGCAGTAAAAAGAATAATTCATGCAGGACTTTCAGAAGAAGCGATATATGCAGAAATAGAACAGATTCCGAAAGCGTATGACAAAGAGAAAGTAATTGGCAAATTGGAAGAATTGAGAGTGTTGGATTTTCTGACTATTGCCAACACTGGTGATGAAAAATTAGATTGCGCATACGAGTATGTCAGTAATGCATTAGATCATGCTATTAAGATTATTAAAAAAGGTGGTATTTGATGATGAAAGGAGTTATAGTAGTAGATTTCCCTAAATTTTGTATCGAATGTAATTTTTGCAGAGAACTTGATGAAGGGATACATGCTTGTTGCGAAATGATGTCTGATCCGGATGATTCTAGGTTGTGCCGAGATATAGAAGATTATTGTCAGGATAAGCCAGAATGGTGTCCGATTGTGCCGTTGACATCAATTAAATTAATCAATCCAAAGGATAAGCTTTTTAAGTCGGGATGGGATGCTTGCATTAAAAAAAATTACAGAAGGGAAATGAAATGAAAATAATAAAATATCCTGTAAAAATTAAAGGAATAAAATGCACCGCAGAAGTGCGATTTAATCCATGCGAATATGATATGGTAATGATTCAGACCGACTTATACAGAGGTATGCATAAAATGGGACAAAAGCCGGAGTTTACCTTCCGAAAACGTGTGCCGATTGAAACTTATATTCGGGAGGCGGAAGGAGAGATGAGGTCAATGGAGGAAATACATGAAAAATGAGAAATTAGAGCCTAAGAAAGCGATGCAAAAAATAATTTTAGATACAATTGTAGCTTATATTCAGAAATTTGGATATCCGCCGACTGTAAGAGAAATCGGTGAAATTGTCGGGCTTAAATCATCAAGTTCTGTTTATCGTTATTTAAAAGCGCTTGAAGAGCAAGGTTTTATCATTAATGATGGTATGCCACGAGCAATTTCTGTTATTGGATGGAAATTTGTAAAAGAGGGCGAAAAGGATGGGACAGTCAAAGGCGATTATTAATACTTCTTTCTGGACGGATTCTAAAGTGGATAGATTTTTCTCAGCCGAGGACAAGTATTTCGCAATGTATTTGTTAAGCAACTCATACATAAATCGACTCGGAATTTTTGAATTACCTATAAAGCAGGCGGCCGCTCAGCTTGGATGGTCAGAAGATCAGGTGATGGTATTAATTGAACGGTTTGAAACCAAATACCAATTTCTTAAATATTCCAAGCAGACCGGAGAGATCGCAATAAAAAACCGATTGAAATATCTCGATCGTGGTGGGAAACCGATACTTGATGAATTAATCCGAGACAAGAATAGCGTGAAAGACATTTCACTGCTAAAGTATCTGGCAGAAAACCTACATAAGTGTCACAAAGACCTGAATAAAACGGTAGTTGAATTTTTGAGAGAATTAGAAAAAGTGTCGGAGATTCCAACGCTCAATGAGGTTAGAGAATATTGCAATAAAACTCACCGTTCTATAGATCCGGAAGTATTTTTTAATTATTACAATATTCGCAATTGGACTATAAAAGGCGGATTTGACGTAGCAAAATGTTGGAAAAGAAAAGTGGATGAATGGGCCAATCGTCAAAAGATGAAAAAGGGTGAAAATCGATTTAATAATTTTCATCAAAGAAATTACGATTACGATGAGCTAGAGCGCGATCTGTTAGTAACGGGAGGTGAAAATATTGATTGAAATTATCGGAGAGCCAAGACAGGCGACAAAAGAAGAAATTGAAAAGTCCAAGAAAAAGAATACGGAAGAGGAAAGGAATTGGAGGGAAGAAATGCTTAGAAAGTTTCTGAAAAATCATTAAATGCGGAAGGAGGGAGTCGGAGCCGCTGGCCAGCGAAGGGATATCCCGGCTCCTTTTGAATTATGGAAGAACGCGAATTATCACATGCTATTCAGTGTAGGCTTGCTGTCATCTTCCAAAATTTCAATAGATGTACATTTCTGGAGATTGTCGGAAACAATTCCGATATTAAAAATTTTTCCGATGTAATAGGATCTTGCCTCCTCTGGTGTGGCGTTCATTCTTGTATAACTGTGATCGCCGTTTTCGTAATTGATTTTTAATGTTAACATTTTGCTTTACCTTTGCTATAATATATAGCATCCTTTCTAATTTTTTTAGTTGGGTGCCGCTGGTTCAGTTTCTCAGGCTTGCCAGCGGCTTTTTGTTGTTCCTGTTGATGATTTTATTATACCACAATTAAGCACTAATGCAATATGTAATAATCAACAAATTAAGCACTAATAAAAAGCATATCTTTTGTGCATTATTATTAAGCACTTGAATTATTGACAATTAAGCACATATATAATATAATGTATAAAAAATGGAGGTGCTGAAAATGGCAGAAATTACGAGAGAAGAAAAAGCTATAAAAAATAGGGAGGCTGTCAAAAAGTGCATGGCTGGAAAAGATAGAATAAATGTTATATTGCCAAAAGGCACGCTTGACAGAATTAAATCATACGGGCTTAAAACAAATGCTTTCGCCCGTGAACTTATCCTTGCGGAACTCGATAAAATGGACAGGATGAAAAAATAATAGATTAAGCACAAATTAGCTTGATTATTAAGCACTAATGTGTTATAATAAAGAAAAAGAATAACACGGAGGTGCTAATAAATGGCATTTGAATGTTTTAATATCCCTGATTATTGCGGGGCTGGTATTTACGCAATTATAAATTCTCAAGATTTTAAGTGCTATGTAGGATCATCAAAAAATATCGCATTAAGAGCCGTACAACACAAAACGGCATTGAATGCCGGAAACCATCCAAATAAAAAGTTACAAAAAGATTGTGATAAAAAATTAAGATTTGTTATCTTGCAAAAATTTGAGGATATAAGCGATAAAGAATTAAGAATTGCCGAAAAAGTCTATATGATCGGAATGATGCTTGAAAATTTTAAATTGTATAATATTTCTCCATCTTCCGCAAAAACAAGAGAAGATATAGCATATTCTATTTCTTGCGACCTCATGAGAATTTTACATACATCCGAAAGAATAAGCGACAGCATAAAAAATGAATACGGAGTAAAACCGGGATACCTATACTACAGAAAACCAGAAAATAGAAATAATTAAGCACTAAATAATTTTAAAAACCTATTGGCGATTAAGCACTAATATGCTAATATATAATCACCGAAAGGGAGAACAAAAGAAATTCAATCCGGCGGGAGCCGGGGAAAGGTGGAAGTCATGAAGGAATATAAGGTAATCGAGGATAACGGCGGCGGTCTGGCGCTGGTAGTATTTGCAGAGGACGGGGAAACAGTAGAATATATTCATACCGGGTATGAGTATAACCCGGGACAGCTCACGGAAGACCTGGAGGCGCTGAATAACGGGGATGATCCGGTGAAAGACTGGGACGGAAACGATTTAAACAACGCAGAAATGGAAGCCCCCGAAGACCTGGAAAGCTGGTTCCCGTGGAATCAGAAGGGCGTTGGATGGGAGACCGTAGCAGATAATGGCGGGATATATCCGGAAGACATGGGAGCCGCAGCGCGGGCGGAATTTGGGATTTCTGGCGAGGATTAACAATGAGCAGTAGGCAAAGAAATAAAAAAATATGCGTAATATGCGGGCGGCCCTTCGAGCGCCGCCCGTCTCGCAATATTGTTACTTGTGGCCCAGAGTGTCGCGCGGAATATAGCAGGCGCAATCATACGGGCGATAAATATAGCCCGGAGTCACGCGCTAAAATGTCAAAAATAAGGCTGGAAAATCCACGTTGTGCAGATCTGCAGCAAGCAGCAACAAGAGCCGCGCAAAACAGCCCCAGAGCCGGAAAATTCGTTGAAAATGTCCATGCTATAGATTGGCATTTGATAAGCCCGGATGGTAGGCATTTCCGGTTTCGTTCGTTGCGGGAGTGGTTACGGAAGAATGGCAAGAAATTTTTTGACGTTGAACCAAATACAAGGCAATTTGATAATGTGTTTTATGGGCTGTCAAGGGTCAAAAAGAGCATGCTAGGGAATTTGCCACCTGGACAGCGCCCGGGCTACACATATAAGGGCTGGCGCGTGATCCCGACAGAATATGACATACAAAAGAATAATGGCTTAAAAAACTAATTTAGGGCGATATGGCAGCTTTATTTTTGCATACGATAAAGAGTATCATAAACTAAAATAAAACCGTCAGAAAAGGCAAATAACGTTGTTTGCGTGGATTTTAAAGGGGCTTGTTCTCCGGAACGGGTGCAAGCTCCGTTTTTATGCCGATAAATAATTGTATAGACAATTCAATAATTGCCGGATTTACCAAAAGTTATTTATTTAACAAATATTGATAGTTAGAATTGGCTAACAACGAATCGTGCACGAATCGTAAAATCCAGTATTTATGCGGGTTTCGAGCGTGAGCCCACGAATCGTGGCAAAGAGAAAGAAAGAAGCAAAGAAAGAGAAAATATATATATTTATTATTATTAATTATATTATTAATCAATATGGTAAATATTATAATATATATTATATATTTATATATAAAGTATATAGGGTGAAATAGATTGAAATATCTGAAAATATGGTGCAATTTGATATATGATTTTTAATATTGACATTTGGCGAAATATGAGGTATTATTGTTACAGTTACATATTGCTTGGCGCATTTGATGCGGTTTTCTACGATCAGAGTACAGATTTAGGAGACCGCTTTTTTGTTATCTGGATGCAAGGCGAGGATAGATAGTTTTATAAATTAACGTGGTAAAGCGGGTGAGATGATGGGGAATACAGTTAGAGCGGAAAACGGAATGGAAATATACGAGTCTAAAATACATGAGTATGCGGATGAGTATATCAATACTCTTGACGATCCAGAGAGTATTAATAATAATCCTAGTCTGTTTACTGGGATGATTAAATATATATATAAATATTTGTTTAAACCAAAGAGAAATGATAAAGTATTATATAACTCTAACAGCGTATTAGATACTGGAGATATAGAGTTATTAGACAATATTTGGAATATTTATACCGAGTTATGTTATCGGTATAATAAAAGACCTACACTATTGAATTTTAGTTTATTAGTTGGTATTGGCAATGACGTGTTTAATAGCTGGATACGTGGAGAATATAGGGCGGGAGAGAACGGGGCAAGCTCACCACACTGCCAAACGGCGAAAAAATGGAAAGCAGAATGTGAATCTTCCTTGGTCGATGGGGCGACAGAACGCAACTCGGTAGGCTGCATATTCGCTTTAAAAGCAAACTACGGCTACACCGAAACACCGCAGCGCATAGAGATAACCGGAGCCAATGCCCCGGCATTATCGCAGGAGGATATAAGACAGATAGCAGATCAGGCACGGAAAGAGAGCTTGCCGGAGCTGATCGAGGGGCTGCCAGATGAGTAGATAACGGATTTCGTCAAACGTTAGCCATAACCCTTGACGGAATAAGAAAAGGGGAAAGGAAAATGGCGTACGCCTTGGATGATTAACGGGCAGAGGGGTCTTGACAAACTGCCCGCACCGCCCAAATAACCACCTCAACCGCCCAAGAAAGAAAAAGGCCTTTTCAGAACACGCCGGATTTCAATTTTCTCCGAAAAAAAGAGCCTGTCATTTTCTGACAGACTCAAGATACATCAAAACTGCTTTATCAAGTATTTTGCTAATTGGAACAGAAGTTTTATCTGAACACTCTTTGAGTTTTTTGTAAACTTCGTTATCCAGTGTTGATGAGATCCGGGTTCGGTTTTTTAATTCTCTGTAATCCGGCATAAGACACACCTCCCTATAATTTATTTAAGCTTAATTCAACAAAGACTTGAAGTCAAGAAAATTTCGTGATATAATATGTTTAATGAAACTTAAATAAACAACAAAGAGGGTGAGGAAATGGCAACATACGCATATTACAGAGTATCAACACAGACACAGGCAGAGCAGAACGGAATTGAAATGCAGATCTCCGAGGTTGAAAGATACTGTAAGGAAAATGAGATTTCGATAGATGGAGTATTTAAGGACGAAGGAATATCTGGAACCAGAGCAGACAGAGAAGGCTTGAATGACCTACTCGCCACGTTAGAAAAGGACGATAAGGTAATTGTCCAGAACACTTCAAGGTTGTGGAGAAACGACAGCGTAAAGGTTATGATACACCACGAGATGAAGAAAACAGGTGCGGACATAATCAGCGTTGAGCAAAAGACATACTCCATTTACAGCAAAGACCCGAACGACTTTTTGTTTAATGGCATGATGGAGCTTTTAGACCAGTATGAGAGAATGACAATTTCCATGAAACTTGCCAAGGGAAGAAAAGCAAGGGCAAAAACAGGTAACAAGCCTTGCGGAACCGCCCCATACGGTTATAAATGGCAAGGAAATGAAATTGTAATTGACTTTAACAACAATCTCATCGTACAGGATATTTTTGAACAGTACATAAAATTAAAAAGTCTTGCGAAACTTAAAGCATACTGCGATAGTAAAAGCTATAAGACATCTACCGGAAAGGATTTCAGCAAGCAGTCTCTCAAAAATATCATCGAAAATGATTTTTACATCGGGGTCGTGACTTATGCTGGGAAGAAAATCAGTGGTGAGCATGAACCGATAATTGAGAAAGCGATATTTGAAGCTGCTAATGAAGTTTTGAAGAGGTAGGTGCAGTATGGGAAATGCATTGAATACAAGTCATTCGAGTATTTTTGAATATTGGAAAAACAAAGCAATCACAAGTGATGGGACAGTTATCGAAGATGATTTTGACAACAAAAACTCTATTCCAGTAGTATATGATTGGGGCGAACCTTGTTGCTGGGCTTGCGGAAAATTTATTAAAAAGTCATTTGAGGTAAAAGATTATGAGGAACTGGCAAATAAAAGTCCACAAAAATTATATGATTCTCCGAAAGTAAGGAGCGAATATAATCGTTGCCATATTATACCAAGGCAAGCCGGAGGTAGCAACGATCCATCAAACTTATTTTTGCTTTGTGAAAAATGTCATGAAGAATCTCCAGACACATTAAATCCAAAGAACTTTTTTAAGTGGGTTTACAAGAAAAGAAAGAAAGTATCTTGCACATTTGGAATAGATATAAAAGGATTTATGAAAAAATATTTTGAGGATTGTATCGAAAAGGGAAAGGATCCGTTCACATGCAAGCCAGAAAAAGCAAAAGTCTATACACATGGGGCAAGAGTGTCAGAATCGACATTAGTAATGGCGCTGGCTGATACTTGCGATCCAGTAATAACGGGAGGAAGCGAATAATGATTGATTTATCAAACAAATATTTCAGAACGGAGTCTGACGAACAAAGCAATAGGCTTTTAAGAATTGCAGTAGCGCAAGGTTATCATCTTCCGAAAGGGATTGCTGTTTTAACTGGAAATCGGATTTTTAAATTTACTGGATTTCCGTATAAGGCTGTATCATTTCCAGAGAATATGTCGGCAGATGAAGCGGTGATTGACTATGCAGATGTGTTCGGTGATGAAGATAGAGAACTGAAAGAGATTTTAGATCGATCAACACGTTTTTGCCGAGCGCATGGATATAGCACACTTAGAATTTATGCGGATGAAAACGACAACGAGTATTCCGGCTCTGCTTTTGCGAAAACAGTTGATGGCGGAAACATTAAGGCGGAAATACGACTCCCAAAACCGAGAAAAGTTACTTTAGAAGAGATTGAACAACGGTTTGGCTGTCCGATTGAAATAGTATCGTAAAAACCGTTATAAATTTTTCGCCTACCGGCGAACACATCAGATAAATTCTTATTCACTCACAAAAGATAAAGCCCATTCGGTCAGACAAATTCCACAGAAGATAAAACGGTCAATCCGAAAAATTTTTTAAAAATAAAAAAGAGTTTTGTTACGCTAACAGCCGAGTATACAAAATGCGTAATGTTAATTTTCCTAAAGCAGAAAGGGGATATTATCATTATGCAGAAAACTTACACAGTGTACAAAATTACAAACATTATTAACGGGAAATGCTATATAGGGCAAACGGATAAGACGGCATGGAGAAGATTTACGCAGCATAAGTGTAAAGCGAGAAATGGATACAATAAGAATCGTCCGATACATATAGCAATCAATGAATATGGCGAAGATAATTTTGTTGCTGAGACATTGGAAACAGGAATAAGCGAGTCAAAAATTGATAGCAGGGAAAAGTATTGGATTGAAGAAGAAAATTCAATGTATCCGAACGGATATAATGTTCAGTCCGGAGGAAAAGATCATTTTAAATTTGCGGAAGAGACAATAGATAGGGATTTTCAACGTAATAGCGTAAATCGCGCTCCATATGGCGACATTATTATGCTCGATAAGGACACGGAAAAAGAAATTGCTATATTCCGGTGTGCTACATACGCCGAAAGATTCCTTAGAAAGAATGGTTATCCAAAAGCTAACCATTGGCCTATAACGAAATGCTGTATGGGTAGACAAAATACGGCTTACGGACATAAATGGAAATTTAGAGATGATGTACTCCGTCCTGAACAGCGACCGCTATCAGGCGATTCAGATTTGAGGCAGAGAAAGAGGGTGATTAGTCCATGAGCAAGATAAAAAGAGAGTTTACGGTCTATGCCGTGGACTTCTAGTTTGACGGAACACTCTGCGAAAGTGTATGGCCTGGAATCGGCGCACCAAACATGTCGCTTATCAATCACCTTATCAAGCGCAGGAAACAGGGGAACAAAATCATCCTTTGGACATGCAGAGAGGGTGAACGCTTACAAGAAGCAGTTGAGTGGTGTCGGGGATACGGACTTGAATTTGACGCTGTGAACAGCAATATCCCAGAAATGATTGAGTGGTATGGAAACGACACAAGGAAGATTGGATACGATGTTCTGATTGACGATAAAGCGGTCAATAAGCCAAAATATCATGTTCCGTATAGGGAGGAATAACTGATGGCAGCATTAGAAGAAAAAATCACAATCGAAAGAGAACTCAGACCGTGTATTGTACATATTCCGGAAAAGCGACAGAATTACCTCAAGAAAGGCGATAATCTGAATGTGTACGATAAGGTGATTGAGCCGAAAAAGGATATAAAAGCATTATTTCACTGCTGGAATTATCGTTCTGAACTTGTTGGAGAGTCCTGTTTGCGTGGTGGTCATCCTGCCGGACAGATTTCGGCCACATTTGCCATTGTCGAATATTCAGACGGCACAATACACGAGGTAGAGCCAACACAGATACGGTTTGTGGACAATGCAATGAGTGAATATGTGTTCCCGGAAATGGAGGAAATGTAATGTGTGATTTTTGCAAAGAAATTAGAAAAGTAGATAAAGACAGAATATATGAAGACAATCCATTTGAATCAGAGGAAGATGAAGCAGGAAAACTTATACTTTGCGAAGTAGAAGAAAAGGTTAAGTTTTATGGGTTCAATAAGTATAGTTACGACATTGACACAATTTACAAAAATGTTGACAATGTAAATTTCTGCCCTGTGTGCGGTAGAAAATTATGAGCCTCGATAAGTCCATCCAGTCCGGCAAATCCCACCGCAAGCCGTACCGTGGTGCAAAATCAATAGACAGCACATGTCGCAATCATGGAAGCTGTGAGTGGTGCCATGGAAACCGGACGCACAAGAACGATAAACGGGAACTGGCGGCAGAACAGGAGTTGAGCGAATATGACGGTTGAACAATTAAATAATGCGAATGAGATTAAAAACAAAATCGACACACTCAAAGAGTTCCAGAGAGTTTTAAACGCAGGGATTATTTCGTGTGTTGCATATGAATTAAAACCATATTCAGATAAGGTTGAGCCAAGAATAGCGCACTTAGATGTTCACGACCATAGGAATATTTCTGATGTGATTAGAGAGTATGTGTCTGAACGAATTACAGAATTGGAAAAACAGTTGGAGGAATTATGACAGAATTAGAGCAGAAATTATCTGAATCACTTATGCGAATAGCGGAGCTGAGAGGAATATATCCTGAGAATGAAGAAATTGGGATTCGTGGAAAATACGTCAATGATTATTTGGCAGTGTTTTACCTTTCTCAGCTTATTGAATCAGGCGACATGGAAATTAAAATCAGACCCGATAAAATTCCATATTTGATGAAACTTTTGAAGTTGGAGGAACTTTGATGAAGTGTATCTCAGCCGTCACAATCGGCAAACTGATAGAAGCCCACATGGAACATGATGAAGAAAAGTTTCTGTCGTATGCAAACTTTATAGCAGATGCCTATGAGGAAGCCGGAGAAGAACGGAGTGCAAAAATTATCCGAAATAAAATTTCCGGCGAGCATAAAAAAGAGCCAAAAGTAACTCTTGATGAATATGAAGAGAACAAGAAAAATGGATTTCTCTTAGGAATCCTTGGGGCTGCCGCTGTGAACTTATCGAACAGAACATATCCATATACTGTTCATGACGGGAAACGATATGAAGGCACAATTCATATCACAGAGGGTATCGGATTTCATGATGGATGCGGACATAAGATTGAGTTTAGGTGATTGATATGACATTTGACGTTATCGACCCAAAAACGGGCGAATATCCAGACTTAGAGCATATCGCCAGAACCGAGGAATGGGCGCAGAACCTCATTCCATGTGATATGGAGGGATTTTGTATCGACGAAGACGGAAATCTGCTTCTGATGGACGAATGCGGGAATTATGCTTACTGTCCTCCAGATAGATTTCAAGTGAATCTTGAGTTTCCAGTGCATTCAAGGGAGGATTGAAAATGTTAAAATGCAAAATTTGCGGAACAGAGTTTCCAGCGATTAAGGAAAGACATTATATTGCGAGAGATAACGGAAAAACAGGACTAGCGGCAGCCTTGGGTTCAACTGATGAAGAAAGGCTACATGATACATTTGATTGTCCTATGTGCGGTTGCCAAATAATTGTTCAAGAAAGGAAACTCGAATATAAACCTATAAAGCAAAATGAGTTTGTGGGGGACAATGAAGATGCTTAGCTACAATTTAGATTCTCTTGAATCAGCCAAACAGCTAATAAATTTTTGTGATAGATTTAAAGGACAAATGGAGATTGATGTTCTGTGCGGCAGACAGGTAATTGATGGATTCAGTGCCTTGGGGATTTATTCCCTCATCGGAAAAACTGTAACTGTGTATCCATTGACAAATGACAAAAATACTGTTGAACAGTTTGAAAAGGAGTTTGTGGACATAGCGCGATGAAAAAGATTGATATGAAACAGGAGTACAGCGAGGAATTTGACCGCTTAAGAAAAAATAGAGTTGAGACAAGCTATTACAAATACGGTCCGGCAAGAAAAAACTTTGCGGCTGGGAATGTACAGGCGATTCCCACCATGGAACGGTGTATCAAGAAGTACCAGGAAACGGGCAACCGAGAGTATCTTCTGGATTCGGCAAACTACCTCATGTTTGAGTATATGTTTCCTCAACATCCGAAAGCACATTTTCGGGCAACGAGTAGTGAGGAAAGTGCCGGGATTGTCGGAATGAGTGTGAATGAAATGGAGAGGTTTAAGAATAAAACATAACGTGAAACTTGAAATAAACGAACATCCTGGGTTTGTTATTCCGTATATAGACGAAGAACGATTACCGTTTTGTACGAGCATAGAGCCATATAGAGACCCAGAAACAGGAGAAGAAGCAGTGAAATTTGAAGCAAGCGAAGAAGCGTTACGCGCATACAAGGACGATTGTGATTGCGACTTATCCAGTTATGTGAGAATTGCAACAATAATCCTCAAAGATGAACTCCTGAAGAACGGAGAACTGTACAATGGATTTATTTCGAGCATTGAGTCATCAATAAAAGACCAGAGGATAATCCCACTTCCGGGACATACAGAAAAAGAAATTGCGGAAAAGATTTTATCCAGGATTATCGGGGAGAATTGATATGTGGTTCAGATATTTCATAACATTCTTAGACATACTGATGTGCTTGTGTATTCTGTTATTTGCAAGAAATAAGAGAGATAAAGCGTCAGTAATCGGCTTCGGTGCAATGTTTCTGGCGTATGCAGGTAGTGTATTTCTAATATGGAATTGAGGTATAAATGCTAGTTATAAATGTCCGGGACTTGGAGCCTTAATTCAGCTGGTTAGAAACCCCGGCTCATAACCGGGAAGTCCTGGGTTCGAATCCCAGAGGCTCCATGGAACTACATTGCCCGTAGTTCTAATAAAAACAATGAAATGGGCATATGAAATCGTCAAGGGCAATTTGGCGTGATCCGTAGTCAGACCGCATGGGGATCGGTCTTTCAAAAGGATATTCCACTATTACAGTAGGAGACATAGCTTAACAGGTAAAGCACTGAAAGCCGGATAAAACTATGTACAGAAGATCCCGGTTCGAGTCCGGGTGTCTCCTATCATTTCAGTAACAAAATGCTTGGGTGAGTATGCCTAGTGGCGAGGGCAAGGGACTGTAAATCCCTCACGCAGAAACACCGTTGGTTCGAGTCCAACCTCACCCATTCCACCATAGTTAGTCCTCATAGGCTGTCAGGGGCGGCAGAGGCTATGGTAGGGATTTGCTCATGTACCCAAGAGGTCAAGGGGACGGTCTGCAAAACCGTTATCGCCAGTTCGAGTCTGGCCATGAGCTGTTTTCCACCAAACAAAGCGAGCGACCTACTAGCAAACTTTGTAAAAAACTTTTCCAGAGAGATAAGACCAAAGGCCGTGAGTAGCAGTAGTCGGTGATTCTGGAAGATTCCCGGAAGTGTTTTGGCAAAGTGGTTTTATAAGGGAATATGCCAACGTATGCAAATGGTTATAAGCAAGCAGTCTTGAAAACTGATGAGCCGAAAGGTCTGTGGGTTCGAATCCTACCGTTGGCGTTGAATGTCGTTGTAAGTTCCTTGTAAACACAGAAAGTGTGCATATCTGTGCAAGCGAACTTTCTTGAGTGAGAAAGCCCAGGTACAACCAATCAAGAGTTATGACGATAATGAGATTGTAGTGGATAGCATTTGACGGAATGTGAAGGGCGAAAGGTAAGTATCTCTGACTAACACAACCTTGCACTTGGGGAGGGTGGAGCAAGTAAAAAACGGAAACTCCCGTATGGTATCGTGGCGTAATGGTTATCGCAGAGGTTTGCTAAACCCTCCTACAGAAATGTAGTCCGTGTTCGAGTCACGGCGATACCGTTTGCAGCAACTCAGATGACCGGTACATCGGCGGCACGATAAGCCGTGAAAGGTTGTTTCATTACCTATCTGCCAAGCGCAGGAAAGGTTTCTTGAATCGTTTCGGCGATTCATGTGTGAAATTCAACTTATGCAGTATTAAACTGCATATCCGTGACAGGCGGATGGCAGCCGAGGAAGTCCATAAATCGGTGGGGTGGGCACTGTCCCGTAATCAGCGTACTGGCGCGGTGGTGTAAATGTGTGCATACGGATAATTCCGAGGTGAAATCTCACAAGTTTCCTGCGCAGATTGGGCATAAGTCGATGGATAAGTCGTGTCGAGTATATGGCAACTTTCATGTTGGAAACCACAATATGATTGCGGGACGCCGGGCTTATATCGCAGCCAATGTCAAGGAAAAGACGTTAAAACCACAACCGCACAGCCCTTGCAGACATAAAATGGGCGGTGGATAGAAGTGGAACTCTATAGCAGAGCAAGGTTCGATTCCTTGCTATCCATTATACCGGGTGGCATAGGTTGGTAAGGCTGGTTCGATTCCAGAGGAGATACACCCAGCGGCAAATGGATCTCCGCTTGGTAATGCGATAATTACCATAATTGTTTTTGTCATTGAACTGAATAATCAATGAATGGTGGATAGTAGCGAAAAGGGTAGTGCTGAGATCATCAAGTCTGATAGTGGTCGAGTGATCATGACACAGAGGACGCTTGTAGGAATGCAGACAGTGTGGAGTTCGATTCTCCATCTATCCATTTGGCTTTGCGTACTGAGCCAAATATTCGGTGCGTGGTGTGCGGTAGTACAATGGAAGTGCCTTTGACCAATGCGAGAATTATTCTCCGGTTAAAAAATGTTGAGTTCGACTCTCATCTCGCACATTCCAGAGAACTGCAATCTCTGGAAATTCGTTCACTCTCTCAAAAGTTGTTGCGTAGGTTTCAATGGTTGAAACGCTCATCCGCAGGCTAATAATACCTGATAAATAGAAGTCATTCAAGGGGATGGTTTCCGGGGACAGAGATGGAGGGTTCGGTTCCCTCACGCAACAATCGGGTGCATGTTGAGACAGCACTCATTTTCATTACGCCAGCCGCCCGTCACGCTACCGATGGGCGGCATTT
>ERZ1643250.1759-NODE-1759-length-17539-cov-7.169355_pt1 | contig 17539 bp, 13 predicted proteins | sample MGYA00579262_ERZ1643250 | MGnify/ENA primary metagenome ERZ1643250 (study PRJEB29033, sample SAMEA4952265) | chicken gut metagenome | biome: Broiler Chicken; feature: Gastrointestinal Tract; material: Caecum | place: Ireland | collected 2018 | study: Broiler... | reverse complement strand
CGTCGTCCGCGGCCATCTCGGCCCCTATGCTCAGAGCTTCCAGGGGAGACCTGCCGGAATAATATTTTCTCGGGTCATATCCGATTACCGACAGGTTGGCTGTATCACTGCCGGGAGCCATTCCCTCCGGCACTGTGCGCACCATTCCCACCTCTGATTTCCCGGCAAGCCGGTCCATGCCCGGTGTGCGGGCTGCCTCCAGCGGCGTCCTGCCTCCCAGGCTCTCGATGGGCTCATCCGCCATCCCGTCGCATAATATCACGATATACTTCATCTTCAATACCTTTCTGTTATCTCTCTTCAATACGGATCATATGAAGAATTCCGGGGAGTTCTTCTGATTTCTTCCTGTATTCCCCTTCTGTCATCACTTCCGTCACAAAGCCAAATTCACCGTCGAGCTCCGGTACTGTCACGATACGGACAGGGCCGAACAGCCCCTCCACCTTTTTCTCCATATCCTCTGCATTTCCAGACACACGTACAAAAAACCGCTTGCTTGTATCTTCGATAGGCTCAAGCACAAGTTTTTCACTCTTCCACATTGTCATGATATTTCTGTGGAGATGCTTTGCCTCGTCCACTACATCCGCAACAACTGCGCTTGCTGTGGGAAGTTTGCCTGCTCCACTGCCGTAGAACATCGCATCTCCCAGCATATTTCCGTGTACAAAAACAGAGTTGAACACATCATCAATATTATAAAGCGGATGATCCTTGCCGAGAAGAGCCGGCGCAACGATAGCATGAAGGTGATCCTGATGCCGCTTGCTGGATGCAAGAAGCTTGATCGTCATTCCCATCTCTTTTGCATACATCATATCCTTCTTTGTGATCTTTGTAATGCCTTCCGTATAGATATCCTCGTAGTCCACCTGCTGTCCGGATATCAGGGAAGAAAGAATGGCGATCTTCCTGCAGGCGTCATATCCTTCCACATCGGCCTCAGGATTTCTCTCCGCATAGCCGTTATCCTGGGCTTCTTTGAGGACTTCATCGTAGTCCGCCCCCTCATAAAACATCTTGGTAAGCATATAGTTTGTCGTTCCGTTGAGAATTCCTGTGATCTCTTCGATCACATCCGCCGTCATGCTGGAATTCAGCGCGCGGATGATCGGAATCCCCCCGCCCACGCTTGCCTCGAAAAGGAAGTTGAGTTCCCGTTCTCTGGCAATGGATAATAGTTCCGCCCCGTGCTTTGCCACAAGCGCCTTGTTAGAGGTTGCCACGCTTTTGCCCGCCTCCAGGCAGCGTTTTACAAAGGTATATGCAGGTTCAATGCCTCCCATTACCTCCACAACAATCTTGATCTCCGGGTCATTGATGATAATGTCGACATCATGGATGATCTTCTCCTGGATCGGATCTCCCGGGAAATCCCTGAGATCAAGAACATATTTGATATTGATCTCGTCTCCCGCCCGCTGATTGATGATCGCGCTGTTCGTATTGATTACCTCCACAACGCCTGAGCCTACTGTACCATATCCCATTACCGCTATATTTACCATCACTCTTTTCCTTTCTGTACTTCTGCATTCATACTCAGGTATGCATTGATAAACGGGTCAATGCTTCCATCCATTACACTGTTTACATTACTGATCTCTGCGTTAGTCCTGTGGTCCTTCACCAGGGTGTAGGGCTGCATCACATAGGACCGGATCTGGCTGCCAAAATTAATATCTCTGACCTCTCCTCTGATATCCGACATTTTCTCGGCCTGCTCCTGCTGCTTGAGCAGATACAGCTTCGACTTGAGCATCTGCATTGCCTTGTCTTTGTTCATGTGCTGGGAGCGCTCATTCTGGCACTGTACCACGATTCCCGTAGGAAGATGGGTAATACGCACCGCCGAAGAAGTCTTATTGATATGCTGGCCTCCGGCCCCGCTTGACCGGTAAGTGTCGATCTTCAGATCGTCCTCATTGATCTCAATGTCGATATCTTCCTCGATATCAGGAATTACATCACAGGATGCAAACGAGGTCTGCCGTTTTCCGGCCGCGTTGAACGGGGAAATACGCACCAGGCGGTGCACTCCCTTTTCAGAACGGAGATACCCATAGGCATTTTCTCCCTTCACCTCAAACGTTACGCCTTTGATCCCGGCAACGTCCCCTTCCAGGTAGTCCAGGACTTCCACAGCGTAGCCTTTCTTCTCCGCCCATCGGGTATACATACGGTAAAGCATACCCGCCCAGTCGCAGGATTCCGTTCCGCCCGCGCCTGCATGAAGGGTAACAATGGCATTATCTTTGTCATAGGGACCGGTCAGAAGGGTGCTGATGCGCAGTTCTTCAAACGTCTTTTCAAACTGCTCCAGCTCTTCTTCGATTCCCTGGACCGTCTCCTCATCTGCGTCCTCCTGACTCATCTCGATCAGAAGCATCATATCATCATAATCTGAATAGAGCTTTTCAATCTGTTCTACCGAATCCTGGAGGTTTTTCAGTTCTTTCATCACTTCCTGTGAGACCTCCGGTTCGTCCCAGAATCCCGGCTCTTCCAGCCTTTTCTGTAATTCTTCAATCCTTAATTTCTTTGACGCCAGGTCAAAGTGAATCCCTCAAATCTTTCAGCGGTTCCTCATATGCGCCCAGTCTGGACTTCAGTTCATCTAACAAAACCACCTTAATCACCTCTTTCTTAATTCTGATTCTTTAGTTGCTTTCATAAGGATGTTCTGTTCGCTAACCTCGCCTGTCGCCTGCGGCTCCGGCTCGCTAATCTCACAGAACGGCCTCGCACTAGGGCTCGAGCTGCGGCTTACGCCTAGCTCTTGCCAAGTTGCTTTCGGCCGCAGCACTGTTTGTATTTCTTGCCGCTTCCGCACGGACACGGGTCGTTCGGATAGATTTTTTTCTCCTCCCGCTTTTTCGGAGCGCGCACAGCGGACTCATCCTTATTTGTTCCGGTTACTTTTGCAACCTCTTCTCTCTCCACCTTCTGCTCTACACGGATATGGAATAGTGTGCGGATCGTCGTCTCTGCAATAGCATTTGTCATGGCCCCGAACATGTCATATCCTGTCATCTTATACTCCACGAGCGGATCTCTCTGGCCGTAAGCCTGCAGGCCGATGCCCTGGCGGAGCTGCTCCATATCGTCGATATGATCCATCCATCTGGCGTCGATCACTTTCAGAAGAACGACACGCTCCACCTCCCGAAGCTGTTCTGCCTCGGGGAACTCCGCTTCTTTCGCCTCATACGCCTTAACAGCTTTCTCCTTGAGAAGATGCTTCAGTTCTTTCTGATTCATCTTTCTGCACTCTTCAGCAGAGGGGACTTCAAGCTGCGGGATCTCGTCGTGGAGTGTGACTGTAAGCCCCTTAATATCCCAGTCGTCCGCATGAACCTCGGAAGAGGCAAATTTGTCGGCCGTGTTCTCCACATACTCCGTGATCATATTATAAATCGTATCGCGCATGCTCTCGCCGTCAAGAACACGGCGTCTCTCACCGTAGATGATCTCCCTCTGCTCGTTCATTACCTGATCGTACTCCAGAAGGTTTTTACGAATACCGAAGTTATTGCTCTCTATCTTCTTCTGGGCTTTCTCAATGGCGCTGGAGAGCATTTTGTGCTCGATCTGCTCTCCGTCTGCGACACCCAGCGCGTTAAACACACCCATCAGGCGCTCGGAACCGAACAGACGCATCAGGTCGTCTTCCAGAGAAATATAGAAACGGGATTCTCCCGGGTCTCCCTGACGTCCGCTTCGTCCGCGGAGCTGATTGTCGATACGGCGGGACTCGTGCCGCTCTGTGCCGATGATCTTCAGGCCGCCTGCCTTTCTCGCATCCTCATCCAGCTTGATATCCGTACCACGGCCAGCCATGTTGGTAGCGATCGTCACCGCGCCGTGTACACCCGCGTCAGCGACGATCTCAGCCTCCTGCTCATGGTATTTGGCGTTCAGCACATTGTGCTGGATGCCTTCTTTTTTAAGCATTTTGCTGAGAAGTTCAGACACCTCTATGGTGATCGTACCCACCAGGACCGGCTGTCCTGTGGCATGGGCTTTTTTCACCGCCTCCACAACAGCTTTGTACTTTTCTGCTTTTGTCTTGTATACCGCGTCTTCCAGATCTTTTCTCTGGACCGGAACATTCGTCGGTATCTCAACCACATCCATGCCGTAAATATCCCGGAACTCCTTCTCCTCTGTCAGAGCCGTACCGGTCATGCCGCTCTTTTTGTCAAATTTATTAAAGAGGTTCTGGAATGTGATCGTAGCAAGAGTCTTGCTCTCCCGTTTTACCTTTACGTGCTCCTTCGCCTCAATGGCCTGGTGCAGTCCGTCGGAGTACCGGCGGCCCGGCATGATACGTCCGGTAAATTCATCAACGATCATGACTTCTCCTTCAGAAGTCACCACATAGTCCTGATCTTTAAACATCAGATTGTGGGCCCGAAGCGCAAGGATAATGTTGTGCTGTATCTCAAGATTCTCCGGGTCGGCCAGGTTTTCAATGTGGAAGAATTTCTCCACTTTCTTTACGCCGTCCTCGGTCAGGTTGACCGTCTTTTCTTTTTCATTGACAATAAAGTCCCCTGTCTCCTCGATCGCCTCACCCATGATCGCATTCATCTTGGAAAACTCTCCGCTGGCCTCGCCGCGCTCCAGCTGACGCGCGAGAATGTCACAGGCCTCGTACAGTTTGGTAGACTTGCCGCTCTGACCTGAAATGATCAGAGGCGTTCTGGCCTCGTCGATCAGAACGGAGTCAACCTCGTCGATAATGGCAAAGTGAAGTCCCCTCTGAACAAGCTGCTCTTTGTAAATAACCATATTGTCGCGCAGATAGTCAAATCCCAGTTCGTTGTTGGTCACATACGTAATGTCGCAGTCATAAGCCGCACGGCGCTCATTCTTATCCATGCTGTTTAATACGACGCCTACAGTGAGGCCCAGGAATTCATGCACCTTGCCCATCCACTCGGCATCACGCTTCGCCAGGTAGTCATTGACCGTAACGATATGGACCCCGTTTCCTTCCAGTGCATTCAGATAAGCCGGGAGCGTTGATACAAGAGTTTTACCCTCTCCTGTTTTCATCTCGGCGATTCTTCCCTGATGAAGAATAATGCCGCCGATCAGCTGGACTCTGTAGTGGCGCATACCAAGGCTTCTGAAGGCTGCCTCCCGCACAACTGCATATGCCTCAGGCAGAATATCGTCCAGAGTCTCTCCTTCTTCCAGCCGGCCTTTGAACTCTCTTGTCTTTCCCTTCAGTTCTTCATCCGACAGCGCCTTCATCTCCGGCTCCAGTGCCTCTATCCGGTCTACGATCGGATAGATTCTCTTCAATTCATTCTCACTGTGGGTTCCGAAAATTTTCTCTATAATACCCATATTCAGCAATAAACTCCTTATACTAATTTCAGCGCCGCTTATTCTCAGGACGCCGCTCTGTTTTCCATTCTAACACTAACTGCTGCCTAATTCAACAAATTCTTTACAGCGTCATAGGGGATCCTGCCTCCGAAAAGATCCAGGGCGCTCCCGATGGTAAAGTCCACGGTTCCTCCGCTGGCTTTGGCAAATGCCTCCAGATCCGCCAGAGACCCGATGCCCCCGGCATAAGTGACAGGAATCCCCTTCCATTCTCCAAGCATCCGGACCAGTTCTGTCTCCATCCCGGATCCCTTTCCCTCCACGTCAACGCCGTGTATGAGAAATTCATCGCAGTATCCTGCCAGGCTGTCCAGGGTCCGGGGCGTCACTTTCACCTGTGTGAATTTCTGCCAGCGGTCTGTAACTACATAATATCCGTCTTCTTTCTTTCTGCAGCTCAGATCAAGCACAAGCCGTTCCCTGCCGACCGTATGTACCAGTTTCTCCAGATTTTCTTTCTGAAATGCGCCCTCTGAAAAGACATAGGACGTAACGATCACATGACTGGCTCCGGCTTCCAGATATGCGGCGGCATTGTCTGCCGTAATGCCGCCGCCGACCTGAAGTCCGCCGGGATAAGCCCGCAGCGCTTCCAGAGCCTGTTTTCTTGTTGCTTTGTAATATTTTGATGAAGGAGGGTTCAGGAGAATAATATGGCCTCCTTTCAGGTTGTCTTTTCTGTACAGATCCGCATAGAAAGCCGCGCCTTTTTCTGAGGCGAAATTGGTGCTTGCACTGTCCCCTTCATCCCGCAGGCTTCCCCCTACGATCTGTTTTACTTTGCCGTTATGTATATCAATACAGGGTCTGAATCTCATATACTGCTCCTTTTATAAAACGGAAGGCCGGATCAGATCTTTGATCCGTCCGGCCTTTTTCTCTGTTATCTATTGGAATTATTCTGATTTGAATTATCTGTATCCGAATTATCCGCATCTTTCTGAGGGCCATTGTTTTCGGTCAGATCATCCGCAGCTTTGTCAACGTCATTCGTGATATCGTCTGTTACATTATCCACTCCATCGGTCACATCGTCTACAGCGTCGTCGAGGACTCCGTCTCCGCCTGTGGCATCATTCATAGTATCGTTCTTGTTCTTATCCCGGTTGTCCGTATTGTTGTCCTGCGTCGTCTGATCCGCACCGTTATCAGCATTATCCCGGCTGCTGCATGCGGTTGTTCCAAAAAGAGCAAATGCACAGGCTGTCAGCGCCAGGATTTTTCTCATTTTTTTCATAAGATTATCTCCCTTTCCATAAATATTGTTGTACTGTTACTATCTGCACTTTTACAATATTTATGCAGGGATTTTTTTATTTTTCTGCATTCATGCGCAGCTTTTCCAGCGCTCTGGCCTCGATCTGGCGCACTCTTTCCCGCGTCACGCCCAGCTGTTCGCCAATCTCTTCCAGTGTACCGGGTTTTCCGCCGTCCAGCCCGTAGCGCAGCCGGATAACCTGCCTTTCTCTCTCACTGAGCGATTCCAGAAGTTCCGATACCTCTTCCTTCTGTACCAGCTGTTCCATCGCCTCCTCCGGAGTGGCTTCCGTTCTGTCTTCGACCATGTCGCCAAGGCTGTCTTCCCCGCTCTCGCCCACAGGGGTTTCAAGAGAAACCGGATTCTGTAGATAAGTCAGGATATTTTTTACATCCTCCTCGGATTTATCTCCCAGTTTTTTTGCGATCTCGCCCGGAGTGGCATCTCTGCCGAAAGTCTGCTGCAGCTCTCTGGCCGCCTTCTGCACTTTTTTCATATTTTCCGCCACATGGACCGGCACCCGTATTTCCCGGGACTGCTGGTCGATGGCCCTCTGCATAGCCTCTCTGATCCACCAGGCCGCGTAGGTTGAAAAGCGGTTTTCTTTCTGATAATCATACTTTTCAGCGGCATGCATCAGCCCCATGTTGCCTTCCTGTATCAGATCCAGAAGCGGAACGCCCCGGCCCGTAAAATGCCTGGCAAGGGACACGACCAGCCTCAGGTTTCCCTCCGCCAGCCGTTTTCTCGCAGTCTCGTCTCCCTGAGCGCTTCTTCTCCCCAGTTCTTTTTCTTCCTCTTCGTCCAGAACGGGAATCTGCCCGATCTCCTGCAGGTAGATTTTTAAAGGCTCAGACGACTCTGCTTCCGGTGTATAATTCGTTTTGTTTTCTGCGTTCTGTCCCATACGTTCCTCCTGTAATGCATTCAGAGCTTTTCTGTTATCTCTCCGTTCCGGTATGCGGCGAGAAGCCGCTCCAGATCCTGGATCTGTTCCCGCAGTTCTCTTCCCGCATCTGTATCTCCTACCAGATAGCGGTCATAGACTCTCTGTACCACCATTGTCTCCGAGTGGATATCATTTTCTTTTGCGATGGCCGCCTCCGTAGACTCAAAAGGTTCGTGAGCCACAAGCCGCAGTCCGAAGGAATGGTACACCAGCGTGTAGCCCGCGATCCCTGTCTCTTCCTGATACGCCTTTGAAAATCCCCCGTCAATGACCAGGACCTTTCCGCCGCATTTGACCGGGCTCTCCCCGTCCTTTCTCTTCACCGGCACATGTCCGTTCACGATATGAGCCTTTCCCGGATCAAGCCCGAACTCCCGGAGAATGCCGTCGATGACGGTTTCATTTTCGATTAGAAAATAATACGGATTTTTCTTTTCAATGTGAGTTTCCGGGTCAACGAGGAAAAATCTCTCGAAGGTTGCCATTTTATTTTTCCCGAAAAGCGGCGAGTCCGGATGCAGCCAGATAAACCACATGATATCTCTGCCGGCCTGTCTTTCCTTTTCATCCAGGGCAAAAAATCCTTTTCTCACGTAGCTCTCCAGCACGTCATAGAGTTCTTTTCCCCGGTACTTTGTGCCGTAAATCTCCACTTCTTTCAGGCTGCCGTCCTCGTTTAGGGGCACACAGCCGTGATAGAGCAGATTGTCGTTATACACTTTATAAAGTCCGCCTTTTGTAAGCAGGAAACGCATATGCTGCTGCAGTTTTTCACAGTTTGCAAAGGCGCGCTCCAGACGGTTCATGATCTCCTCTTCCTCTGGAGTCAGCCGGTAAGGATCCCGGGGATCTACCGTAGGAAAATTTGTATCGGAAAGTGGATATTCTTTTCCTTCCAGAGTGATCGTCCCCCGCTCAAAGTCGATCCGGTGGAGCATGGCTCTCTCTTCCAGGTGGAATTCCGGCCGTCTCTGAATGATCTGACCCTCAATCTTGAACTGGAGCACAGAGATCGCTTTGTGGATCCTCACATTCATCTTCATTTCCTCTGATTCAGCCGTATCGGATGATTTCAGCTTAAAACAGGTGCAGGGATCATCCCCGTACACCCGCATGGCATAAGTTGCAAGAGGAAGAAGATTGATGCCGTAGCCGTCCTCCAGGATATCCAGATTGCCGTAGCGCGCGCAGATGCGGATCACATTGACAATGCACCCTCTCTGTCCTGCTGCCGCGCCCATCCATACCACATCATGGTTTCCCCACTGGATGTCAACAGAATGGTATGCCATCAGTTTGTCCATAATTATATGAGGGCCGGGCCCTCTGTCATAAATATCGCCCACAATATGCAAGTGGTCGACCACCAGCCGCTGGATGAGTTCAGAGATGGCGATAATGAACTCCTCTGCCCGGCCAATGCGGATAATCGTGGAAATGATCTCATTATAGTAGGATTCCTTGTCCCGCACTTCCGCTTTCTCCGTGATCAGTTCCTCGATCACATAGGCAAAATCTTTCGGCAGCGCCTTTCTCACCTTGGACCGGGTATATTTGCTGGCCGCCCTTTTGCTCACCTCGATCAGGAGATAAAGGTGGACTCTGTACCAGTCCTCCATGTTCGTCTCCGTCTCTTTGATGATATCCATCTTGGCCTTTGGATAATAGATCAGTGTGGCAAGCCTCTTCTTGTCCCTGGCACTCATCGTATTGCCGAACACCTCGTCAATTTTCTTTCTGACCGCCCCGGATCCGTTCTTAAGGACATGGGAAAAAGCCTCGTATTCCCCGTGAATATCTGTCAGGAAATGCTCGGTCCCCTTGGGAAGGTTCAATATGGCCTGAAGATTGATGATCTCCGTGGATGCAGCCGCAATGGTGGGGTACAGATCTGACAGCCGCTCCAGGTATCTTGTTTCCAGATCTCTCATTCTTTTCTCCTTATACATCAAAAGCGGATCACGTCTCCCATGTCGTACATGCCCGGCTTCTGTCCTGCCAGGAATTTGGCGGCCTCAACCGCCCCTTTTGCAAATACGCTTCTGGAATATGCCGTGTGTTTAAACTCGATCACCTCATCTGTTCCCGCAAAGATAACCTCGTGATCTCCCACGATGGTTCCTCCCCGGACCGCAGAAATCCCGATCTCATATTTTTCTCTCTTCTGCCTCACCTGGCTTCTGTCATATACATACGTGTATTTCTTATCAAGAGCTTCATTGACCGAATCGGCCAGCGCAAGCGCAGTACCGCTTGGCGCGTCAACTTTCTGATTGTGGTGTCTCTCCACCAGCTCAATGTCATAGCCCGCCGGTCCCAGTACCTTAGCCGCCTCAGCCAGGAGTTTTAAAAGGAGATTGATCCCCATTGACATATTTGCGGACTTAAGGATCGCGATTTTCTCTGACGCCTCTTTTACTTTCTCCAGCTGTTCTTCGGAAAGTCCCGTCGTACACAATACAACGGGCAATTTTTTCTCCACACAGTAGTCAAGCAGTCCGTCCACTGCCCCCGCATTGGAAAAATCCACCACAACATCTGCGTCCGCGTCGCATTTTTCCAGAGTTTCACACACCGGATAGTCATTGGGCACGCCCACATATGCGTCCACTCCCGCAGAGATCACTGCGTTCTCATCATTTTTTACGATCTCTGTGATCATTCTTCCCATCTTTCCGTTGCAGCCATGCATCAATATTTTTACCATTGTACTTCGCCTCCCTATTTTCTCCTCTTTTGACAAAGAGGGCAAACACCTTATTGCGGCGTGTGCATCCCGCACAGAGTGCTTTTTCTATCATAAAATTTTCCTGTGATATAAAAAAAGGATATCACATCTGAGAGTTTATCTCAATATATGATATCCATTTCTTCCATATACACTGTCTCGGCAGACGGTTCTTCAGTCCTCAAGACACTCCAGTTTGCTCACGGACACTTCATACGCAGTCCGCGTTTCCGTCTCTGTCTCCGAGAGTTTTTTCACATACTCCCTGCTCTGGATCCTTCCCAGTATGCGCACATGCTCGCCCACATCGAACCCGGAAGCATACCTTGCGTTTCTGCCCCAGCAGATGCAGGGAATGTAGTCGGATTTTCCATAGGGCCTGTTTACGGCCAGCAAAAGATCCGCAATCTCCCTTCCCAGAGGTGTCTTTCTGTAGACCGGACGTTTGCACATATAACCCTCCAGCAAAATGTGATTCGTCCTGGCCCCGTCCGGCTCTTCGTCGATAAACTCGATCTCCCTTGCAAACACAGACAGCACCAGACGGTTCTTCTGCTCCTCATGCCGGTTGTAGGACCGGAACTGCCCGGACACCATGATACACTCGCCCCGGTAATCCTCGGTCACATCGATCAAACGCTCCGACACCATGACCGGGATCCTGTCATTCGAACTGCTCAGTCTTTTCACCAGAATGTCAACCATGTAAAATCCTTCCCCAAATACCTCATGGCTGTATGTAAATTCTGATACCACCTCGCCAATGACTGTTACCTGATTGTTCTCAATAATCTTATCTGACATAATTTGTAGCTCTCCCTTCCTCTTTTCGGTATTTTTTGAGTCACTACTAAATGTATGAGCCAGAATTGTGAATTAGAACAACCGGGCATCCAGAATCGTTCGACCGATTTTTACGCATTTCACACCTTGCCAAAACAAAATTTTGTGATAAAATAAAAAAGTTGCAGTTACAATGAATGACTTATAATAAGGAAAGAGTGTAATCGACTATGAAAACGAAACGCGAAGATATAAGAAATATTGCAATTATCGCCCATGTCGACCACGGCAAGACCACTCTGGTGGACGAGTTGTTAAAACAGAGCGGCGTATTCCGTGAAAATCAGGAAGTTGCAGAACGTGTCATGGACTCGAATGATATCGAGAGGGAAAGAGGCATCACCATCCTCTCCAAAAATACGGCTGTCCACTATAAGGGCGTCAAAATTAATATCATCGACACGCCCGGACATGCGGACTTCGGCGGCGAGGTGGAGCGTGTCCTCAAGATGGTAAACGGGGTCATCCTCGTTGTGGACGCATTTGAAGGCGCTATGCCCCAGACCAAATTTGTGCTCCGCAAGGCGCTGGAACTGAGCCTGCCGGTTATCGTATGCATCAACAAGATCGACCGGCCTGAGGCGCGCCCGGACGCTGTGATCGACGAAGTGCTGGAGCTTTTCATCGATCTGGGCGCGTCCGACGAACAGCTGGAGTGCCCCTTCGTCTACGCTTCAGCAAAAGCCGGCGTAGCTGTGCTGGATCTTTCAGATGAAGAGCGTGATATGAAGCCGCTCTTTGAGACAATTCTTGATTATATCCCGGCTCCCGAGGGAGATCCGGAGGCTCCCACCCAGGTTCTGATCAGTACCATCGACTACAATGAATATGTTGGCCGCATCGGAATCGGAAAAGTAGACAACGGAACAATCTCTGTCAACCAGGATATGGTGCTTGTCAACCACCATGACCCGGACAAACAGCAGAAAGTGAAGATCAGCCGCCTCTATGAATTTGACGGACTGAATAAAGTGGAGGTAAAAGAAGCATCCATCGGATCCATCGTAGCGATCTCCGGCATCTCGGACATCTCCATCGGAGACACCCTCTGTTCTCCCGAAAACCCGGAGCCGATCCCCTTCCAGAAAATCTCCGAGCCCACGATCGCCATGCAGTTTATCGTAAACGACAGTCCCTTTGCCGGACAGGAAGGGAAATACGTGACTTCCCGCCACCTGCGTGACCGGCTCTTCCGGGAACTCAATACAGACGTCAGCCTCCGGGTAGAAGAGATGGACAACACAGACAGCTTCAAAGTATCCGGCCGCGGGGAACTGCACCTCTCCGTCCTGATCGAAAACATGCGCAGGGAGGGATACGAATTTGCCGTCAGCAAGGCGGAAGTCCTCTACCACACAGATGAAAACGGCAAAAAACTGGAGCCGATGGAACTTGCATATATCGACGTGCCCGACGAATTTACCGGAGTGGTGATCGAAAAGCTGGGTCAGCGGAAAGGCGAGCTGCGCAACATGAGCGCATCAAACGGAGGCTACACCCGGCTGGAATTCTCCATCCCGTCCCGCGGACTGATCGGTTACAGAGGCGAATTTCTTACCGATACCAAAGGAAACGGCATCCTCAATACAAGCTTTGACGGTTACGCCCCATACAAAGGCGATATCCAGTACCGCAAACAGGGATCCCTCATTGCGTTCGAGACCGGAGAATCCGTCACATACGGACTGTACAGCGCTCAGGAACGCGGCACACTGTTTATCGGACCGGGTGAAAAGGTGTACGCCGGAATGGTGATCGGACAGAACGGAAAGGCGGAGGACATAGAACTGAATGTCTGCAAGACCAAACATCTGACCAACACCCGCTCTTCCAGCGCCGACGAGGCCCTTCGCCTCACCCCGCCTCGGATTCTCAGCCTGGAGCAGGCTCTCGATTTTATCGACACAGACGAACTGCTGGAGGTGACGCCAAAATCCCTGCGCATCCGCAAAAAGATCCTGGATTCCAGGATGCGCAAGAGAAGCGCCATGAAGTAACAGTCCAGCCTGCGTCATGAAAAATTAATCATTGATTCATTCTATACATTACAGCTGTTCCATGTTATAATATTTTTATAATATGAACAGCTGTTTTTTGTCTGTTTATGTCAAATTTGAACAAAGGAGTTGAGCAGCATGAATTTTATTATCAGCGGAAAAAACATTGAGGTAACCTCCGGATTAAAGGACGCTATCGAACAGAAATTAGGAAAGCTTGAACGGTATTTCACTCCTGAAACAGAAATTATTGTAACGCTCAGCGTGGAAAAAGGCCGGCAGAAAATCGAGGTCACGATTCCCGTGAAGGGACACATTATCCGCTCTGAGCAGACAAGCAGCGACATGTATGTATCAATCGACCTCGTAGAAGAAATCATTGAGCGCCAGCTTCGGAAATACAAGAACAAGCTGGTGGCGCGCAGCCAGGGCCATCCTACATCGGCGGTATCCGCAGGAGGGATCAAAAAAGAATTTATTGATTCGGAAGAAGAATCCCCGGAAGATGACGAGATACGGATCGTCCGCACAAAACGCTTCGGCGTTAAGCCCATGTATCCAGAAGACGCCTGCCTTCAGATGGAGCTTCTGGGACACAGCTTCTTCGTATTTTCTAACGCAGAAACGGATGAGGTCAACGTGGTATACAAAAGGAAAGACGGTTCTTTCGGCCTGATCGAACCCGAATTTTCATAGGACAAGAACTGGCGCTGTGCCGGGCATCAGTACACCTGAAAGAGACGAAGAGGCGGTTCCCTCACAGGAACCGCCTCCTTTTCATTGCTTTTGTACTCTTCCTCTGTTATCGCTATCCGTCTGTTATCTGTATGCCTGCCTCTGTTCTGGCAAACCAGCACCGGGACACTTCCTCCACAGATACCCGTCCGCTGGTAGCTTCCATGACCTCCTTTTTCAGGGTCGTCTCTTCCCCCTCCGGTACAAGGACAATAAACTCCACTTTATCCGTATAAATGCTGTCCAGAACCGTCAGTTTCCTCTGTCCCAGAAGATACTGGACTTTTCCCGAACCCGCGTAGTCCGTCCCGATCCTGAGTTTCATCCCGTATATTCTGGTAATGATCTCTGTGTGTGCAAGTCCTTCCGAAGCCGCTCCCGAGTAAGCTCTGACCAGCCCTCCGGTTCCCAGAAGAACGCCGCCGAAATATCTGGTAACAACAACAAATATATCTGTAAGCCCCTTTCCTCTCAGAACTTCCAGGATAGGCTTTCCTGCCGTCCCCGCAGGTTCTCCGTCGTCGCTCATTCTCTCGGAGCCGGGATTTCTTCCAATTATATAGGCCCAGCAGTGATGTCTCGCATCCCAGTGTTCTTTCCTGACAGCCTCCAGATGCGCAAAGGCCTCTTCCTCTGAAGAAACCGGAAATACCTGTGCGATAAAACGGGATTTCTTTTCTATGATCTCTCCATATCCTGTCGTACAAACAGTGCAGTAGCTGTCCATAATCCACTCCTCTTCCACTCTCTCCGTTTCTGTCCATATTTACTATATCAGACTGGCCGCCAATCTACAAGCCAAAACCTTTTCCCGCCGGACAGGCCTGCAAAGCGAAATTTTTTCTTAATTTTTCGTGATAAAATGTGAAGTTTTTATTTTCTTCTTTATTTAAAAGAGTATATTTGCTATAATCATAAGAGTTAAAAAAGGAGGATGCTATTCGTGAATTACGGAAAAAAGAATCTTTCAAAAAGAAAGAACCAGATCTCTTCTAAAAAGAGAATGAAGACAAAACGCGTCGGTGTCCGATTTTTCAAGGCTCTTATCCTGTGTATACTCCTTCTTGCAGTTATATGTATTATCGGAGGCATTATACTGATAAAGCATATCATAGATGATACGCCTGATGTAACAGCCGAGGACATGCTGCCGAAAGGATATACGACTACGATCGTCGACCAGAACGGCACAGAGATTGAGACGCTCAAAGATTCTGACTCCAACCGTGTATACAAAACATATGACGAAATTCCCGAATATATGGCTCATGCTTTTGTCGCCATTGAGGACGAGCGTTTTTATGAGCACAATGGAATAGATCTGCAGGGTATCCTGCGCGCCGGTATGGTGGGCATAACGAACGGCTTTAATTTTTCAGAGGGAGCCAGTACGATCACCCAGCAGCTTATCAAAAATAATGTGTTTCCCAATTTCGTAAGTGAAAAGACATTTTATGACCGGATCGAGCGAAAGATCCAGGAGCAGTATCTTGCTCTTCAGATTGAAAAGGAGATGAGCAAAAAAGAAATCCTGGAAGCGTATATGAACACCATCAACCTGGGGCAGGGCTGCCTTGGTGTCCAGACAGCTGCAACCCGGTATTTCAACAAAGATGTATCCGAACTGACACTGTCTGAGTGCGCGGTTATCGCAGCCATAACGAAAAATCCTACCGGGTATGACCCGGTGACCCATCCGGACGCCAATGAAAAGAGACGCAAGACTGTACTGGATAACATGCTGGACCAGGGCTGGATCGAACAGGCCGAATATGACGAAGCTCTTGCCGATCCTGTCTATGACCGGATCCTGCAGACCGCTGCCGTTACGGAAGATAAAGAGCCCTATTCCTACTTTGTTGACGCTCTGATCGATGATGTGATCCAGGATCTCATTGACGAAAAAGGCTATACAGAAACGCAGGCCTACAATCTGTTATACAGCGGCGGCCTTACCATCAAATCTACGCAGGATTCCAAGATCCAGCAGATCTGTGACGAAGAAGTAGCAAATGTAGGCGAATACCTCTCCATCGCAGAGTATGGCCTTGAATACGCTCTCACTATTCACAGAGCCGACGGCACCACAGAGAATTACAGCAAGGAACAGCTTGCATCATACATTAAAGAAGCGCATAATGACAGCAATCCCCTTGTATTCAGTTCAGAGGACGATGCCAGAGCAGCGATAGAAGAATATAAGAGCACCCTGAACATCAATACCGAGGCTGGAGATACTGTGGATGAAAGTATTGAGATAACGCTCCAGCCACAGACATCCGTTGTGATCATGGATCAATATACCGGACAGGTCAAAGCGATCGTAGGAGGAAGAGGGACTAAGCAGACAAGCCTTTCCCTGAACCGTGCGACAGATTCTACCAGACAGCCTGGATCTACCTTTAAGGTGGTATCAACTTATGCGCCCGGCCTGAATGAATGCGGCATGACGCTTGCCACCTCTATCAAAGATGAACCTTATGAGTATGCCAACGGAAAACCGGTCCGCAACTGGGACGGCAAGTACATCGGAAGCGCAACCGTGCGCTATGCGATCGAACATTCCATGAATGTATGCGCAGTGCGGACTCTTACCGAGACAGTGGGACTGGAAAAGGGTTATGAGTATCTCCAGAAATTCGGATTCACAACACTTGTTGACGGAACAGATGAAAACTATCCGGGCCATACAGATATCGCCCAGTCTACAGCTCTGGGTGGAATAACCCGCGGTGTGTACAACATGGAACTTACCGCTGCATTTGCTTCGATCGCAAATGGAGGAGAGTATACAGAACCTGTTCTGTACACCCAGATCCTCGATCATGACGGCAACGTGCTTATCGACAATACCACGCCAGACACCCATGAAGTGATCAAGGAGTCCACCGCTTATCTTCTGACAAGCGCTATGGAGGATGTTGTAAGAAAAGGTACTGGTACACCGGCCCGACTGAGCAATATGACCGCAGCAGGAAAGACCGGTACAACGGACGACAGCACTGATTTATGGTTTGTGGGATATACTCCCTACTACACCGGCGGCGTCTGGGGCGGTTACGATGCCAATAAATCCATGAGCGGCATGAACAGCAACTGGCATAAAACGCTGTGGAAAAATATTATGGAGAGAGTTCACGAAGGACTTGAGGATAAAGATTTTGAGATTCCCTCCTCTGTTGTACGGAAATCAATCTGCAGAGAGTCCGGGCTACTTGCAGTGGACGGCTGTCCGACGATCACAGAGTACTTCGACAAAGATACGCTGCCCACACAGAGCTGCTCAGGACACATAACAGAACCGGAAGAGCCTGTTGACGAAGATCCGGACAGCAGCACTGCTCAGGATCCGGCGGCAGAGCCATCGGATCCCACTACTCCGACCACCCCAACTGATCCGGATGAACCAACCGATCCGACTGATCCGACCGATCCGACCGATCCTACCGACCCGACTGACCCGACTACTCCGACCGATCCAAATAATCCGGCCGGCGGCTAAATTCGGATTTTCCGTAAAAGAGTCTTTGCTGCAAAGCAACCGAAAACCAATAAATATAAGATGATAAAAAACATAACTGGCTGCGTGTGACGGGCAGTAAATACCCATCACACGCCGCCAGTTA
>ERZ1643250.1758-NODE-1758-length-17545-cov-4.646770_pt1 | contig 17545 bp, 24 predicted proteins | sample MGYA00579262_ERZ1643250 | MGnify/ENA primary metagenome ERZ1643250 (study PRJEB29033, sample SAMEA4952265) | chicken gut metagenome | biome: Broiler Chicken; feature: Gastrointestinal Tract; material: Caecum | place: Ireland | collected 2018 | study: Broiler... | reverse complement strand
CCCACCCGCCGAGCGACTGCGCGAGGGCGGAACCGGCCGCGGAAAGCGCGCCCAGCACGGCATAATAGATCGCCTGCGCCTTTGTCATGCGTCCACCGCCTCCCCAATCCTCGCCACGAAAATGCGGTCTCCGCCCTGTGCCGGATAGATTCCGGCCTCCTGCCCGACGTTCCCGACAGGCACGACGTGCCAGAGCGTTGCATTGTTCTCGCGGCGGCAGCGCGTCAGGGCAAAGGCTGCCGGCACTCCGCCGCTCTCGCCGCACACGAGATCGATGTCCTCGCCGGTGATCTTCACCGTGTAGTGCTTGTTCTGCGGAATGCACACGGGATTTTCCGGACCGTTCGTCGTGTCGCTCACCCAGCCGGGCGAACCGGATGCCTGCGCCGCGAAGCCGTTCCAGCCGTGCTCCCGCACGAGCGCCGGGTAATCGAGGAAAGATTCGTCGGTGTCCACGTTGCCGGAAATGCCGTCCACGCGGCCCGTGGAGCCCGTCTGCTGCATGCCGCAGGAGATATCCGGCCCGCCGGTGTAATCGGCAAGCCACAGCTCCCACGGTGAAAGGCGGGAAGCGTCCACCCTGTTTTTCAGATAATCGTTGTTCGTGTACACGCCCGCGCGCCAGCCGCGCCGCTCCAGCTCCGCGCAAAACGCGCAGATGAGCTGCGTGCGCAGCTCGCGGTCCGGCGAAACGTCATGCTCCTTCGCATACCGCTCCGAATCGTACTCATAGTCGAAGTACACCGGGAATCCCAGCCTGCCGCGGTACGGCGCGAGCACCTCGCTGCACAGCGATGCCTCCTCCCGCGCCTCGTCCGGCGTGAGCGCATAGCTGAACCAGTACGCCCCGAGGTGCAGCCCCGCGTCCAGCGCGCCCTGCGCGTTCTGCGCGAAGAGCTTGTCCGTCTGGTTGCGGAACCTGCCGTACCCGGCGCGCACGATGGCGAACTCCATGCCGGCCTTCTTCACCTTGGGCCAGTCGATCGCCCCGTTGTGCTGGGAAACGTCTATTCCCTTCATGATCTTCCCCCTCTCACTCAATCAGCTCCCACTGCCACAGGCCGGCTGTTCCCGGCGCCCACACGCAGGGGATCATGTCGCCGCCAGCGGCCACGCGGTAGATGCGGCCCTCATAGCTGAAATACTGCCCGGCCAGGCAGTCCATGCCGTACTCCCACGGGATGGGGTCGTCCGCCGTGCCCGCGTGGCCCGGGGAGACCGGCCGGTACACGGCCAACATGCCTTCGCCGTCCGGCGGCTGGTGCGCTTGCGGCGTCACGGCCTGCACGACGCGGTACACCTGGCCGTCCTTCGTCAGGCAGGTGCCCGCGGCCAGCTGCGCCCCGGCAGCCAGCGTTTCCTCCCACGTGGGAAGGAGATCCGGCAGCTCCAGCGCTTCCTCGTCGGTGTAGGCAGTCTCCGCGGCGGCGGCGCGGCGCGCCAGGCGCAGGGCCTGCTCCTGTGCACGGGCCTTCCGTTGTTCCTCCTGCTCCTGCGCGCGCTGCGCCAGGATGCTTGTCTCTCTGTGCCTGATCACTGGAAGTTCCCTCCTAACGATGCAATATAGCACGGACCGGAAGCCGTCCCGCGCGAGAGGCTGGCGCGCAGCCGCACGCCCCAGCTAGCCGCCGTCTTCGCCTGGTTCGTGAAGAAATACCGCTGGCCATTGAGCACGTTCTGCGTGATGTCCTCCCACGCGGGGGACTCGTCGTTGCCGTTGTTGCAGATCTCCACCGTGAGCGAGGAGCCGGCCGGGAATTCGCCCTGGATGTTCACGATGCAGCGGTCCGGCATGGCGTCCGCGTTCATGGCCGCCGTCTGCTCAAAGGCAAGCGACGTCACGTTCTTCGTGAAGGTCACGGTGCGCACGGTGGTGAGGCCGAGCGGATCGACGGCCTGCACCCGGATGGTGTGCGTGCCGTTCAGGATGGTCCGCCACTCCTCTGCCGGGAACGTGAGCGTGTTCGCCTGGCCGAGCGTGACGGCGTACGTCCGGCGCACGGCGCCGTCGAGCGTTTCCGTCACCGTCACCGTGCCGCCCTGGGCGTCCGTCACCGTATACTGGTAGGAAGGGGCCGTCTCCGCAAACGAGCCGAGGTTTGTGTCCGTCCCGGTGATGGCCGGGGCGGTGGCGTTCTTTGTGAACGTCATGGTGCGCGTCACGGAAGCGCCGGCGGGATCGGTGGCCGTGATGACAAGGCTGTGCGAGCCGTTCGCAAGGCTTTTCCAGGTGTTCACCGGGATGGAAGCCGTGTTCTGCGCGCCCAGCGACGGCTGATACGTGCGTATCGTCGTGCTGTCCACGCGCTCCGACACGCTCACGGCGCCGCCCTGGGCGTCCGTTACCGTGTATTGATAGGAGGGCGGCGTATCCCCGAACGTGCCAAGAGCACCATCCGAGCCGGAGATCACGGGCGGCGTGTTGGTGATGACATGACCGCCGCTGTCCAGATACAGATCCGAGGGCAAAATGAAAGCAAATCTGTACCCGCCGTTTGGAGACGTATGGCGTTCATACGCGTCCAGGCTTCCATCTGCGTTCACACTGACAACGTAGTCAAAACTACCATTAGTGGGGGATCTAGTCCACCATGCGGCGGCACTTCCATTGTATGTGGCTACACGCTTAGAGGACGCCTCGTTTGTGGCGTCGAAATAAGCCAGCCGGGAGCCGTCTACCTTTGAACGAAAGTCACCTGTAGCCCCAATTTCCCAGGCAGACAACGGAAAGACTTTAACCGGGTGACCGTTTGCTCCTGTCGAAGGATCTCTATACCCATACAACGTATATGGGATTTTGACTTGCTTAATCCGATTGCGAATGTCAGCTTCTATTGAGTTAAAATACTCATTGTTCGCATACGTGTCCATATAGGAACCGGGGTATGTGTTGTAGTGGTCATTGTTGTCATTATACCACTTATATTTTCTGGGTATCTCTTTCTGCAGCACCCAAGTGCCGTTGCAGCTGCTATCGTATAACGAAGAGGGATATCCTTGATGAACGATAATAAAGTCCTTCAGTGCCCCGCCCAATTGAATCTTCACGGTTGTGCCGACCGCCTGCTGTCCCAATGTTGCCATGTTCCCACCCCCTTAACATTCCAGGCGGCTCTGCGCCGCGTTGTATACGCCTGCCGTCACGCTGAACCCCTCCAGCGAGCTGAACACCAGCGTGAACGGGTTGCCCGTGATGTTCGTGAAGAGGGCATCCTTCACCTGTGCAATGTCCGCCTCGGCCTGCGCCACCCGCGCGGCAAGGGGCACGAGTCCGTCCTGCACCTCCCGCTCAAACGTCTCTTCCAGCTCTGTGCGCAGCGCGCCGAGTGCATCCATGTTTCGCTTGAGCTGGCTGTCAATCGCCTCCGTCGTCTCGTTCACGACGTCAATGCTGTAATATTCCTCCTCAAGCGGAAGGGGAAACTGATAATTCTGCGTTCTGCCCGGCATGGGCTATCACCTCGTTTCGCATCGTGTCGTGCGTCAGCAGGCCGAGTTCGCGGTGGCGGAACGACCCGAGCAGCGCATGTGTGTTCTTTTCCAGGCTGAAATCGATGCGCACGGCCAGCGGCGTGACCCGCTCGAGCAGCGCGCGCACCTCCGCTTCGAGAGACTTGAGGGCCAGGCTCAGCCGCACGCGCAGCACACAGCCGCCCTCGGCCAGCTCCGCCGTGCAGTTTCCTTCCCCACACAGCGTGTCCAGCTGAAAGCGAAGGGCGCGCAGCGTGAAGGGCGGCTGCTCGTTCAGGCGTGCCTGAATCCGCGAGCGGCGCGCGGTGAGCAAATCGGTGGCACGCGCCGGAAGGCGAAGCATCGTCTCCCAGCGGGAAAGGCCGTATGTGCCGGCTGAGCCGAGAAACTGATCGTCGAGGCCGCGATCCACGGCCTGCCACAGCTCCTCAAACAGGGATTGCTGGCCCGCCATGGCCGCCTGCATCTCCCGATAGGGCCGCAGCGCGTCCGGCAGGTATTCCATCAGCTTACGATCCAATCAGCATTCCTCCCACCGGCACCTCGTCCTCCGAAAGAGAAAGGTTTTCGCCCGCGCCGTTGAGCGCGATCACCGTCACATCCACCACGCCGGGGCAGGCAAGCAGGGCGCTTTCCAGCGCGCTGACACGCACCGTGAGCCCTCCCTGCGATTCCGCCCAGCTTTTGCGCAGCGAGAGAAGATAGTCCTGCATGGCCTCCTCCAGATAGGGTTTGGCGGCCTCCCAATCCCAGCTTTCCTCATATTGCAGCGAAACCTCGGCCGTCACCGGCACGCCGCGCACGCCTTCCACCTGCACAATGTGGCCGATGGGCGCAAAGCCCATCCCCTCTCCCTGGTTTTCCCGCGGATCCACCGCCTGCTGCACCTGCCCGCGCAGCTCCTCCGAGGGCGGGGAAAAGGCGCTGTCGAGGAAGAGCAGCCGCACCACCCCGCCCGTGACGAGCAGCCCTTCCCCCGCCGCCTGTGAAGCGGCCTGCAGCCAGGCGGCCACCGCCGGGGGCGTGTCCTCCGGCAGGGCGGAAAACCAGCTGTCCCACCCCTGCGGCAGCGCGAGGGCGGCGGGATCAAGGCCGCCGTTCCAGGCGCGGAAAACGCGCACGCCGCCCACGCCGGGCAGCGCCTCCGTCTTTTCGAGGTAATCCGCGCGGTTGCCGCCGAACGACTGCGCCTGGAAACTCGCCAGATAACGGCTGCGGAACGATTCCGTCTCCTCCTCGTCCTCTCCGGGCACAAGCAGCTCCTCCGCCCGGATACTCTCCAACCCGGCCACGTATTCCACCGGGGAAAGCTCACCCGGCACATCGTTCCCCGCCGTGCCGGCCGTTTCACAGCGCAGCGTGCAGGAGCCGGAGCCGAGAAGCTCCTCCACGGCGTAGTTGACCTCCCCCAGGTTGAAGCGCGTGCCGACCGCAAGCGCCAGATCCTGCGGCAGGAACGAGCCGCGAATCAGCGCGGCCGAGGCCGGCTTTGGCTCCAGCCCGCGCTCCGCGGCGCGGCGCAGGAGATACGGGCGGGAGGCCGTGTCGGCAAACGTCTCATTGAGCACGGCGTCGAGCTGGAGATACAGGTTCTGTGCCTCCGCCGCGGCGGGCGCCTGGGCATACCAGAGCACCGATCCCTCGCGCGTGTCCAGCCCCGGGTGCTCCGCCAGCGCTGCCTGCATCATGGAAGCCAGCAGTTTTTCATATGTGATGTCCTCATACATTTACAGTTCCACCTCCCGATCCTCGCGCAGGCTGCCGAACACGGATTCCACGGTGAAGGCCGCCGTCACGCGGCCGCCGCGTCCCTTCGTGAACGTAAAATCGTGCACGGCGGTGATCCGGTCATCCTGCAGAAGGGCTTCCGTGATCCGCCGTTCCACCTCCGGCAGCGCGTAGGAGAGCGGCTTGCCGAAGAGATCGGCCAGCTCCACGCCGTAATTCCAGCTGTGGATCAGCCACGCATACCGCTCCACCGAGAGGATGAGCCGCACCGCCTGGCGCACGGCGTCCAGCCCGTCCGCCAGGCCGGCCATGCGGCCCTCCTCCTCCCGCAGCCGGAAGGTGCGCGAGGGCAGACGCTCCGCAAGCTGCGGCGGCTGTGTAGAAGCTGTGCGCGGCGTCATGAGGCGCCTCCCAACCGGTCCAGCAGCAGATACAGCCCGCCGCCCTGCACGCGCAGGAGCGCCACGCGGTCCCCTGCCTGCAGATCGCCGAGCCGCTGCGGCACAAGCAGGAACGAGCCGCTCAGCACGAGCTTCTCCTCCACCTTGACGGAAAGCGGGGAGGCCGCAGAGACGGTGCCGAACCGCAGTTCAAGCGGCCTCGCCGCCTGCACCGCCTCCAGCGCCGCCCGTTTCACAAGTCCCACGGCGGATTCCGCCATTCTTCCTCATCCTCCTTCTGTCATCGTCAGATCCATGGTGTGCGCGCTGCCGAAAAAGATGTGGCACGCGCTTTCCACCAGGAACAGCCCGGCCGCGCGCGGCAGATCGAGCGTCACCTGGGAACCGGCGCGCACCTGCGGGCTGCCGGCCGCCCCCTTCACCGTGACCTCCATGAGCGGCGTGCCGTACGCGCGCAGAAGCCGGCCCGCTTTCTCCTGCGCGCCGGCCGGATCCTGCAGCTTTTCAAAATACTGCAGCACGCCCCACCGGCCGGCAAGCGATTCGTCCGACGCCGTGAACACGCGCCGGATGCCGCGCCGCCCGTCCTCATAGAGCAGCTTCACGCGGCTGTAAGCCCCTGTGTCAATGCTCTCGCGGCATGTAAAGGAGAGCGCGCAGCTCTCATCCAGCAGCACGTTCGTGCGCAGGGAATCCACATGCCTCAGGCAGAGCCGGCCGCCGTCGTCAAACAGCACATACCGCCTCCCCGTGGCGCGGGCCGTCTCGTCCAGCGCGTTCTCGAGCATATCCCGCAGCGCGGCGTTCTCCTCCGCACCCTGCGCAATCACATAGCCCGTCTCCTCCACCTCGCCGAGCGCAAGGCGGTAATCGGCCGCTATCATGCGCAGGAGGCCGGAAGCCGTCATGCCCACATAGAGCAGCGTGTCGCGGCTCAGCAGATAGCGCAGCTGGTCATACGCCGTCACGGAGACGAGGCGCCGCCCCTCCTGCACGCGCGTGAACACGTAGCCGCAGAAGAGCAGCGTCCCGTCGAGCCGCAGGCTCACGCGGCAGCCCTCCCGCAGGGCGGGAAAGCCCTCCTCCTCGAGCACGGTGAACGTGAGGCGGCCGGGCGAACCGCTCATCGACGTCTCCCACTGCACGCTCCCCACCACAACCGGCAGGAACACGGCGCCGTCCTGCTCGGCCATCATCTCAACGGCCATGGCTCACGGCAGCGTCAGCACCTGCCCGGGGTAAATCAGGTTCGGGTTCACGATCTTGTCGGTGTTCAGGTTGTATATTTCGCGCCAGCGCGAACCGTCTCCCAAAAAGAGCTTTGCAATATTCCACAGGCAATCCCCTTTCTTCACCGTATAGGTCGAGGCGGAGGGCGCGCCGGAGGTTTCGCGCTGCGGCTGCGCCTTGGATCCTCCGGCCGTCTCCATCACCGTTTTCACCGCGTAAGGCTTCCACTGCCGCAGCCGCAGCGTGACGCGCATGTCGTCGCCGAGCTCCTGTGCGTCCTCCTCCACGATGTAATCCTCAAGCGCCACCGTCAGGTTCGTGCCGAACCGCAGGCTGTGGTTTTGTCCGGTGCGGTTCACAATAAACTGCGTGTGCCGCTTTTCTGTTTTCAGCCGCTCAAACAGGTTCAGGTAGGCGAGCGGCTGCTGCCACCCGCTGTTGACAAACGGATAGTACCGATATGGCAGCAGAAGCTCCAGCTCCACCTCCGTGAGCGCCGGGCTTTCCGGCAGGTTCAGTTCCCCGCCGTCGAGGAGCTGCGCCGTGCCGTTCCGGCTCTTCACTGACATGCGCACCTTTCCCGGCGTCACGGGAAGAAGCACGCCGTCGAGATAAAACAGATACGACATTTATCCATGCACCCCCTCGGGGGAGCTGTAAAGCCCTTCCGCAAACCGGCGCGTCCACAACTCCCAGAAATCCCCCGTTTCCCGATGTTCCTCCCCTTGCACCGTCTTCCGGCCGGCGGACATCACGATCCGCTCCGCCTGCGAAGGCGCGCTCTCCGCGGGGCGCGGCACCCGGCGCAGGCTTTCTTCGCCCGATGGCTCCGGCACGGGGAACAGGGCTGCGATGCGCTGCGCGGCCGCCGTCTGCCAGGCAGCGGAGGCGGCTGCCCCGGCCTGAGCGGAATCAAATACCCCGCCGGGCCACACACTGCCCGAAAAAGATGCCATGCGTCCCGCACCCGTCTCGCGCTGCACGAAAGCACCGGAGTCCGCGCGCGCCGGCAGCTCCTGCCTTGCCGCCTGCTGCAAAACTGCCGGTTGGGCTGCCGCGGACAGCACCGCCGAAACGGCCGCCTCCGTCCCGGCGCGGCGCAGCACGGCAGCCGCAAGCGGCGCGGCGGTTCCCCCTATTTCGGAGAAAACCCAGAAAACGCTCTTCTGCCGCTTCAGGGCAACCAGGCCCGTGAGCGGGGAGGCTTCCGCCTCCGCCAGCCAGTCCGGCGGGCCGGAAAGCACCCCGGCCGCCGCGGGCACTGCGGCCGTGCCGGGAAGCACAAAGGCCCGGCGGGCCGCAGGGACGGCTGCCTGCGCCGCTCCCGCGGCAAGGTTCTCTGCCCGCGCCGCGGGAGTCCCCGTTGTCTGCGCTTCCGCCGCCGGCGCGGGAACCGGGGCACGCAGGCCGAAGGCCCGGTCTGCCACAGGGGAAGCATACGGGCCGGCAGCCCGGTCTGCCCCGGCCGAAAGCAGCGCTGCGCCTCCGGCAAACCGCAAAGCGGCCCCGCCCGCACGGGAGGCAACTGCCGCAGGCCGGGCCGCGCCGTTCCCCGCCGCGGTTTCTTCCGGCAGGGAGAGCGCCAGAGCGCCCTCACCCACTGCAGCAAGGCGGCGCTGCACATCATCCCGAGCCATACGCGCCGACCGCAAACGCCGTTCCCACAAGGCAAACCAGTCCCACTGCGCCATGGGCGCACCTCCCTTCTCTCACGTCGCGCGCTCCGCGTGCACCGCCAACGCAGCCAGCAGGAAAGCCCGCTCCCTGCGGCTGAGCGAAAAATACTGCGACGGCATCAGCCGGAACGAAAAGAGGCAGGCATACGCGGCGGCGGCTTCCCCGTCGCCGCCGCGGATCAGTTTTTTGCCTCCTCGACCTCATCCTCCATCGTGCGCGAAAAGCCGCACACTTCCTGCACCTTCTCGAGATACGCGGCGTATTCCCCCGCCGTGAGCATGGCGCGCAGGAGCTGCTCCGCCCCCATTACGCCGTAGCTGTCCTGCAAAGCGCGATCGTTCAGATCCGGGTACACTGTGCAGGCGGCCGCAAGCCGCCCCAGGTATTCGCCGGCGTCCGTTTCCGTCATAAACTGGCCGCGGCGGCCGGGCAGCGGCACACAGTGCGCGCAGGAGCGGCGCAGCGATTCATCCTCCTCCGCCGAGAGGCAGCGCAGCTCCCAGAGCTCGGGCGCGCCGTCCTCCCCGCAGAATCGGGGCGATGCCGCCCAGCGCACCGGCCGGGGCCGCTCCGCGTTTTTGGCCAGAAAAGCGCTCAGTCCCATCGTCTGTCCCCCCTCTTTCTCATTCCATGCCGTCGAGCTGCACGAAGCGCTCCGGGATCTCGAAGTCCTCAAACGTAAAGCTCATCTCCTCGTCGAGGTAATCGGCGTCCGCGTCAAACTTGGCGAGCACGCCGCCGTCGATGTTGCAGTCCTTGAGGATCACCGTCTGCCGCCCCGCCGCGGAGGTGGGATCGTCGTTCGTCACCTGGATGTCGAAGTAGACGTCCTCGCCCGTGCTCTTGTAGCGGAGCATCAGCTCGCGGAACAGGGAGGTGTTGTAGTGAAACTCCGCCTTTCCCGTGCCCTTCCAGCCGGTCGATTTGTTGCCGCGTCCCGTTCTGCCCAGGATCGGCGCCGTAGATTTCTCGCGCTCGAAGCGCGCCTCCAGGTTGATTGCCTGCATAAACAGGTACCGTCTGCCGTCAATTGTCACATAGCACTCCGCCAGCGCGGCGGAAACGGTGTCTTTCGCGTTCATAGTCAGCATCTGGCTGTTCCCCCCTCTGCCTTAGGCCGCGCCTGCCACGGTCACGGTCATGTAGAGCTGCTCCATGGCGCACACGGGCGTCACGGCGTCCGTCACAATCACGCTGCGCTTCGTCTGCCCGGCCGCCACCTGCACGTTCTCCGGGTCGAAGTTTTCAATCGCGCGCTGGCGTTCCAGCTCCTGGTGGTGTTTCACAATGTCGTTCCAAAGGCTGATCCGCCCGGCCTCATCGTTCGGGATCTGCCCGAGGTAGCGCGTGCAGAAGAGCGAAGCCACATCGTTCGCGATCTGGTCGAGCACGCGCACCGTCTGGTTGAGCGCGAAGTCCTCCCCCTTGTCCGCGGTGAACGTCACGAGCGTGTTCACGTCGGAGAGTACGCGCACCTGCCCGCCCGCCTGGTGGAACAGGAACTGCCCGGCCTGCATGCCCTGCTCGAGCTCCGCCTGCGTGCAGCTCAGGTCGGGCGTATACGCGCCGTCGTAAATCTTGTTCGAGCAGCTCTTGTTCACGGCGCAGCCGGCCGCCGCGCCCGTCACCCAGTAGACAAGGGCGGGCTCCTCCTCCTGCGCGCTGTTCTGCACGCTGATGACGCCCTCATAGTCGGCGTCCGTGCGGTAGAGCACCGTCTGAAACTTCACGCCTGCTTCCTCGCGCATCCTCCGCGTGAAGGAAACGAACAGCGCGTTCACCTCCTCGTCCGTGCTGGCGCAGCCCAACGCCTGGAACGTGAACGGCTCCACCGCCTTCAAAAAGGCTTCGTAGTCCGCCGTTTCCGGTTCCTTATCGGTGCCGCCGGTGAGCGGCTCCCCTGCCGTGGCGGCCAGCGCCGCGTCGGTGAATGTCACGAAGTCATTCGGCACAAGCTCGGCGGCGTTTGCCACCGTCTGCACCTCCTGCTCCGTGCCGTCCACCACGGTGGCCACCTCGTAGCTGCCGCCGTTCTCGCGGATCACAATGCGGATGCGGTTGCCGCCGGAACCGCCGTATCTGGCCGAAGCGTGCGTGCTCTGCGCCTTCCCGCCGCCGGCAGGGCGGTAAAACAGCAGCGTTTCCGCGTTGCAGAACGCCTCGCGCACAGGGCGCAGCGATTCATCGTCGGCGCTGCAGCCGAACAGCCGCATGGCCTCCTGTGCAAAGTATTCGGCCTTCAGGCTCGTCACAACGCCCTCCGGCCCCCAGGAAAGGGGCAGGAACAGGGCGGCCGTGCCGCGTGCGCCGAGCTGTGCCGAAGCGCGCGCCGCGCTGACAAAATTCAGATACGCTCCCGGCAGGACCTTGTTCTGCGCGGTAAAGGTTCCTCCTCCATATGCCATCTTTCATTCCTCCGTTTCTCTCTCCGCCGCCGGTGCGCCGAGCGCCACCTGCAGCGTCTCCATCGTCTGCACGTCCGTTTGTTCCGCGGCCGCAGCGGTGTAGGACGCCTCCGCGCGGGCCGTTCCGTCCTCCACGCGGCCGGAAACCCCGCTGCCGCGCAGCGCGGGCCCGCCGTCCGTCTGCACCACCGCCAGCGCTTCCAGCAGCTTTTCCAGCCCCAGGCGCGGCGCATCCTCCCCCTGCGCCGCGCTTTGGGCCAGATAAACGGCCGAAACGCGCACCGTCAGCTCCACCCTGCCGCAGGGCAGCGGGCGGCGGGCCGCCTCCTGCGCCTCCAGAAAGACGCAGGGCGGCTGCGCGCCCTGCTCCACCCGCCCGGCATACACCTCCGTGCCCTCGCCGAAGGCGGACCGCACTGCCTGTGCGGCACCCTCCAGCACCTGCTGCACCGCCATCGTTTCAGCCTCCTTCACACAACCTCATCTTCCAGGGAAAGCGCTATCTCCTGGTGGGAGCCGTAAACGGCCGGCTGCCCGCTTCTGCCGTAAAGGCGCTGGCCGCCGCGCCCCTTCACCAGCACGCGCGAACCGGCCGGGATCTCCCACTCCGGCGCGAGAAAGAGCTTCACGCTCTGCTCCGCCTCGGCCCAGGGGCTCGCCTCGTCCGCCGTGCGCAGGCCGGAAAAGGACTGCCGCCCCGCGCCGGAAAAAGAGACGCGGCACGGCGCGTCCGTCACCGTCTGCCGTTCCTCAAAGCGCGTGAAAGCGCCCTCCCGCACCGGGACGCGCACCGTCACCGTGGCCAGGCAGTCATAGAGGCTTTCCACCGCACTTCTAAGGCTCACCAGATCAGCCTCCTCCACCGGGCGCAGTCGCGCCGCGCCCCTTCCGTCAGTTCCTCCGCCAGCCTCCGGCGCAGCGCGCCGGGCGTCTCCGCTTCGGAAAACTGCACCTGCGTGTCGCCTTCCTTTACGGAGACAGCCTGCGCGCCCGTTTCCCCCTGCGCCGCGTCCTGCGGCAGCATCAGGCAGTAGCCTGCGGCCAGCGCGGCCGTCTCCTCGAGCAGGGAATCCGGGGCGGCCGGCGCGCCGCAGATGGAGGCCGCCTCCGCCAGCGCGCGGCGCGCGCACGTGAGCAGCGTCTCCTCCGGCGCGTCAAGCCCGGCGGCTTTCGTGTAGGAAGCGGCGCGCGCCGCCACCTCGCTTTCCGTCATGCCGACACCTTGATCTTGCGCATCACGCCGGCGGCCTTCGTGGATTTCAGCGCCACGGCGGCCACCATTTCGACCTCGCCCGTCTTCACGGCGCCGGAGGTGCGGTAATCCGGCAGCCACTGGCGCACCGGCAGCATGCCGGCCGGGCTCACGGCGTGGAAGCCGTCCAGGCCGAAGCGCACGGCATAGAGGGACGTGCAGCCCGCGTTTTCGGAGCTGTCCACCGGCACGATAGGGTCGTTCGTGCCCGGTTTCGCGCCCAGATCCACAAGCGGGATGGAGCCGTAGCGCTCCACCTGCTGGCCGAATTCGTTGAGCGACGCCTGATACATGCCGGCACGGCGTGCGCAGGCGCGCAGCTTTGCAATGAGCTTCGTGTTGCCGCCAATGAAATCGGGCGTGCCGTCGAGGCCCATGAGGAACTCGTCGAGCGCGTCGAGGAAATACATGTAGTTGGTGTCCACCGCGGCGGAGGTGGAGAGATCGATCGCGGCGGCGGGGATCAGCTCCGTGGAGGAGCCGGTGAGCGCCTTCTCCAACCCGTCGAACGATTTGCTGTCCTGCTCGCTGTCGCCGTTGATCACCGTGTCGGTGAAGAGGGCCGCGGCCGCCTTCACCTTCTGCGCCATCTGGAAGCCCACCTCGTTGGCCGCGCCGCCCATGTCGGCAATCACGCGGTCAATCTGGAAGGAGCCGCCGAAGATTTTCAGGTCGACGGAATACCGCTTTTTCGCGGCCTCCTGCGGCGTGTATTCGCTGTTCAGCTCGCGGAACTGGGCCGTGGGCTGCGTCACCACGCGCGTGTAGCTGTACGTCATGGTGGAGCCGCCGCCGGGGCAGGCCACGCAGTCGTCAAACGGGATGTGGTCGAGCAGGAATCCGGATTTGCGGAACTCGTCGATCACGAGGGGCGAAAGCTTGTCCTGCACGCTTTCCTTTGCCTGTGCCAATGTCACTGCCATGCGTCATCTTCCTTTCTGATTCAGTCGTTCTGTTCAGTCTTCTTCGTCCTGCGCCTGCATAGCCTGCGCAATCGCCTGCCCGAGCGTGAGGGCCTCCTGCGCCCCCTCGCCCGGCGCAAGCCCCTGCGCCGGCCGGAAGCCGGAAAGCCGCGCCGGCCGGCCGTCCTCAAAAAGGAACGACGTCTCCGGCGCCGTTTTCAGCGCTTCGATCTGTTCGTCCAGCTCCGGCGCTTCGCCGTCCTCCCCCGTTTTCACGAGGGCGCGGGCCGCCTCCAGGCTGCGCGCGCCGGCCTTCGCCAGCGCCAGCATCACGCGGCTCTCCGCCTGCTCGCGATGCAGCGCGCGTTCCCAGCCGGCGCGCTCCTCCTCCAGCTCGCGGGCAGAGGCCTCGCACACCTGCTGCGCCGTCTCCGGCGAAAGGCCAAGCTCCTGCAGAAATTCTGCCTTCATTCCGTTTCCCCTTCCTTTCCCGTCTTGTTTTCCTGCGCCAGTCTCTCCTGCTCGCGCTGCACGTCCTCCACCCAGGGGTGGTGCGCCAGCAGCGTCTCCTGCGAAAGGAAACCGGCGGACTGCGCCACGCTCCCGATCACCTGTTCCTCGTTCACAATCGTGTTGCGGCGGAACACAAGCGAAACGGGCGCCTCCCCCGCGGGCCTGCCCTCGTTTGCCAGGCAGGCCCGCACAAAGGGCAGCAGCGAGCGGAACATGGACTGAAATTCCGCTTCCAGCATGTCGGCGTCGAGGTCGATGTCGCTGAACACGGAGCGCAGGTTCATCTCATTCGGCGTGCCGGCGGCGCGCAGATCGCGCGCGTCGTAGCCGCTGGCGTTCTCCACCAGGGCCCGCTTCAGCAGCTCCAGCACCGCCCTGTAATTTTCCCCGTTCACCTCCAGGGAAAGGGTGCGCACGTCGCCGCCAGGCGCGCCCGCGTCGCTGCGCACCTTCACCGCGCCGTAGGCCGCCAGGTTCCGGCGGAACTCGCCCAGGTTCTGGCCGTCGTAGTTCACGAGCACCAGGATGGTATTGCGCGGATCCTCCTGCATCGCGTTCACGAAATTCGAGAGGATGAGGTTCACCGCGTCCTGCAGCGATTTCACGCGCGCCAGCAGCGGCATGCCCGCCGGGCCGTTCTTCACTGCCAGCAGCGGCAGCCTGCCCCAGCACAGATCGAGCTGCCGCGCACCCGTGTCTGCCCGCACATAGGGCGAAAAGAACGGCTTTTCCCGCACCAGGGCACGCCCCTCGCGCCGGAAGCGGTATACCCCCTCTTCCGTGTAAAGTTCCGCATACCCGGCACGCACGCGGCGGCCTCCGCGGTCCTCCTCGCGCTCCCACACGCGCAGCGCCGCCTCCAGCTCCGTGCGGCTCTCGTCCGCCCAGAAGGGAAGCACCTCCCAGGGCCGGAAGCGGCGCAGCCGCAGGCCGCCCTGTTCGCCGGGGCTCACAAAGAGCCAGCCCGTGCCCCCGGCCAGCGCGTCGTGCGCCGCGCCGCGCAGCGCGCGGAAGAACTGCGGCCCCAGCGTCTCCTGCACGGCCGCGGCGGCCGCGCGGTCCTCGCCCGCAAACACGGGCGGCTTGCCCAGAAGGTAGTTTACCTTCTGATCCAGTAGGCGGGCATACTGGTTATCGAGCAGGCGGGCGTTCGGCAGGTTGCGCACCTCCACCGGCACGCCCTCCGGCCCGATCACCGTGCGCACGCGGCGCAGGATGCGCTGCTCGCCCAGGTAATACAGTTCCCCCAGAAGCTGGCTGCGGCGCGCGCGCGAGCGCTCCCACTCCCGCAGCTCCCGCTCCAGGAACGCGAGCTCCTGTTCCCCTGCATGTGCGGCGGGCGGGGCAGGCGGCTGGGCAAACGCGCCCGCCGGGGCGGCGCCCCAGCTCAGCCCCCGACGCACGGCGCGCCCCGCCTCCACGGGGCCATGATCCATCGCTTCATCTTTCTTCTCCTTTCCCGCCCGCGCCTCACGCGAAACTGAACGTCTCGCCGCGCAGCACGGTGCGCACAAAATAACGGATCTCATCCATGGCGTGGTCGTCCTCCTTCACGGGCCGGTCCTCGCCGCTCTCCGTGTCCCAGCGGTAGAGCGAAAATTCCCGGATCGCTGCGGCGCACGATTCGCACACGGCGATCCGCCCCTCGTGCAGGGCGGCCGCCGTGTCCCGGATGCCGGCCAGCACGGCGTTGTCGGCGCGGCGCACCGGCAGGCCACGCCGCCGCAGCGCCGCCAGAAAGCTGGAGGCCGAAGGGTCCACCACCACCGCCTCCAGCCTGCGGCCTCCTGCCAACCGCTCGAGCGCATCGCAGTATTCCTCGTCCGTGAGCTGTTCGCGGCTCTCTCGCCCGCTGTGGTAATATTCGGCAAAGCGGTACCATACGCCGCCGCACTCGCCCCAAAGCCCCATCGAGCACGGGTTGAGCGTGCCATAGTCTCGCCCTGCGCCGCGCGCGGATATACAAGGCCCTCCGCCGCCACCCAGCGCCCCATGATGTACCGCTCATAGAACACGCCGGAAAAGCTCTGCTTCGCGCGCTCGATCGCGCGCGGGGAAAGGCCGGGGTTGTCCTCCAGAAGGAAGTGCAGCCGCTTGGCGTTCCGCTCCTTCGCCCGCAGAATCCATTCGCGGTAAAACCAGTGCGTCGGCGCGGCGGGGTTGCAGTTAAACCAAAGCCGCGCGCCCTCCACGCTGAGCGTTCGCGTCACGGCCTGCTCCACGAAGGAGCGCGGCATGAGCGCCGCCTCGTCCAGCAGCACGCCGGCGAGCGTCATGCCCTGAATGAGCATGTAGCTCGATTCGTCGCGCCCGCCGAACACATAAAAGCTGCTGCGGCGGCCGCGGTATTCTGCTGTCAGCACGGAGAGCGAGCGCGAATAGCGCAGCGCGTATTTTTTCCGCAGGCTGGGCAGCGCGAGCAGCGGCTCCACCAGATTCCGCTCCGCCGAGCGCACCGTCTTGCCGCACAGTGCGAACGACATGCCCGCAAAGCGGTGCATCGCCCATTCGAGGAAGGCCGCCCCCATGAGGATCGTCTTGCCGGTTCGCACGGCCCCGTCGCAGATCAGCGCCGTATACGGCTCGTGCGCAAAGCGGAAAATCTCGAGCTGCTTTTCGGAAAGCCGCTCAAACCTCACGTTCCACCGCCTCCGCCAGCGCCTCAAACAGGCCGTCGTCTTCCTCCTGTCCCGTGCTGGGCGCGGGCCTGTCGCGCCAGCGGTCCGGCCGCCTGTTCTTGAGCCAGAACACCTGCGCCGTCGTATTGCCGGGCACGTGCATCTCCTCCTCGGCCGTCTGCAGTTCTTCCTTTTCCTGCACCTTTTTGCCCGTTTCCGGGTCATAGGAAACGGTTTTCACCTTGAAGGCCTTCTTTACCGGCTTGTCATAGCCGGTGGCCTTGTGCAGCAGCGCGCTCTCCACCTCCCATGCGGCGTTGCGGCCGCGGCGGAGCGCCTCCCCCAGCGGACCGCCCGCGCGTTTCCAGCGCAGCAGCGTGCGTTCCGGCACGCGCATCCGCCTGGCAATGGCGCGGTCGTCCTCGCCGTCGCGCGCCCAAAGCTCCGCGAGCTGCAGCCCCTCCTCGCTCTCCCAGAACTCCCGCTTCCTCATCGCTTGTCCTTCTTCCCCTCCTTCTTTTGCTTCCCCGCGCCCGCATAGGGGCAGCAGGGCCGCACACAAAAGTTGATTCCAGTCAACCACTTGGGGTTATACATGCAGTTTCCATTTTTGCGGCAAAGCATGGCGCTTCCCTCCTTTTTCCGTTTTCGGGAAAAGAAAACGGGAACCGCTCCGGCCCCCGTTCTTTCTTTCCAATTGTAACCTTACCACACGGCAGGCGCGACATGCTATGACGCAAGGTGACACCGGCTGCCCTCTTGCAGAAGATTTTGCACCTCACGCAGTGCCATCGTGTGCAGCCGCATGATCTGCCGCTCCGAATAGCCCATGTGTTCCGCTGCCTCCGCAAAGGTGAAATTGCACTGGTAATACAGCCGCAGCAGCTGGGAAAGCCGGCTGTCCTCCAGCCTTCCGAGCACCTCCTCCTGCCGGGCGCGCAGCTCGTGCATGCGCTCCCGCAGCGCGTCAATCTCCGCTTCAAGCCCCGCCAGCTCGCAGGCACAGCTCTCCACACGGTTACCCGCCTGCTGCTGCACGCGCTCCTTTCCCAGAAACGAGGTGGTGCGCTCCGCCAGCTCCCGCCAGCGGCGAAGCTGCTCCATGCGCACCGCCAGCTCGCGCGCGGCTTCCTGCGGCGCGCGAAGAAACCGCCGCGCCTCCTCAAAAGACTTTTTTCCCGTCATGGAAACTCCCCCTCTCTGTTCGCCATTTTTGTTTACTAAAGTGAACACCACAAGAAAAGAAAACACCGAACTTTAGAACATATGTTCGGCTTTCAAGAGAGATTATACGCGCGAAAAAGAATTCTGTCAACCGTTTTTCCCAAAAAACACCTGCGGTGGGCAA
>ERZ1643250.1757-NODE-1757-length-17545-cov-5.116695_pt1 | contig 17545 bp, 16 predicted proteins | sample MGYA00579262_ERZ1643250 | MGnify/ENA primary metagenome ERZ1643250 (study PRJEB29033, sample SAMEA4952265) | chicken gut metagenome | biome: Broiler Chicken; feature: Gastrointestinal Tract; material: Caecum | place: Ireland | collected 2018 | study: Broiler... | reverse complement strand
CTGCCGCGGTTATTCTACTCTCAGCGCCATAACCGGATCGTTCTTTGCCGCCTTGCTGGACGGGATCAGACCGCCGAGCATGGTCAGGAGCACACTGAGAAGCACCAGAATCGCCGCGTAACCCGCCGGGAGCACGGCATTGATATCAGTATTGCCGGCAAGCGAATGAATCAGTGCATTTCCCGGAATCAGCACCAGCAGGGTCAGACCGATACCGATCATACCGGCGCACAGACCGATGATGATTGTCTCGGCGTTGAAAACCTGCGACACATTTCTCTTGGACGCTCCGATGGCGCGCAGGATACCGATCTCTTTCTTTCTCTCAAGCACACTTATATAGGTAATAACTCCGATCATAATCGAGGAAACCACAAGGGAGATTGCCACGAAAGCGATCAGAACGTAACTGATAATATCGATAATGTCGGTTACGGAAGACATCAGCGTTCCGACGATATCCGTGTAAGTGATCACCTGCTCTTCCTTGCCTTCGTTTTCCATCCTCGCGTTATAATCATCCAGGATGTTGATAACTTCCTCTTTGCTCTCAAAGTCTGCCGGATAGATAGCAATCTCGCTGGGCTGGTCAAAGTCCACATATCCCAGAGTCTGCAGGTTTCCGCTGTAAGAAGCCTGCTGCCCGTAAGACATGGACATCATCAGCTCTGTCAGTTCCTCGCCTGTCATGTTCATCTTAAATGCATTTCTCAGCGCGTCGGCATTGACCGTGAATGCGTTGGCCATATTGTCACTCAGCCGGCTCATCGCCTCCTGCATGGAACTCTGCATCGTCTGGCTGATCTGTGTTACCATCTGCTGCATCACTGCGCTGACCTGCGTCTGAATCGCCTGGCCCATGGACTCAGAGTAGGAACCCATAATCGTCTCCATATAACTCTGAAGCGCTCCGGACAGCTTTTCCTCAACGCCTCCGGTGTCCACCATGCCTGCAATGCCCTGGGACAGTTTCTGCTGTGCCTCCGGCGTCGCCATATAATCCATAAAATAGTCGCTCATCTTCGACGGGTCCGGAAGACCGTTTGCCACAGCATACTGCTGGTATCCCGCCGCCATCTCCGAGGACAGCTTCTGCAGCTGCTCAGCGGTAATTGCGACATTTCCTTCTATTTTAATGTTTTCCGAAGCCCAGGCAGTCAGAATCGCCTGCGCCTGCGGCGTCTGAAGATATTCAATCAGGTACGTGTCAAACTGGTTGATATCCGTATATCCGTTTTCCGCAGCGTATGCCTGATATCCTGCCATCACCTCACGCACCAGTTGCTGCAGCTGCTCATTGGTGACGGTAACGCTGCCGCTCTCCTGGATAATCTCAGTAATATTCCTCGAAAGAATCTGCTGGGCTTCTCCCGTCTGCAGATATCCCAGAAAATCCTCTCCGAGTCCTGAATAATCCGCCTGCGGGTTCTGAGCCGCATATTCCTGGTAGCCGCTGAGAAGGCCGGAGGCTATCTGCGCCAGCTCATCCGCGGAAACATTCAGCGTGATTCCGCTCATGAGATCCGCCATATTCAGTTCCGGCAGTTCCGGAATGTCGAGAGAAATATTCTCCATATTCATCAGACCCGACAGATCCAGTGTGCTTCCGTCGGCGCTCATGGCTCCGGAAAAATCAAACGCATCGTCCATTCCCTCCGTAAGCGCACTCTCATCGAATCCAAACACTTCCTTCAGAGCTTCCTCGTCAATGGAAAACAGAGAATCCATATTGAGCTCGCTCTGTCCGCTCTCCTGTCCGAACGCTTCATTGGTAAACACATCCACATCCGGATTGTCGAGCTGCTGCTGAACGATCTCGCTGTTCAGCGCCGCCTCCGCCACATGTCTGCTCAGATCTTTCGTATAGCCGATGCCGCTGCTCAGCGCCGACGCGGCAGCGCCTTCCACCGGCTGTACCACTCCGACCACTTTCAGGTCCTCGCCGTTCTGAATCAGATTTTTCATATATTCCTCGTTGTCTGTCTTATCCGTCCAGATCTGATACTCGCTGTCATACTGATAGCAGTCCGCACTGTTGATTACCTTGAATGTCACATTCAGAATATCCTCATAGGTATAGCTTCCGATATCGTCCGGCGTATCCACATTTTCCTCGTTGATAAACTGCTGAATCATCTCATCCAGTTCCAGGGCATCCCGCAGTCCCAGCGTGTACAGCATAAAGTCACTGATGCTTCCGCCGGACGTCAGAACCACGACGCACTCGTCATAATTTTCCGGCCAGCGCCCCGCTTTGACTTCATACTGATCCTTATACAGCTTCTCACTCTCAGGCATCTCAAAAAAGACGTCTGTACTCATCATGGAAGACATCATACTGTTGGAACCGTTGGAAGATCCCAGCCCAAGGGCAGAAAACGACTGATCCGGATTTACCTGGCGGACCGTATCCCCGTCCTCACGGTAAATCTGCGGCACAGTCTGATAGGAATATTCCACCGCATTGACATACTGGTCAATTCCGCTGTCTCCGCTGTCCAGATATTTCTTCAGAGATTCCAGGTCATTGGCATCCATCGTCGAAAACATATTGGAAATCATCTGGATTACATTGACTTCCCCGGAACTTTCCCCTGTCCGGTCCGCACCTGCTCCGCTTCCTGTCATAACCGAACTGAGATCAAATCCGGTGCTCTGGATCTGCAGCGGGTATTCCGACAGCGTATCCTGTTCCACAGAATGGATATAATCGTTTACACCGGTGGAAATCGCCAGAATCAGAGCGATGCCGATGATTCCGATGGAGCCTGCAAAGGAAGTCAGAAGGGTTCTGGCTTTCTTGGTCCGGAGATTGTTAAAGCTCAGGGACAGCGCCGTCAGAAAGGACATGGAAGATTTTCCCATATTTTTGTGTTCCGGCTCCTTCAGCGCCTTTTCGTCTACCTGATAGGGATCTGTGTCCGAGCGGATCTTTCCATCCCGGAGATTCACGATTCGCGTGGCATATTGTTCCGCCAGTTCCGGGTTGTGGGTCACCATGACCACCAGGCGGTCTTTCGCTACTTCCTGAAGAAGCTCCATGACCTGTATACTGGTCTCGCTGTCCAGCGCTCCCGTGGGTTCGTCAGCCAGCACAATATCCGGATTATTCACAAGCGCCCGGGCAATGGCCACCCTCTGCATCTGTCCTCCGGAAAGCTGGCTGGGCTTTTTGTGTACCTGTTCACCAAGCCCTACCTTTGCCAGCGCTTCCCTGGCTCTCTGCTTCCGCTGGGCCTTGCTGATGCCGGAGATGGTCAGCGCCAGTTCTACGTTGGACAGGATCGTCTGATGAGGAATCAGGTTATAACTCTGAAACACAAATCCGATGGTATGATTCCGGTAGGAATCCCAGTCCCGCTCTTTGTACTTTTTCGTTGAAATCCCATTGATGACTAGATCTCCGCTGTCATACCGGTCCAGCCCTCCAATGATATTCAGAAGCGTCGTCTTTCCGGAACCGCTCGGTCCGAGAATCGCGACAAACTCGCTGTCACGGAGATTCAGGCTGACGCCGTCCAGGGCTTTCTGCACCAAATTACCGGTTTTATACTCTTTTCGGATATTTTTAATCTGAAGCATAAACGTTCTCCTTATCTATGAAAGTTCGGATATCTGAACTGCTGCAAAAAAACTTAGTTCCTATAATACTCTTACTTTTTCACAGTTTCAATAAAACCCCGCCTCGTTTATGCTTTCTTTATATTTTCCGCAAAAAATTCGGCCCATCGCAAAGCGATTCTCAATGGCCGGATACCGTAACAGTTCAGCCGGCTGAACTGTTACGCGTCAGGAAACAGTGCGTCTTCTTGAGGATTGACATTTCATCCGTCTTTTTATATAATGTTTTCTGTTTGAATTCAAATAATTAGCATTCTAATAATTATGTCACCAGTATCACTAACACCATTTCACAGCGCTTCATCTGTTTACAGCGCTCCGGGAAAGGAAGCTTTACCATGAGAAGTACGTTCCATTATCTGATCATGGCAGAACATGCCATGCTGCAAAAAGAACTTCTGTCAAAACTGAAAGGCACCGGGCTGACCATCGGCCAGCCCAAAGTTCTCGATTATCTGAAGGATCACGACGGCGCCAGCCAGAAAGAGATCGCCCGGGGGTGCCACATTGAGCCGGGTACGCTGACCTCTCTCCTGAATCGCATGGCGGAAAGCGGCCTGGTGGAACGACGGATGCTCCACGGCAACCGCCGCAGCTTTTATATTTTTCTGACGGAGCACGGAAAAATGCAGCTGAAACGGGTGACAAAGGCTTTTGAAGAGCTGGAAAAAAAAGCGTTCCGCGGAATTCCCGAAGAGGACCGTGAAACGTTTCTGAATCTTCTCTCTCAGATTTACCGAAACAGTTCGGATGTCTGAATGACCTGCAGGCCGGAGATCTTTGCAGCTGTCATGGCCGCCGCTGTATCCGGGAACGGTAACCGCAGGATATACTGTCAACAAACTCGAATGAAAATGAAGGAGGAATACACACCTTATGGAAAAACTGAAACGCTACCTTCTATTTCTGGCAGGACTTTTTATCAACTCTCTGGGCGTCAGCCTGATCACAAAGGCCGACCTTGGAACCTCTCCGATCTCCTCGATTCCCTATGTGCTCAGTCTGAATTTCCCCTTTACTCTGGGACAGTTCACAATTCTGTTCAGTCTTCTGCTGATCGTGATCCAGCTGTTTATCCTGCGCAGGAACTTTAAACCGGAACATCTGCTGCAGATTCCCATTTCCATTTTATTCGGATACTTTATTGACCTGACAATGGCCATGCTGTTTTTCGTGAACCCCGGGAACTATTTTGCCTCTGTGGCTTATCTGCTCATCGGATGTGTGATTCTCGGATTCGGCGTGTATACGGAAGTGCTCGCAAACGTGGCGATGCTTCCGGGAGAATCCTTTGTCCGCGCGGTGTCTTCCACCTGGAAAACAGAATTCGGATCGACAAAGGTCGCCTTTGACGTGTCACTGACTGTGATCGCCGCCGCACTCTCCCTGATTTTTGCCCACCGCCTGGACGGCGTCCGGGAAGGAACCATCATCGCCGCGCTTCTGGTAGGCTTTATCGCCCGCCTGTTCGGGCGCAGGCTGTCGTTTCTGGATTCCCTTCTTTTCTCCTCCGGCCGGCAGACCGGGGCAACGGAAACAGCCGCACCGAAATCCGCACAGCAGCCTGTTATTGTCATCGGCCGCCAGTACGGCAGCGGCGGCCATGAGATCGGAAAACTGCTGGCGGACCGGCTGGGATTTTCTTTCTATGACAATGAAATTATCCAGATGACTGCCGGCTCCACAGGATATACGCCTCAGTTTATCAGAGAAAGGGAAGAAAATATGACCAACAGCTTCCTCTACGATCTCGTAAGCCAGATGTACATATATTCCGACACCCAGGAGGCGCCGCGGGACACGATCTTTGAATCGGAAGCAGATGTGATTCGGAAGGTGGCCTCCCAGGGAAACTGTGTGATTCTCGGGCGCTGCGCGGATTATGTCCTGCGGGACAACCCGGACTGCCTGAAAATTTTTCTCCACGCGCCTGTAGATTTCCGCACCAGACGAATCATGGAAACGGAACATCTGTCCCGGAATGACGCGTTCCGCAAAATCCGCCAGATGGACCGCAGACGTTCCGACAACTATCACTATTATACCCGGAGGATCTGGGGCCATTCCGGAAACTATGACCTTACCATCGACACTTCTCTCGGCATGGACGCCGTACAGGAAATCATCCTTCAGACATTATCGCTGAAGATGCAGAAGAGCTAAGCGAATCACTCTGCGCCGAACGGTTTCAGTTTTTCTGTGTCCCGTTCACCGCTGCGGACATCATCCGCACATAGGAAAAAATATCTTTTCCCGCATGCTCTTTGTACTGGGCGATCAGCCTGACAATCGCGCTTCCGACGATCACTCCGTCTGCCATTGCCGCGATCTCCCGCGCCTGCTCCGGGGTATGGATTCCAAATCCCACTGCCACCGGAGTATCCGTCACCGCGCGGATCTCCCGGATCATTCCTTCCAGATCCGTACAGATCTCATTTCTCATTCCTGTCACGCCCATGGAGGACACCAGGTAGATAAATCCCTGTGCTTTCTTCGCGATGGTGCGGATCCGCTCCTTTGATGTGGGGGCGATCAGCGAAATCACTTCGATTCCATGACCGTTCGCGGTCTCCAGAAGCTCGTCCCGCTCCTCAAACGGAAGATCGGGAATAATGATGCCGTCCAGTCCGCATTCCTGACATCTCCCGAAAAATTTCTCATATCCGTAATGGAACACCGGATTCAGGTATGTCATAAACACCAGCGGCACTTTCACCTTATCCCGCACGCCTTTCACCATATCAAAAATCCTGTCCGTGGTCGTCCCCGCAGCCAGGGCACGAAGATCCGCCTCCTGAATTACCGGCCCCTCCGCAATGGGATCGGAAAACGGGATTCCGATCTCAATCAGGCCCGCTCCGGCCTGCTCCAGTTCCTGAATATATTCCGCGGTTTTTTCAAGATTCGGGTCTCCCGCGGTCAGAAAGGGAATAAACACTTTTCCGTCTGCAAACGCATCTCTGATCTTACTCATATATCTTCACTCCTCTGTATCTTGCAATTGCCGCCACATCCTTGTCTCCTCTTCCGGACAGACAGATAATCATGCTCTCGTCCGGACGCATGGACGGCGCCAGTTTTCTGGCATAAGCCACCGCATGGGCGCTCTCGATGGCACAGATGATTCCTTCCGTCCGCGCCAGGTACTCAAAGGCGTCCACCGCCTCATCATCGGTCACAGGAACATACTCCGCTCTCCCGATATCGTGGAGATAAGCATGTTCCGGTCCGATTCCCGGATAATCCAGGCCGGCCGAGATGGAATATACCGGCGCAATCTGTCCGTACTCATCCTGGCAGAAATAGGATTTCATTCCGTGGAAAACGCCCAGGGAACCGTTGGCGATCGTTGCGGCGTTTTCCGGCGTGTCGACGCCGCGTCCCGCTGCCTCGCAGCCGATCAGCCTTACACTCTCGTCTGGAATAAACTCATAAAACATGCCCATGGCATTGCTGCCTCCTCCGACGCAGGCCAGAACCGCTGCCGGCAGTTTTCCCTCTCTCTCAAGAATCTGTGCCTTTGCCTCTCTGCCGATCACCGACTGGAAATCCCGGACGATCGTCGGGAACGGATGCGGCCCCATCACGGAGCCAAGCACATAATGGGTATCGTCCACGCGGCTGGCCCACTCCCGCATAGCCTCGTTGACCGCGTCTTTCAGCGTCATCGTCCCGGTGGTCACCGCGTGAACTTTCGCCCCGAGCAGTTCCATCCTGTACACGTTGAGCGCCTGCCGCTCCGTGTCCTCCTTCCCCATAAAGACTTCACATTCCATTCCCATCAGGGCGGCGGCTGTCGCCGTCGCAACTCCGTGCTGGCCTGCGCCTGTCTCGGCAATCACACGGGTCTTTCCCATCTTTTTGGCCAGAAGACACTGTCCCAGAACGTTATTTATCTTATGGGAACCGGTGTGGTTCAGATCCTCCCGTTTCAGATAAATTCTGGCTCCTCCCAGATCTTTCGTCATTTTCTCCGCATAATACAGAAGCGACGGCCGTCCGGCGTAATTCTTCAGAAGATCCTCCAGCTCCGCCTGAAACTCCGGATCATTTTTATAATGCTCGTACTGTTCCTCCAGATGAATGATCTCGTTCATCAACGTCTCCGGAATATACTGTCCTCCGTGGATTCCAAATCTACCTTTCTGCATTTCTTATCCTCCTGACAATTTCCATGATTTTTTTCGCGTCCTTTTTCCCGTCTGTCTCCACACCGCTGCTCACGTCAATCCCGTAAGGCCGGTAAGCGCTCACGGCCGCTCCGGCGTTCTCCGGCGTTATGCCTCCCGACAGCAGATAGGGACGCTTCGCCGAACGCAGCAGCTTCCAGTCAAAACGCTCCCCGGTGCCCCCGCTGCCATGATCCAGCAGGACCAGGTCCGCGCTGCTCTTCTCCGCCTTCGCCAGATCCTCCGGGGTGCGGATGGAAAACGCCTTGATCAGCGGCTGCCCGGTCAGCAGCCGGAGACGGTGGATGTACCTTTCGTCCTCCTGCCCATGCAGCTGCGCTACATCGATAATCCCGTCCTCCAGATAGCCGGCGACAATCTGGGGCAGTTCATTGACAAAGACTCCCACCGCCGTGACCGAAGGATCCAGCTCCATCCGCAGAAGACGGGCATGCTCTCTGGAAATCCTCCGCCGGCTTTTCGCCAGTACGAATCCGGCGTACTCCGGTTTCGCTTCATTGACCGCAGCCACGTCCTCCAGGGACATCAGACCGCAGATTTTTATTTTTACTGTATGTTCCATTTCTCTGATTTTCTCTCCCTTTTATGCCTCACTTGACCGGCCGGGCTTCATCTCCCGGACTGCCGTTGGGAATCTTCAGGCTGTCTTCCCCCACGGCTCCGGTCCGTCAGACGGCTGTGCCGGTTCCCCGCAGTTCACTCAGCATCTTCTTTTTATCCGGGCTCCGCATAAACGTCTCGCCGATCAAAACTGCATCCGTTCCGTTTTCCCTCAGCCGGCGGATATCTTCCGGCGTGCGGATTCCGCTCTCAGAGACGAAAGGAATCTCCGGCGGCACCAGCGCTCTCAGCCGGCGGCTGTTGTCCAGATCCACCTGGAAGGTGCGAAGATCTCTGTTGTTGACTCCGACAATTCTCGCCCCGGCGTTCAGAGCCTTTTCCACCTCCGCCTCGTCATGGGCCTCCACCAGCGCCGAGAGCCCCAGAGAATCTGCAATCTGTATTCCTTCCCGGATCTGTTCCCGGTCCAGGAGCGCGCAGATCAGCAACACCGCCGATGCTCCGAGAAGTTTTGCCTCATAGATCATATAGGGATCCACCGTAAAATCCTTCCGCAGCACCGGAAGAGAAATTTCCGCGGCAATCTCCTCCAGATAACGGTCGCTTCCCAGAAAATATTCCGGCTCCGTCAGGCAGGATACCGCATCCGCTCCCGCCGTCTCGTATTCCGACGCAATCTGCAGATACGGAAATTCCTCCGCAATCACTCCTTTGGACGGAGACGCCTTTTTCACCTCACAGATAAAAGAAAGGCCTTCCCGTTTCAATGCCGCCTCAAAAGGAAATCCCGTCCCGGCATTTCTCCCCTCTGCCTCCCGGCGCAGCTGCGCCAGCGGTTTCTTCTGTTTTCTCTCTTCCACCCGCCGGCGGGATGCCTCCGCAAGCTTCTCCAGTATCATCGTTTCCCCTTTCCTGACGCGTTTCCCGCGCCATTCACTGTTCATTGCTCAGTTTTATAAATTTCTCCAGCTGTTCTGCGGCTTTTCCGCTGTCGATCACCTGCTCGATCTCCCGGATGGCCTCCCTCAGATCCATTCCGTCCTTTCCGATCATCAGGCCTGCCGCTGCATTCAGAACCACTGCGTTTCTCTTCGGTCCCTTTTCCCCCTGGAGAATCGCCCGGGTAATCGCCGCGTTCTCCTCCGGCGTTCCGCCCTGGAGGTCCTCTTTCTTACACCGTTCAAACCCGTAATCCTCCGGAGTGATCACATACTTGCGGAAGCTTCCGTTTCGGAACTCTCCCACTGTCGTGGGCGCGCTGAGCGAAATCTCATCCAGACAATCCTGACCGTAAACGACCATTCCTTTTTTAACGCCCAGGTTCATCAGCACTTTCGCCATCGGCTCCACCAGCGCCTCCTCGTAAACTCCCATCAGCTGCATGGATGCTCCCGCCGGATTCGTCAGAGGCCCAAGGATATTGAAAATCGTCCGGATTCCAAGCTCCTTGCGGACCGGCGCCACATACTTCATGGACAGGTGATAATTCTGTGCAAACAGAAAACAAAGATTAATCTGATCCAGAATCTCTCTGCTCTGCTCCGGTGTCAGGGAAATCTTTACTCCCAGGGCTTCCAGACAGTCCGCCGCTCCCGATTTGCTGGACGCCGCCCGGTTTCCGTGCTTTGCCACCGGAACGCCTGCCGCGGACACAATCACTGATGCCGTAGTGGAAATATTGAAGGAATTGGAGTGGTCTCCGCCGGTTCCGACGATCTCGAGAAGATCCATGTCGTTCAGAAGCCGGACACAATGCTTTCTCATGCCCGCCGCGCATGCCGTGATCTCTTCAATCGTCTCCCCCTTCATACTCATTGCCGTCAGAAACGCGCTCATCTGTACCGGAGTCGCCTCTCCGCCCATGATTTCGTCCATCGCTCCCATTGCCATCTCATAGGAAAGATCTTCTTTTGCCGCCAGTTTTATAATCGCTTCATTAATCATGATTGATTCCCTCCAGAAAATTTTTTAAGATCTGATTTCCGTCCGGAGTCAGGATCGACTCCGGATGGAATTGTACGCCATAGACAGGATATTCTCTGTGCTGTACAGCCATGATCTCGCCCTCCGCCGTCTTCGCCGTGACCGCCAGGCATTCCGGCAGCGATTCTTCCTGCGCCGCCAGCGAATGGTACCGGGCCACCTGTATCTCGTGTTTCATCCCGCGGAACAGCAGCGTATCGGTGTTGACTCTCGCCAACGACGATTTTCCGTGCATCATCCGCCCGGCGTACGTGACGGTTCCGCCGTAGGCCGTGCAGATCGCCTGGTGCCCCAGGCATACGCCAAGCACCGGAATCCTGTTTCCCAGCTTTCTCACAAGCTCCACACAGCAGCCTGCGTCCTCCGGCCGTCCGGGTCCCGGAGACAGAACGATTCCATCCGGCTGCATCGCTTCGATTTCCCCGGGAGTCTTTTCATCGTTCCGGAATACCGTAAGCTCCGCTCCCAGCGCGCCGAGCATCTGGTAAAGATTATAGGAAAAACTGTCATAGTTATCGATCAGTACAAGCCTTCCCATCCTGCAATTTTTTTCTGTCTCTCTCATCGGATCCTCCCTCTTTCCCCGTCTTCCAGCGCCTGAATCACTGCCCGCGCCTTGTTCCGGCATTCCTCATATTCTTTTTCCGGGACAGAGTCCGCTACGATCCCGGCGCCTGAGCAGACATACACCTTCCCTTTTCTCTTATATGCCAGCCGGATGGAAATACAGGTGTCCATATTTCCGGTAAAATCCAGGTAGCCGATGGCTCCTCCGTAAATCCCCCGGTTCCTGCCCTCCAGTTCATGGATAATCTCGCAGGCGCGGATCTTCGGCGCCCCGGACAGAGTTCCCGCCGGCAGCACCGCATCTACCGCATCCACTGCGGTAAACTCCGGCTTCAGCTGCCCGTGTACTTCAGAACCGATATGCATCACATGGGAGAAACGTTCGACTGACAGATACTTATCCACAGACACCGTCCCAAACCGGCTGATTTTCCCCAGATCATTCCGCCCAAGATCCACAAGCATGTTGTGCTCCGCCAGTTCTTTCTCATCCGCCAGAAGCTCTCTCTCCAGATCCAGATCCTCCCGGGGCGTCTTCCCTCTCGGTCTCGTTCCAGCCAGTGGGAACGTCCGTACCTCGCCGTCCGTCACTTTCACCAGCGTCTCCGGGGAAGCGCCTGCGATCTCAAGGTCATCTCCGGAAAAATACAGCATATAGGGAGAGGGATTCGTCGTCCGCAGAACCCGGTAGGTATTCAGAAGACTTCCCTCAAAATCCGCTTCCATAGGATTTGCCAGAACCAGCTGGAAAATATCCCCTTCACGGATATGCTCCTTTACCTGCTCCACCTTCCTGCAGTATTCTTCTCTGGAAAATGCCTGGCGAAATTCCGAGGTAAGCCGTCCCGGCTCCAGCCTTGCGGGCGTTCCGTACTCCAGCAGCTGTTCCATCTCATCCAGCGTCTTCACCGCCCGCTCATATTCCCGCTCCAGCTGTTCCGTCCGGATATGGACAATCAGAAAAATTTTCTGGCGGAAATTGTCAAAGGCAATGACCTTGTCAAACATCATCAGATCCATATCCCTGAAATCATCCTCCGTCTTGGGGAAAAATTTCAGGGAAGGCTCGCTGTACTTCAGATAATCGTAAGAAAAATATCCCACAAGGCCTCCGCTGAATGTGGGGAGCCCTTCCACCTTCGGACTCCGGTTCTCCTCCAGCAGCCTGCGTATTTCCTCCTGAGGGCTCCTGGTCATCCAGGTTTTGATCTGAAAGCCCTCCTGTCCGGGCAGGTTTCCCGGCCGGTCGGTTCCGGCTGCGTCCCCTGTTCCATCCGGCGTCTCCCGGTCCATCCGGATCTTCATCGTCATTCTTCCATCCACACAGGTCAGCTCCATTGTGGGATCATAGCCGAGAAACGTGTATCTGCCCCATCGCTCCCGGTCCTCGATACTCTCAAGCAAAAAGCAGTGGCTGCTCACACCTTTCAGAATTTTCAGCGCCTCCACCGGCGTCCGGATATCCGAAAAAATTTCCCGATATACCGGAAGCCTCTGAAAATTTCCCGACGCATTCAGTTTCTTTGCCTCTTCCAGCGTTGTCTGTTTCATAAATGCTCCTTTCCTGTTACCGTTCAGCTGACTGAACAGCTACCTTTTCCTGTTTCTGCTCACGTCCCGTCCTTCCCGCAGACCGGTTCCGGCCATACGGAAAATGTGTTCCGGGAACCTGTTCTTCCGGTAAATACAGCCGTCGGCTGCTGTTTTCTGCAAAAGAAAAAGCCCCTGACAGAAAGAATCCTTTCTGTCAAGGGCGAGTCATCTAAAATCCAGACACCCGTGGTGCCACCTTGCTTTTGCGGTTATACTACCACACACTTACCGGAATACCATCATATTCCTGGCAACTAACGTATGCCTTTACGTCATGGAATACTCGGCGAAAACCTTTCCCCATGCCCTCCGCGGTCCATTTGAAACACCGCTTTCTGCCCGGCTCCCACCTGCCCGGACTCTCTGTGAGTGCGCTTGTAACGTTATCTCCGCTTCAACGGTTTGAATCATTATAAAATTATACCGATGTTTATCGGCTACTTGTTATGCATTATATGCGTCTTCACGGAATTTGTCAATAGTTTTTTACTCTTTTTCCCTTTTGTGCAACAGTTCAGTCAGCTGAACTGTTACGGCAGCCGGCCGAACGGTTACGAATGTTCAACGAGATGGAGATTTTTTACAGACAAATCCAGAATCGGCGCCGAGTGCGTCAGCGCTCCGCAGGAAATGTAGTCCACGCCAATTCCGGTGAGCTGTTCTATCTTTTCCTTTGTCACATTCCCGGAACACTCCGTCTCTGCTCTTCCTCCGATAATCCGGACAGCCTCCCTCATGTCCTCCGGAGACATGTTGTCCAGCATAATAATATCCGCACCGGCGTCCACCGCCTCCCGCACCATATCCAGATTCTCTGTCTCCACCTCAATTTTCCGCACAAAGGGCGCATATTCTCTTGCCAGCTTGATCGCCTGCGCCACTCCTCCGGCTGCCCCGATATGGTTATCCTTCAGCAGAACGCCGTCGGACAGGTTGTAGCGATGATTGTATCCCCCTCCGACCCGAACCGCATACTTCTCAAAAATCCGCATATTCGGCGTGGTTTTTCTCGTATCCAGCAATTTAATCCCGGTGCCTTCCAGCAGTTTTGCCACGGAATGGGTATACGTCGCGATTCCGCTCATCCGCTGCAGATAATTCAGCGCTACCCGCTCGCCGGACAAAAGCACACGGATATCTCCCCGGATATGTCCCAGCAGCTGTCCGTTCGTCACTTCCTCTCCGTCCCTGCAGAACAGTTCCGCCACGGTGTTTGCATCCAGCAGTTCAAATACCCGGCAAAACACCTCCAGGCCTGCTATGATTCCATCCTGCTTGCAGATCAGATCGGCCTCCCCCTGCGCCGCAGTCCTCATTACTGCGTTCGTGCTCACATCTTCACTGGAAATATCCTCCCGCAGCGCTTCCAGAATCAGATGGTCTGCCTGAAGCGTCATGGTTATTTTATTCATATGTCTCCTCCTGTTTCCAAACCGTTATGACGGGTTTGATACATTTCTCTGAGAAAAGTATACCGTTCATTGATCAAAAAGACAAGCCTTCGGAAACACTGCCGTTCCCGTCCGGAAGTTCCCGACGCACAAAATCCTGCTCCTCGATCGGATAATCGTGCTATAATGAAATATAGCACCAAGTATAACTGTTCATCCGGATCTGTGCATTTATGGCAACCGTTCATCCAACTGAACAGTAACGGCATCTGGCCATTGAAAATCGCTTCGCGATGAAACCGGATGCCCACAGGCAGTACTATGCTTTCATACGGTCTGTACAGGGAATGCACAGACCTGGCTGAACTGTAACTATTTATGGCACAGAAGGTATGAAAACATAAATTGCTGCTGTCAGACAGAAAGGAAGGAAAACATTGAATACATTACATACTTCTCTGCTGAAGAGATATCTGATTCTTCTGGCCGGCCTCGCCGTTATGGCCTTTGGCGTCGCATGTTCCATCAAAGCAAACCTCGGCACTTCTCCAATTTCCAGCGTTCCCTATGTGATCAGCCTGTTCGCCCCGCTGACGGTCGGAACCGCCACAATTCTCATGCACTGTGTCTTTATTCTGATTCAGATCCTGCTTCTGAGAAAACAATACCATCCGATTCAGCTCATGCAGCTTCCCGTTGCCGTCTTCTTCGGCTATCTCACAGATTTTGGCGTATGGGCTGTCCGGGGAATCTCCTGCAATTCTTACTGGCAGCAGTGGATTCTGTGTCTGATCGGAATTTTTCTGGTGGCAGTCGGCGTAAGCCTGGAGGTGAAAGCAGGTGTGGTGGTCCTTGCAGGAGAAGGCGTCGTCCTTGCGATCTGCAAAATTTTCCCTGTGAAATTCGGATATATGAAAGTGGGATTTGACGTAACCCTTGTCGTGATCGCCTGTATCTTATCTCTGGTCTTTACAGGACATCTCCAGGGCGTCCGGGAAGGAACCGTCGCCGCCGCTCTTCTGGTAGGAATGATCGCAAAGCAGCTGGGAAAATTCTGGGAGAAATGGCCGCTGGAGCGCGTCTGAAGCGGGGGAAAGCATCCGGATGGAAGCGGCTTGCAGAGCGGCTGGAAAATGAACCGGCGCTTGTGAGCAAAATCCAATGTGAAGTCCCTAGTTCCAATGGAATACGGGCTTCACTTTTTTCAAAAAACTGATAAAATGGAAACATAGAACCTAGTATCCAGCTCAATTTGGCGGAGCACTTCATCGACTGGATTTATATGGAGGATCCTTATGATTAAATTTACATTTAAAAGACAATTGATGTTAGGAATCATGCTGATAATTCTTGGAAATGTTCTTGCATTTGTTTTCCACAGGGGTATCCTGGCAAATATTGCATGGATTGTGTATGGTCTGCTGTTCCTTGTCAATCCGGTTTATCCCGAATGGCTGAAAAACAGAGATTCAAAAAAGGCAGAATTCGGTACAAGAATTGGAGGTGTTCTTTGTATCTTAATTGGCATGTTGATAGAATTTGTTGTATAAATATATTTCACAGAGATCCGGCTGTCCACCATCGGACCGTCCCGATCCGAACTTTCAAAGCACAACACCAGCCGTCCGTCGACGGCGCCATACGGCAGGAACATTTTCCTGCTGCCTCTACAGGCAGACAGAAAACCCTGGAACAGACCGGGAAACGCCGGCATTCAAAAGACGGAAGGCATCAATGGAAGGAGTACTATGAGAATCCAGACAAGCAGATTAACCATTTGTGATTTAAGTACGACAGATTGGATGGGAATGAAACGCATATTTCTTGATTTTAATAGTTCCCCATATGCTGTTTACGACAGGCCGCTGCCGGTAAAAGACGAAGAAGTAAAGGCCCTGACAAAACAATTTGCCGACAGTAAATTGTTTTTTGCCGTATATCTGTCAGATCAAATGATCGGTTATGTGGGATTCCACAAAGCCGGGGACGCATATGATTTGGGATACTGTTTTCACTCATCCTATCAGGGAAACGGGTATGCTTTCGAAAGTGTGAAGGCTCTGATCGATTATTTCAGAAAAGAATACCATGTCACTAAATTTACAGCGGGAACGGCATTGGAAAACAAGCCATCCTGTAATCTTCTCAGGAAGCTTGGATTTTTATGCCATTCTACTGAAACCGTGTGTTTTGATGGAAACTTTTCCTTCACGGGAGGTAATTTTGAATTATTCCATAAGGTGATCTAATTAGAGCGGCCTGCAAGTAACAAAAACCTCCAAAGCCGCTTTGTTTCGAAAAAAAGCCAGGAAGGAGAAAAAACAAATTGGGGATGACGATTGGCTGCTGCCTGCCCAGTGATTTCTTTATACCGCAGAAAGAAGCGGACATGTCAGAGTCTATTAACAATTTGCTGACCGGGTATCAAACGATCAAGGCGGCAGGTTATGATTTTATGGAGACTCCGGCTGACATGGTGATGAAATTGTCGGAGGCAGAATTTACATGGCTTGCTGCCCAAAAAGAAAAAGGTGAGTTTGAGATTCAGTCGTGCAACAGCTTTCTCCCCGGAAAATTCCGGGTTGCGGATCCGTCAGATCTCCCCAGGCTGACCAATTATGCAGAGGAGGCAATACACCGTATGAGCCTTCTCGGTGTGAAGATAGTGGTTTTCGGTAATGGCGCAGTCCGCAGACTTCCAGAGCAGAATGTAACAGCAGAAATCAGGGCGATCGAAGACTTTCTGCGGATGTGTAACGAAAAGGGCGGCAAATATGGTGTCATAGTGGTGCTTGAGCCGCTGAACAAAAAGGAAACAAATGTTTTCAACACGGTTAGCGAAGGGGCCTCCCTGGTTCGCAAGCTGAACCTGCAAAATGTCAGGCTGCTTGCGGATTCTTACCATACCTTCTGTGAAAATGAGCCTCTGTTGGCATTAGAAGAAAATGGCGATATTCTTCGCCATATCCATGTGGCGGAGGCACCGGATCGTACTTATCCCGGCAAAAACGGAGGAATGTATCTCTGCGATTTTGCAAAACATCTGCGCGGAGCCAACTACAATGGACGCGTTTCCATTGAGTGTACATTTGTTGATTTTATAAAGGAAATCCGTTTATCCTATCCGCTGATGCGAAAACTATTCCGTTGAAGTACAACGTATCCCGGATACCAGAATCAATTATAAATACATCTTCAGGCTCTGTATATCAGCCCCTTCCGCCCGAACCTCCAAAACGGAACACCAGCCGTCCGTCGACGGTGTCATACGGCAGGAAATCAGAAATGCTTTCCTGTTTTTTCTTTACCTCCCATTCACTATACCCTACTTCTTCTGCAGGCAAATAATCCAACAGAAATCGCAAATTCACCTGAATGTTAATATGCGTTGCTTGTGGCAACGGCTGTTTTCCCGTACAATGGGTGTAACAACGAAAGGAAAGGAGTTCATTCCCTATGCTGAATGAAAACATTAAAGCAATCAGAAAATCAAAAGGGCTTTCACAGCAGGAACTCGCTGTCAAATTGAATGTGGTACGACAGACTGTCTCCAAGTGGGAACAGGGGGATTCACTTAGATAAAGAGTAAGCGCCAAATATTCCTGCGGATTTCCTGATCCCCAAGTTTTGCCTATAATT
>ERZ1643250.1754-NODE-1754-length-17562-cov-7.059119_pt1 | contig 17562 bp, 16 predicted proteins | sample MGYA00579262_ERZ1643250 | MGnify/ENA primary metagenome ERZ1643250 (study PRJEB29033, sample SAMEA4952265) | chicken gut metagenome | biome: Broiler Chicken; feature: Gastrointestinal Tract; material: Caecum | place: Ireland | collected 2018 | study: Broiler... | reverse complement strand
CATTGGCGAAAGGGGTCTGGCCCTTTTTAGCAGAGTTATCTGAATATAAAGATAATTGACAGAATGCATACGATTGCTTCTGTTGCGGGAACTGCCATCCAGATGCCAGTCAGGCCTAGAAGTTCGGACAGCAGCCATGCAATGGGAATGATGAGTATGAAGCCCCTGAGTATTGACACGGCAAATGCTTCTTTTGGCCGGTCTGATGAACTGAGAAAGGCGGCGGCTACGATATTGATTCCCGAGAAAAACAGGCTGATAAAGTAAATCCGCATTCCTTCTGATGCAATAGTGGTGAGAATAGGGGTATGTTCTCTGTTAAAAAGTTCCGCGATAGGAACCGCAAATATGCTGATAAGCGAATAGGAGAGGGCTGCCATCACCAGACAGGTTCCCAGCGCGTATTTGCGCAGCTTAATGCGCTGGCTTCGGCCTGTCCCGCCTGCATAGCGGCTTACGACAGGCTGGATGCCCTGGCCGACTCCGGTGAAAATAGACACCAGCACCAGCGCGATGTTAGCCAGGATTCCATAAGCGGCCACCCCGGTATTGCCGCTGAGTCCCAGGATCAGGAAGTTAAATACGATAATTACGATGCCGGAAGACATTTCTGTAATTAGCGAGGATACGCCGAGCGCACAGATATCTTTCCAGCGTATAAGGGAAATCTTTGCGCGTACAGGGCGAAAATTATTTTTCTTTTTAATAAAATGCAGGGACATGATCAGCATACTTACTGCCGGTGCAGTTGCCGTGGCCACTGCGGCGCCGGTCATCCCCATGCCTAACGGGTAAATAAATACATAGTCCAGCACAATATTCGTAAGGCTTCCGACGATCATGCCTGCCATGGACAAGCGGGGCGAGCCATCATTGCGGACAAAGCAAAGAAGAATATTGTTGCTAAGAAAGAGTGGCGAAAATAAAAGGAGAATGCGGATATAATCCGCCGCGTACCCGATCGTATCGGCATTTGCCCCCAGCAAAGCTGCGATATGAGACGGGAATAATACTCCTGCAGAACTGAAAATTACAGCTGCCAGTATGCCGAGGTATAGTGCGTGGGTAAAAATTGTGCGGTGCACTTTATCCTGCGGCTGTGCCGCGGAAAGACTATAACGGGCAGCGGCTCCCATACCGATCATCAGACCGGTACCATTCATCAGGCTGTAGGCCGGAAGAACAAGATTCAGCGCGGCAAGAGCGTCGGCGCCGATCCCTCTTGCGATAAAAAACGTATCTGCCAGAATGTAGCAGGAATAACCGATCATTCCGAGGACATTTGCAGATACATATTTGAGGAAGACCGGGAAAATTTTTTCTGTGGACGTAATGCTCATAATGATTTACTCTTTCCTTTCGTAATTATAACTTTTTCATAATCATAAAAAAACATTCATACCCACACCTTCTGCGGCCTGCCGGCGTGGGCTGAATGCTCTGTTTTGCTCCTACCCGGCGGCAGGAGCCAGCATGATCTCAAATTGAATGCTATGTTTTTGGATAATAGTATACAGCTTGTATTAAATCCGTGGCTATCATATCATAGAACCCAAGGGAAATCAAATCTTTTTTTTCGAGAAAATCAGGTGTAAAATATTGTTGGCTGCGGTCGGTTCCGGCCAGTGACTACTGCCATGTGCTGGATAAATGCAGTCAGGCAGAGAAGATGACAAAAGATACGATTTTGTTTCGTACAATACAAAAAAATGTTTTTATATTAGACGGTACGGATGTGTTCAGGGAGGATATAGTTATGAACAAGAAAGAAATACTGGAAATCCGCAAACAATTTACACCGCGTAACTGCGCAATAACAAGAATTTGCGGCTGTTATGTAGACCACGAAAAAACCAAAAAGATGGAATCAAAGGATGCGTTTTTGTCGCTTCCCGAGGAAGAAGCATTTAAATATTTTGATATTTTTAAAAAGACACTTTCAGGCACCGTGGGTAAGAATATGCTTAACCTGGAGTTCCCTCTGGATGCGGAAATGCCGGGCGGTACTCAGGAATTCCTGCTAAAGCTCCGGGACAGCAGGCTGGAAGACGATATGCTTCTGGAAGAATTTTACGATAAAGTGATCGCTGCTTATGAATATGCAGAGAATTACTATATAATCCTGATACATGCAATGTATGATATTCCGGGAAAAGCATCAGACGGCGCAGAAATGTTTGACGCCTCAGATGAGGTGTACGAGTACCTGCTGATGAGCATCTGCCCGGTCACTCTCTCAAAAGCAGGACTCAGTTATAACGCAGAAGACAATCGGATTCAGGATCGGATCCGCGACTGGATCGTGGATATGCCGGACAAAGGATTTCTCTTCCCTGCTTTTAATGACAGGGGAACGGATCTGCACAGTGTTCTGTACTATACAAAAAAATCCGAGGATCTTCAGCCGGAGATGATCGGGCAGCTCCTCGGGGCGGTGACCCCCATGTCAGCAGATACGCAGAAAGAAACATTTCAGACAATTATAGAGGATACGCTGGGGGAGGATGGAGATTATGAAACCGTGCGCAATATCCATGAAACTCTCAACAATCTGATCGAGGAACATAAGGAAGAACCGGAGCCGCTGGCCCTGGATCGCACGGATGTAAAGAAAATATTTGAGCAGAGCGGAGTTTCCAATGAAAAGATGGAGATGTTTGATAAAAATTTTGCGGAAACCGCGGGTGAAAAGGGACAGCTGTTGGCGTCAAATATCGCAGAGACAAAGAAATTTAATATAGAGACCCCGGATGTGGTTATCAAAGTCAATCCGGAAAGGGCAGATTTAGTGGAAACGAGGATTATTGACGGGCGGCAGTGCCTTGTCATACCAGTGGATGATCACATAGAGGTAAATGGCATCAGTGTAAGAACGATCGCGAATATCCGGGAAGACAGCAGAAACGTTCTCCCCGAAGAATGAAACATAGCCGGAAGACGGGGCGAATCCAAAGAGCGAACCGGGGTTGATCAGACGCAAGATGATACAAAAAATTGACTGCTGCAATTAAAAAGCCGGGCAGTACCGCGGAAAGACATTCGAAAGGACTTTTCCGCGGTACTGCCCGGCTTTTTGAGGCCGGCTTACACTTTTTATTATTTTAAAGAATATAAACTTATACAGCCGTCCCTTTGATTGCGCTAAGGAGGATACGGGCGCAGTCATCTGTGGAAAGGACGGAGGTGTTCAGCGCCATGTCATAGTTGGCTTTATCAGACCAGTCCTTATCTGTCCAGAACTTAAAATAATCCCGGCGTTCTCGCTCTTTCTTATCCATCATTTTTTTTGCCTGATCCGGAGATACATTTTCTGTGCGGACAATCCGCTCGATCCGCTTGTCCATATCGGAAGAATAGATAAATACTCTGACAGTGCGCGGACTGTCCCGGAGGATCTCCGTGGAACTTCTGCCGATAAATACTGCAGGACCCTGCATTTCCAGTGATTTGATGGTTTTCTGCAGTTCGTAATACAGTTCAAACACCTGTGAATTATTACGGCTATAATTATAGCTTGCCAGAAGACTGATGTTGTACAGAACACTTCCGGTTTTCTTTTCATCATATTCTTTCAGCATATCAAGCGATAAGCCCTTCGCCTCGGCGACCTGGGCCATCAGGCTGCCGTCGTAGCAGGAGATTCCCGCCAGTTCCGCTACCTTTTTCCCGATTTCGCGGCCGCCGCTGCCAAATTCCCTTTCGATTGCAAGTGATTTCATAATACAAAACTCCTTTCTCATTCACCACTGTTTCTGAGAACAGCATCCCGCACAATGCGGATAAATTCTTCCGAGTCCTCCGGCCCCAGAAGTTCCAGAAATTCAGCCATGCGGCTGACGACATCCTGATACCGTCCCTTTACCTCCTGCTTTCCTGCTTCGGTGATATAGACCAGAACCTGGCGCTTATCCCGGGGATTCTGGAGCCGTCTGGCATGACCTTTTTTCTCCAGAGTATTCAGAATAGCCGCAGTTCTGGAACTTCGGATCTTAAAAGCAGAGGTCAATTCCCCTGCCGAAGCGCCGTCGTGCTGGAAGGCCAGATAGTAAAGGACAGCCTGCTCACCGGAGGCCAGGCTCGTCAGGTCGCGGATCATAGCCGTACGGTTCAGCTGCCTCATATAATGAAGGAAATATTCTGCACGATTACGATAATCCATACTGTATCTCCTTTATATCTCATACTATGAGATAATATACCACCGCTGGGCACGGGTTGTCAACCAGAGAGAAAAACCGATATACTTAGATAATTCAGAATTGTCAGACGATATTTTCAAAAGGGGTCTGACCCCTTTTGAAGAATTAATTCAACACCTAAAATAAATTTATATAAAAAGTATGAAATAAATGTGAATTTATATTTTTTTGCTTGATTTTTTTATGCAATAATACTAACCTAATACTTAGTTGTCTAACTAAATTATTTTTGGCATTATGTGCAGAAAGGTACGGGAGAGCAGGAAATGCAATGTAAAATGGATGAGATCCCTCTTATGGGGATTATGGGTATTGCCCTGCATCAGATGATAAATACTGCGAAGGGCATGTATAAGGAGTTTGACCTGAACCGCAGCCAGGCGGCTATCTTGTTTACGCTTCACCGCAGGGGGACGATGTCCCAGCGGGAACTGGCAGAGGAGCTGAATATGACGGCTCCGTCGATTACGTCTGCGATCCAGAAAATGGAGCGGGAGGAGTACATCACGCGCAGTCCGGACAAATGGGATCAGCGGGTGATGCGTCTTGCCCTGGCGGAGCGCGGAAAAGCGTGCATCCAGTCAGTGAAAGAGGTGGGCAGCCGCATGGACGAGGTAATCCTGAGCGGTATGAGCCTGGAAGAGAAACTTTTATTCAGAAGGCTGATGCTTCAGGTGAAAGATAATCTGGAAAACTATGAAAGGAAAGAAAAGGTATGAAAAACTTATTCAAGTATGCGGCGGAGCACTGGAAATCGCTCGTTGCGATCATTGTGATACTTTTTATACAGGTGTACTGTGATCTGTCGCTTCCCGCATATACTTCTGACATTGTAAATGTGGGAATCCAGCAGGGCGGCGTGGAAGACCAGATCCCGAAAGCCATTTCCGCAGACGAAATGGAAAAGCTGCTTTTGTTTGTGCCGGAAAAAAGCCAGAGTGTGGTGCTGGACGCCTACACAGAGGATGACAGCACATATGAGACACAAGCATATATATTGAAGGATTCTTTGTCAGAAAGTGAAAAAAAGACAGAAGAACTTGGAGAGATTTTGCAGGGGCCTATGATGCTGGCTTCAGGGTTTGAGTCAGGAAGCGACATGACAAAACAGATCGAAGAGCAGTTGAAAGCAAATATGCCGGCTCAGGCAGGCGTGGAAGACATGACGATCTTTGATCTTCTGAAAATGCTTCCGGCAGAGCAGAGAGAAACCATGATACAGAGCATGGAAGAGCAGATGGAAGATATGCCGGACACGATCCTGGAACAGGCGTCGGTGGCGTATGTAAAGAGTGCCTACCAGGAAATGGGGATGGATATGGACAATATTCAGATCCATTATTTGCTTGTTACAGGAGGCAAAATGGTAGGCCTGGCCTTCCTCGGAATGGCGGCCAGCATCCTTGTCGGTTTCCTTGCATCCCGGGTGGGCGCAGCCACGGGACGCGACCTCAGAAGCAGGGTATTCCACAAGGTTGTAGGCTTCTCCAACAACGAATTCGACCATTTCTCCACAGCGTCGCTGATCACAAGAAGTACGAATGATATCCAGCAGATTCAGCTGCTGACGGTGATGCTTCTGCGGATCGTGCTCTATGCGCCGATCCTGGCCATAGGAGGAATCATCCAGGTCTTCCAGACAAACGTGTCTATGTCCTGGATCATAGGGCTGGCCGTTGCCCTGATCGCGCTGGTGATCCTGGTACTTTTTGTTGTGGCTATGCCGAAATTCAAGATCTTGCAGAATCTTGTTGATAAACTGAATCTGGTCACAAGAGAGATTCTGACCGGGCTGCCAGTCATCCGTGCCTTCAGCACGCAGGATCACGAAGAAGAGCGGTTTGACCGTGCAAACAGGGATCTGACCAGGACGAACCTTTTTGTAAACCGCGCCATGACCTTTATGATGCCTGTTATGATGCTGATCATGAACGGCGTTTCCGTTCTCATCATGTGGAACGGCGCTCACGGCATCAGCGAGGGCCAGATGCAGGTCGGCGACATGATGGCGTTTATACAGTACACCATGCAGATCATCATGGGATTCCTCATGCTGTGTATGCTTTCAATCATGCTGCCGAGAGCTGCTGTAGCGGCAGACCGTGTAGAAGAAGTGCTGTCAAGCCAGACAGTGATCCATGACCCGGAGAAGCCTGCTGCGTTTGACCGGGAGCAGAAAGGCCTGCTCAGATTCAGCCATGTATCCTTCCGGTACCCCGGGGCAGACGAAAATGTTCTCCACGATATAACGTTTACCGCAGAGCCGGGAAAAACTACGGCGATCATCGGAAGTACGGGAAGCGGAAAGTCTACGCTGGTGAACCTGATCCCCCGTTTCTATGATGTTACGGAAGGTTCCATTACACTGGACGGAGCAGACATACGCCAGGTGAGACAGCATGACCTGCGCGAAAAGCTGGGATTTGTGCCGCAGAAGGGAATCCTGTTCTCGGGCGATATCGCATCCAATATTCTTTTCGGAAATCCGGGAGGAAGCGAGGAAGAGATGAAAGAGGCGGCAGAGATCGCGCAGGCTGTTGAATTTATAGAAGAAAAGCCGGAAGGCTACCAAAGCCCCATTGCCCAGGGAGGCTCAAATGTATCAGGCGGACAGAAACAGAGACTGTCCATTGCAAGGGCAGTAGCAAAACATCCGGAAGTATTTATTTTTGATGACAGTTTCTCGGCGCTTGACTTTAAGACAGATGTTACGCTCAGAAAAGCTCTCCGGCAGAGAACAAAAGACAGTACTGTGCTGATCGTGGCTCAGAGGATCAGTACGATCCTAAGCGCAGACCAGATCATTGTACTGGACGACGGAAAGGTCGCGGGAATGGGAACCCATCAGGAACTCCTTAAGAACTGCGAAGTGTACCGCCAGATTGCCGCTTCACAGCTTTCCGAATCCGAGTTGGAAAATCCGGTAAAGGGAGAAGCCGGCACAAATCAGTCAGAAAGTAAAAGCCGCACGGCAGCAGGAGAAATGGAGGTGGGATATAATGCCTAGAGGACCAATGGGAAGAGGTATGCGCGGCGGTATGCCGGGCGAGAGTGCAAAAGATTTTAAAGGCACGATAAAGAAATTATTTCATTATATGAGTGCCTTTAAAGTGCACATGGCATTTGTATTTGTTTTTGCAGTATGCGGAACTATATTTAATATCGCCGGTCCGAAGATCCTGGGTAAGGCTACCACAGAGATATTTAACGGTCTGGTGAGCACTGTTTCCGGAGGGAGCGGCATGGACTTCGGGAAGATCGGAAGAATCCTTCTGATCACACTGGGGCTGTATCTGATCAGCGCATTGTGTACCTTCATACAGGGAATCATTATGACAGGCGTGTCTCAGAAGACTACCTACCGCCTGCGCAAAGAAATTTCGGAAAAGATCAACCGCATGCCCATGAATTATTTTGATACCAAACCTGTGGGCGAGGTGCTTTCCCGCGTGACAAACGACGTGGATACCCTGGGGCAGAGTTTGAACCAGAGTGCGACCCAGATGATCACATCCGTGACGACGATCATTGGCGTACTTATTATGATGCTCTCCATCAGCCCGCTGATGACACTGGTTGCGATCCTGCTTTTGCCTATTTCCGTGCTGCTGATCTCATTTGTAATGAAACATTCCCAGAAATATTTCCGCGGCCAGCAGGAGTATCTGGGAAATGTAAATGGCCAGGTAGAGGAAATCTACAGCGGGCACAGCATAATCAAAGCATTTAATAAGGAAGAGGACGTGATCGGAGAGTTTAACCAGATCAATGGAAAACTTTACGACTCCGCATGGAAATCCCAGTTCTTTTCCGGTATGATGATGCCGGTCATGCAGTTTGTGGGTAATCTGGGATATGTGGCAGTGGCCATACTGGGCGGATACCTGACAATCCGAAATACCATAGAAGTAGGGGATATCCAGTCCTTTATCCAGTACGTGAGAAACTTTACCCAGCCCATCCAGCAGGTGGCGCAGGTGGCAAATATGCTCCAGTCCACGGCAGCGGCCTCCGAGAGAGTATTTGAATTCCTGGAGGAGGAAGAAGAGGAACAGACTGTTCCGAATCCCGTGAAAACAGAAGGGCTCCAGGGAAATGTCCGGTTTGAACATGTACATTTCGGATATAACCCGGATAAGATCATTATCAATGACTTTTCCGCTGAAGTAAAGGAAGGACAGAAAATCGCCATCGTAGGACCTACCGGAGCGGGAAAGACCACCATGATCAAACTGCTGATGCGGTTCTACGACGTAAACAGCGGCTCTATCCGGATCGACGGACACGACCTGCGGGAATTCAACCGTAGCGACTTAAGAGAAATGTTCGGAATGGTGCTTCAGGATACCTGGCTGTTCCATGGCTCTATCATGGAAAATATCCGCTACGGCAGACTTGACGCCACGGACGAAGAGGTGATCCAGGCTGCGAAAGCCGCCCACGTACACCGCTTTGTGCAGACACTGCCGGGCGGTTATAAAATGGAACTGAACGAGGAGGCCAGCAACGTCTCCCAGGGACAGAAACAGCTTCTTACGATCGCGAGAGCTATCCTGGCAGACCCGAAGATCCTGATTCTGGATGAAGCCACAAGTTCTGTAGATACAAGGACAGAGGTGCTCATTCAGAAAGCAATGGATAATCTGATGAAAGGCCGCACCAGCTTCATCATAGCTCATCGTCTGTCAACTATCCGGGATGCAGACCTGATCCTGGTAATGAAGGACGGCGATATCGTAGAACAGGGAAGACATGAAGAACTGCTGGAAAAAGGAGGATTCTATGCAGACCTGTACAACTCACAGTTCGAAAGCGCAGATCAGACCTGTGCGTAGATTTGGATTTGTGGGGTAAGGCGGGGACTCCGCTCCCTGTGCCGGGAAAAATCACGAAACCGGAAAAACGGCGAAAAATAAGAGATACAACTGGCTGGCCCGTATAGCCCGCAAAAGTCTGTTGTAAATCTTAACGCCGTTTTCCCGGTTTCTGTTTTTCTATGGCACATTCCAAAGCTGCCTCAATCCTCCCGGCCTACACCGACGAATACGTTTTCCTGTCATCGGTATCCATTGATTTTCGGATGTTTTATAGCTGGGATCCCCTTCAGCAGATTCGAATTGTGCTACAAATATCCCTGCAAATGTGGTATTATCGTTATAGTATTTGGGATCCGGAAGAACAGATGCAGGGTACCGGGGACAGCGGAAAACAGAAAGGGCTATGGATATGGGATTTACACATTTTGATGAAAACGGAAAGGCTGTTATGGTGGATGTGACCGAAAAGGACAATACAGTCCGGGAGGCTTCCGCAGAGGGAAAGATACTGGTGAGCAGGGATGTGTTTCAGGCCGTCAGATCCGGGAGCATAGAAAAAGGCGACGTCCTTGGCGTGGCGGCGACGGCGGGGATCATGGGAGCAAAGCGTACCTGGGAAATGATTCCCATGTGCCATATCCTTCCGCTTACCAACTGCAGGGTTCATTTTGACATGGATGAGAACGAATGCTCGATCTTATGTACATGTACTGTCAAAGTGACAGGCAAAACAGGTGTGGAGATGGAGGCGCTGACAGGGGTGAGCGTGGCTCTGCTGACTATTTATGACATGTGCAAGGCTCTGGATAAGACCATGGAACTCGGAGAGATCCGTCTGGTAAGGAAGACCGGAGGAAAGAGCGGCGATGTATACAATGACCGGCGAAGAGCCAGAGAAGAGAAGGCATCCCGCCGCAGGGGAATTGATCTGATGTAGAAAAGCGCAGGAGGCTGGAGGAAAAGAGATGGGACATCAAAGATGGAAAGCTGCAGTCGTGACATTGAGCGATAAGGGCTATACAGGGGAGAGAGAAGATAAAAGCGGGCCGCTCATCTGCGAGATGCTTAAAAATGCAGGGTACGATATCCTGAAAACAGTGCTTCTTCCAGATGACAAAGAAGAAATTAAAAAGTGTCTATATAAATTATGTGATGACATAAAAGCGAATATTGTTTTCACAACAGGCGGAACGGGTTTCGCTCCGCGAGACTGCACGCCGGAGGCGACGCTGGCGGTAGCGACGCGGAATGCTCCGGGGATCGCCGAGGCTATGCGCCTGGCTTCCCTGAAGGTCACACCGCGGGCTATGCTCAGCCGGGGAGTGTCTGTCATCCGAAATCAGACGCTGATCATTAATCTGCCAGGCAGCCCGAAAGCGGTGAAGGAGAATCTGGACGCAGTGCTGCCCACGCTGGATCACGGGCTTGCCATCCTGACAGGGCAGGCAGGAGAGTGCGGAAGGGATTTTGCAGAGCTTCCCCAAAACGAGAAGATATAATATGAATTCAGAGGAGATAAGAATCTATGTTTGACCGGTTTGGCAGGGAAATTGAATATATAAGGGTGTCCGTCACAGACCGGTGCAATCTGAGATGTACTTACTGTATGCCGGAGGAAGGCGTGCCGCCTGTGCCCCATGCGGAGATCCTGACCTTTGACGAGATCGAAAGATTCTGCCGCATTGCAGCGGGTCTGGGAATATCCCGCATCAAACTGACGGGAGGGGAACCGCTTGTGCGCAGAGGGCTCCCTGTGCTGATCGGAAAGTTAAAACGGATTCCAGGGGTGAAGCAGGTTACACTGACGACAAACGGCACTCTGCTGAAAGAACAGATCGGCAGTCTGACCGCCGCAGGCCTGGATGCAGTGAATATAAGCCTTGATACGTTGGATGAAGAGCGGTATCGTCAGGTGACCAGAGGCGGCATCCTGGATCATGTCCTGGAGGGCCTGGACGCGGCGCTCGCATATCCGGGACTTCCGGTAAAAATCAACTGCGTACCGCTGGAAGACGGGACAGAAGAAGATCTGCTGCGGCTTGCGGGACTTGCAGAAGACCGGCCGGTGGACGTGCGTTTTATTGAAATGATGCCTATTGGGTCAGGAAAAGAATCTGCAGGAAAAAGCGGGAAAGATATAAGAGAGATGCTGGAACGTCGGTTCGGGCAGCCGGAGCCATATGAGAAACCACTGGGTAACGGACCGGCAGAGTATGTGCAGTTTGCAGGTTTTCAGGGGAGGATCGGTTTTATCAGCGCCATCAGCCATAAGTTCTGCCGCACATGCAACCGGCTCAGGCTCACGGCGGAAGGCCTGCTCAAGCCCTGTCTTCAGTATGGGGACGGAGCAGATATAAAGGCGTTGATCAGAGGCGGAGGAACAGACGCCCAGATTGAGGATGCAGTCAGCCAGTCCGTTTTAAGCAAGCCTGCCTGCCATCGCTTTGGAGAAACAGATGCTGGCCGGAGCAGGCGGCCGGAGGATGGAGCGGCGAATGACGGAGGGACAGACTCCCCAGGCTTTGAGGAACGGGGGATGAGCCGGATTGGCGGCTAGTGATACAGTACACTGGCATATCGAAAAATACAGTGGAGGAGCGGAAATGGGAAAAGTGATCGCAGTTTGTACAAGCCCTTCAAAAGGCACGGAAAAGAGGGCTGTGGAAGAAGGAAGATTTATAGAAGAATACGGAATTGAGGGAGACGCCCACGCGGGGAAATGGCACCGTCAGGTCAGTCTCCTTTCCTATGACAAGATCAGGGAATTTAAAGAGCGGGGCGCACAGGTGGAAGCCGGCGCTTTCGGAGAAAATCTGGTGGTGGAAGGAATTGATTTTTCTGCTCTTCCTTTGGGTACAAGGCTTGTATGCGGGGAGGTTATTCTCGAGATCACGCAGATTGGAAAAGAATGTCATCACGGATGCCGGATCTTTCAGCAGATGGGGGACTGCATTATGCCGAGGGAAGGGGTGTTTGCAAAGGTGCTCCGGGGCGGGAAAATAAGTCCGGGCGATGAGATGACCTGTATGCCAGATTACGGCGGAGAGTGAGCCCGCAACTGAGGCGGGGGGGCGGAATGCATCCGTTTTAGTTTTACTTGCGCGGAAACAGAAATCGTTGTATCTTAGATGGAGAAACAGCAATTAAAATAGCGGGGGAGTGGACAGATGACTCTGATAAAATACAGATCTGCGGCGCTGGCTTTCTGCGTCCTGCTGTCCCTGACCGGGTGTCAGATGCAGGGGCAGGTGGCCGGAACAGAGAAAGAGAATACAGCGGGGATTAATATTGAGGAGGAAAACGGTAAGGATATCTATATATTTCAGGATGCGGAAGGGAATGAATATAAGGCAGAACTTCTGCCGGACGTTCCAGAATGTACCTATGATTTTGCCTGTCTTGAAACGGATAAAAATACAGGCTATAAGCAATACAGAGATAAAGACAACGCCGTATCTTCCAGAATGGGTATCGACGTTTCAGAATTTCAGGGCGAGTCGATCGACTGGAAAAAGGTGAAGGCCAGCGGAGTCGAGTTTGTCATAATCCGTCTGGGCTACAGGGCATACGGGGAAAGCGGAGCGCTGGTCCTGGATGCGATGTATGAGAAAAATATCAAAGGCGCGCTGGATGCCGGGCTGGATGTGGGTGTTTACTTTTTCTCCCAGGCTATCAGCGCTTCGGAGGCTGTGGAAGAGGCCGAATTCGTCCTGGATCATATTCGCGGATATGATATCAGCGGCCCGGTGGTGTATGATACGGAGGAAATTAAATACGATACGGCAAGGACAGATCAGAATACGAGGCAGGAATATACCAATTACTGTAAAATATTCTGTGACACAATAGAGTCCGAGGGCTATGACGCTATGATCTATGCAAATATGAAGTGGATGGCATTTACACTTGATATGGAGGAACTGGCCGGCTACGATTTTTGGTATGCGGATTATCACGCGGTTCCCCAGTGCCCATATGACTATAAGATCTGGCAGTACAGTGAGACGGGGAGCGTGCCGGGTATCAACGGCAGCGTGGATCTGGACTTGTGGTTTCAGGAGGATGAAAAGTAAGAGTGCAGGAGGATGAGGAAATATGAAATGGAATAAATTCCGGCTGAAGACAACTACCCAGGCGGAGGATATTGTGAGCAGCATGCTGATGGATTTAGGCATTCAGGGCGTGGAGATCGAGGATAAGCTCCCCCTTTCTCAGTCAGATAAGGAGCAGATGTTTGTGGATATACTGCCTGAGGCGGAGCCTGACGACGGGGTAGCCTACTTAAGCTTTTATCTGGAAGAGGAAGATGATAAAGAGCAGATTTTAGGCCAGGTGATAAAAGAATTAAAAGAAATGTCTGCATATGTGGATGTGGGAGAGTGCCTGATCGAGGAATCCCAGACCGAGGATGTGGACTGGGTGAACAACTGGAAACAGTATTTCCATCAGTTTTATGTGGACGATATTCTGATCATCCCCTCATGGGAGGAGGTAAAGCCCGAGGACAGCGGGAAGATGGTAATCCACATAGATCCGGGCACGGCTTTCGGGACCGGTATGCACGAGACTACACAGCTGTGCATCCGCCAGATCAGGAAATATGTGAAGCCAGACACCAGGATCCTGGATGTAGGCTGCGGAAGCGGTATACTGGGGATGCTGGCGCTGAAATTCGGCGCCGCATATTCCGTGGGGACCGACCTGGATCCCTGCGCTATCGACGCCACCAGGGAGAACATGGCAGTTAACGGTATTTCCCGGGATAAATATGAAGTGATGATCGGAAATATCATCGACGACCGGGGCGTGCAGGATAAAGCCGGATACGAGTGTTACGATATTGTGGCGGCAAATATTCTGGCCGACGTGCTGGTGGAACTGACGCCGGTCATCGTACATCAGATGAAAAAAGGCGGCATCTATATCACCAGTGGGATTATTGACGACAAGGAGGATACCGTGGTGGACGCAGTGAAAAACGCGGGTCTGGAAGTGCTGGATGTGACATATCAGGGCGAGTGGGTCTGCGTGACAGCGAGGAAAAACTGATGCAGAATTTTTTTGTAGAAACCTCGGCGGTACAGGACGGGGTTATCCGTCTGTGCGGCGGAGACGTAAATCATATGAAAAATGTGCTGCGCATGAAGCCGGGAGAAACCGTTCGGATCCAGAACGGCCAGGGTGTTTCATATACCTGCAGGATTTCGGGATATGAGGGGCAGGAAGCGGTTCTGGAGATTGTTGAGGCAGAAATTTCGGATACGGAACTTCCGTCGGAGATATACCTCTTTCAGGGGCTCCCGAAGGGAGATAAGATGGAGTGGATCGTCCAGAAGGCAGTGGAACTTGGAGCGGCGGGAGTGATTCCCTTTGCAGCCGGCCGGTCCGTGGTCAGACTGGATGAGAAGAAAGCGGAAAAGAAGGCGAACCGCTGGCAGGCGATTGCCAAAAGCGCGGCAGAGCAGTGCGGCCGGGCAGTGATCCCGGAGGTGAGCCGCCCGGTTTCTTTTGCGGAAGCCCTGAAGCAGGCGGCCGGACTGGATGTGATACTGATCCCCTATGAACTGGAGCGGGGAATGAAGCAGACGGCGGACATCATCCGCGGCATCCGGCCGGGGCAGTCAGTGGGCATATTTATCGGACCGGAAGGCGGGTTCGATGCGGCGGAGATCGAGCGGGCACAGGAGTCGGGAGCACGCCCGGTATCGCTGGGAAGCCGGATCCTGCGCACGGAGACGGCAGGGCTTACGGCTCTTTCCATCCTTATGTATCATCTTGAGAGCGAAGGACATAATTTAAAGTAAGAAAAGAGAAAAGGAAAGGAACAATGGAAGTTTATCTTGATAATTCTGCCACGACCATGTGCTATCCGGAAGTGGGAGAACTGGTATATAAAGTCATGTGCCGGGACTATGGGAACCCGTCATCCATGCACAGGAAAGGCGTACAGGCAGAGCACTATATCCGGGAGGCGAAGGAGACGCTGGCGAAGCTGATGAAGGTAAATCCCGGCGAGATATTTTTTACGTCCGGCGGAACAGAGAGCGACAACCTGGCCTTAATGGGTTGTGCCAGAGCGGGGCGAAGAAGAGGAAACCATCTGATCACCAGTTCTATCGAGCATCCGGCGATCCTGAATACAATGAGACATCTGGAAGAGGAAGAGGGATTCCGGGTGACTTATCTTCCCGTGGATGCAGCCGGCAGAGTGAAGCTGGATGCTCTGAAGGAAGCACTTTGTCCCGAGACCATACTTGTCTCCATCATGTATGTAAACAATGAAGTGGGAACCGTTCAGCCTGTGGAGGAGGCGGCCCGTATCGTGAAGCAGTACGATTCTTCGATCCTGTTCCATACAGATGCGGTCCAGGGCTTCGGCAAATACAGGATTTGGCCAAAACGTACGGGGATCGACCTTGTGTCTGCCAGCGGTCATAAGATCCACGGCCCCAAAGGCGTGGGATTTCTCTATATCGGACCGAATGTAAAGATCCATCCTATTGTGTTTGGCGGAGAACAGCAGAAAAATATCCGATCCGGTACGGAGAATGTCCCGGGAATAGCCGGACTGGCTCTTGCCTCCAAAATGATCTACCAGGATATGGAGATAAAAAACGCTCTCATGCGGGAATTAAAAGCAAGATTTCTGGATGGGATCAAAAAGATTGACAATACGGCAGTTCACGGACTGACGGACGAAGGCGGCGCACCTCACATCATCAGTGTGGGTATTGCGGGCGTACGCAGCGAAGTGCTCCTGCACACGCTGGAAGACAGAGGCATCTACGTTTCATCCGGCTCGGCCTGCTCGTCCAATCACCCGGCTGTGAGCGGCGTGCTCAAAGGCATTGGCGCTCCCAGAGAATATCTGGACGCTACGCTGCGTTTCAGTATGTCGGAGTTCACGACAAAAGAAGAAATTGACTATACCCTGGAAACACTATATAATTGTGTACCGATGCTTCGAAAATATACGCGGCGCTGAAAAATCCTGTGAGGCGGTTCAGCTGCCAGTAAAGAGATACGGCCGTCTGCGCCGGATAGAAAAAGGAGAAAGTCATGAAATTTCATTCGTTTCTGATCAAATACGGGGAAATAGGGATCAAGGGAAAAAACAGATATATGTTTGAGGATGCCCTGGTCCGCCAGATCCGCTATGCCCTTTCGGATGTGGACGGAGATTTCTATGTCCATAAATGCCACGGAAGAGTATACGTGGACTGTAATGGAGAATATGATTACGAGGACACGGTGGAGAGCCTTTCCCGCGTCTTCGGGATCGTAGGCATCTGCCCGGTGGTGCGCCGGGAGGTGAAAGAGATCGAGGAACTGAAAAAAGATGTAGTCGTTTATATGGGCGAGATGTATCCGGAAGGAAACTGCACGTTCAAGGTGGAGGCGAGAAGGGCCAACAAGCGGTATCCCATGAATTCTATGGAGATCAACTGTGCGCTGGGCGAGGCCGTGCTCGAGGCTTTCCCGGAAATGAAGGTGGACGTACACAATCCGGATGTGCGGCTTAATGTGGAGATCCGTGAGGAAGTCTATCTGTATTCCGAGATCATTCCCGGTCCGGGGGGAATGCCGGTGGGAACCAACGGAAGCGCCATGCTCCTGCTCTCCGGCGGGATTGACAGCCCGGTGGCCGGATACATGATCGCAAAGAGAGGTGTGGAGATCGAAGCGGTATATTTCCACGCCCCTCCGTATACAAGCGAGAGGGCAAAAGAAAAGGTGATGGATCTGGCAAGGCTCGTATCTGTCTATTCAGGCTCCATCAAGCTCCATGTGGTAAACTTCACGGATATCCAGCTTTATATTTACGAGAAGTGTCCCCACGAAGAACTGACGATCATCATGCGTCGGTACATGATGAGGATAGCGGAACATTTCGCGAAAAAGGACGGCTGCCTGGGAATGATCACAGGGGAGAGTATCGGGCAGGTGGCCAGCCAGACCATGCAGAGTCTGGCAGCTACCAATGCGGTATGTACCCTTCCGGTGTACCGCCCTCTGGTAGGGTTTGATAAGAGGGAGATCGTGGAGATATCGGAAAAGATCGGTACTTACGAGGTGTCCATACAGCCCTTCGAGGACTGCTGCACCATCTTTGTGGCAAAGCATCCGGTGACAAAGCCGAATATAGAAAGGATAGAAAAGTCAGAACTCAATCTGTCAGAAAAGATTGATGAGCTGATGCAGACAGCGTTGGATACGACGGAGACGATCGTGATCGGAAAAAAAGGAGCGGACACTCTGTAAGAGAGTCCGCTCGATCACCGGAAGTGCCAAAAAGCACATTCCGGGGTTGTAAACAAGCCCGGATTTTGGCTCGTCGACATTGCAAAAAAAGAAGCCGCCAGAATAAGGCCGCTTCTCTGTTACTTTTTTATATTATTATTTAATGATGTAAGCGTCCAGAGCTGCAAGGATGTCGTCAACATCGCCGTCAGCGTGAATGTTGAGGTCAATCGGCTTGGAAAGATCCAGACTGAAGATTCCCATGATTGATTTGGCATCTATAACATATCTTCCGGATACTAAAT
>ERZ1643250.1753-NODE-1753-length-17564-cov-7.715232_pt1 | contig 17564 bp, 16 predicted proteins | sample MGYA00579262_ERZ1643250 | MGnify/ENA primary metagenome ERZ1643250 (study PRJEB29033, sample SAMEA4952265) | chicken gut metagenome | biome: Broiler Chicken; feature: Gastrointestinal Tract; material: Caecum | place: Ireland | collected 2018 | study: Broiler... | reverse complement strand
GCAACATGATCTTCCTGCCTGTGGCTCTTTTCCTTTACCCATGGGCAGGCATAATACAATTTTAGAGTGAAGTTATCAATGCTTCACTCTAATTTATTGCAAAAAAAATCGAAGCTGCCCCCTGAAGACAGCTTCTTAAAAGAATAAAAAGGGGTTGACTAGTGTGATACTAGCACCAATTCGCCTGTTAAGTGAATTGGTGATTGTTATATTAACCGATAAACGTATTTTTGTCAACAGTTTTTATGAAATTTTTTAAAAAATTTCTAAATTAATTTACAAAGACAAGTTTGTTTGTTAAAATTGTAATGGTAGGTGTTAAACATGATTATCAAAAAACCATATGCCTTTATGATAAAGCATTTTAGATTAATCCATTTATTGATATTAATACCAATGATTTATCTAGCTACACAAACAAGAGAGATCATTACTTTTTTTAGTGAATACGTAGCAAGTAATTATACATTTACTTCAAATGATGTTTTATCTACTTTAGCTAGCAATTATATTAACATATTCATGTATATCGCAGTAATTATCATTATGGTAGTTTTTATTGCTATGTCGATTCTTTTACAACGTAAAGAAAAACCTACTAAGTTTTATAATATTAGTATCATTTATTATCTAGTAATATTTATTTTAATCACAGTAAGTTTTACTATATTTAGAACAATAGAAAATGATACACTAGATCCAGTATTTGCAAGATTAATTAGAGATTTATCACAAATTGTTCATTATAGTCAATACATATTTATTTTCTTTACTGCTATAAGAGGTGTTGGTTTTAACATTAAACAATTTGATTTCAAAAGTGATTTAGCAGAACTTGAAATCAGTAATGAAGATAGTGAAGAAATAGAATTTTTAGTAGGAATTGATACTTATAAAGCGAAAAGATCAGTTAGGCGTTTTTTCAGAGAATTAAAATACTATTATAAAGAAAATAAATTTATATTTATTATGATTTTTGTTATAGCTATAGGAATTCTTGGTACAATGTTGTATATGAATGAAGAAGTATATCAAAGAGTATATAATGAAGGAGATAGTATAGCATCTGGCTATTTAAATTTTACCGTTACAGATAGTTACATATCTAATTTAACTCATGGAGGCAATGTTTTAAATAAAGATAAATACTATGTAATATTATTACTAGAAATTAATAATAGATATAGAGAAGATCATGAATTTAATTACATTAATTTAGAACTAACAGTAAATAATAAATATATTCTTCCTAATTTATCTTTAGGAAATTATTTCACAGATTTTGGAACCCCATACAATGGAACCTATATAAAAGGAAATACAAATAGCGAATATATTTTAGTTTATGAAATTGATAAAAATTTAATTAATCAAGATTTTCTATTAACAGTATATTCTCACTATGATGCTAGTGCAGGAGGAATAGGTTCTGTAAATAATCGTATTAGCTTAAATCCAACTATAATTAGTGATGAAATTACTACTAATACAGTAAATTTAGGAACCAATATTAATTTATCTAATACAACTTTAGGAAATACTATATTTACCATTACGGATTATGAATTCACCAATCGCTATGAATATAGTTATGAGTATTGTATAAATGCAAATAACTGCATACCTTCAACTGATTCTATATCTATAAATTATGCTAATGATGGTAGTCGCAGAACTCTGTTAGTATTAGGTTACGAACTAAATTTAGATACAGAAGTACCTTATATGAATACAGTTAAAACTTATCGTTCTTTCTTTGAAAATTTTGTAAAAATAGAATATGAAATAAATGGACAAACTTACACAACTACTGCGACTTTAGCTAACCCAAGTACTTATAATGAAAAAGCAGTTTTAAATGTCCCAAGGGAAGTAGGAACTGCTAGTCGAGTAGATATAATTTTAACAGTAAGAAATATATCTTATCGCATAAGATTAGTTTAACAAAATTTGACAAATAATCCACTTTTTGATATGATATCGGTAATTTAACTTAAGGGGGTGTGATTATGCTTGAAAATTTAGAAGATTTATTAAAAAGAGCTTGGGATTACTTTACAAAAAAAGAAGAAGAACATCATACAGATATATATACAGAATTAATGAATGAATGCAGAAAAAATTTTACCAAAGAAGAAATGCGATTAATTCACAAAGCTTATGAAACTGCATCACGTTTGCATCACAATCAAAAAAGAAACAGTGGTGAACCCTATATAATTCATCCTCTTTATGTAGCTTACATAGCTTTAAAAGAATTAAATTTACATGATTCTAATAGCATATGTGCTTGCTTGCTTCATGATACTGTTGAAGATTGTAAAATGACTTATGAACATTTAATTAAACATTTTAATTTAGATATTGCTGATTTAGTAATGGGGGTAACTAAAATAACAGATTTAAATTTTAATTCTAAAGAAGAATTAGAAGCTTACAACTATCGACTTCTTTTATTAGCGGTCCTAAAATCTTATCGAACTATATTAATTAAGTTAGCTGACCGTCTTCATAATATGCGTACTTTAGAATACAAAGAAGAGCCAAAAAGAATAGCTAAAAGTGCAGAAACATTAAGACTATTTGTACCTCTAGCAGATCATGTAGGAGCTTATATAGCCAAAGATGAATTAGCAGACTTATCCTTAAAATATTTAAATGATAAAGAATATAAGATTATTAAAGGTATGCGTAAAGATTATACAATTAAACATCAAAGAGAAATAGAATATGAACTAAATTTATTCTGTGATATATTAAAAAAAGAAGGAATAGAGGGAAATATAAGAGCAAGTTTAAAAAGTAATTTTTCATTGTATCAGGGGTTAACAGGTCATCATAAAATATCAGAAATACCAAACTTAATAAGATATTCAATCATGGTAAAAAATGAAGAAGATATAGCAAAATTAGAGAAAGCAATAAAAGAACGTTTTCCTGTTTTAGATAAGCATACTAAAAACTATATTAAAACACCAAAGCCAAATGGATATCAAGCTCTTCATCTATCCATTCCTCACTATAAATTTAATCAAAATGGAGAAATTGAACCTAAAAAAAGCAGATTAACAGGAGAAATTATTCCCATCCAAATACAAATTTATACCAAAGAAATGTTTTTAATTAACAGTTATGGTTTTGCAGCATTATTAGATATATTTCCAAATAAAACATTAAAAGAAATACAGCAAGAATTATTAGAAACTAGTCTGTTTTTTAAAGCTTTACAAGAAAATAAAAAAATAGAAAATCCATTCTTATTTTTAGAAAAAACAGTTAGAGATTTACTTTCAGAAAAAATTCACGTTTATGTAGCTAATGGTGCTGTTTATTGTTTGCCAGCTGCTTCTACAGTAAAAGATTTAGCTGAAAAAATTCATTCAGAGTTAGAAAAAGAAGCAGATCATGCATTAGTAAATGGAGAGAAAGTAGCAATGAACTTTCCTTTAAAAGATGGAGATCGTATTTTAATAGTAGCTAAAAAAAGAAAAGAAGATGGAGAACAAAAAGAAAAAAAACCAATACGAGTCTTAAAAAAAGATTAAGGTGTCCAAAAAATTGGACACTTTTTTATTGAAAATCCTACGAAAGTAAAGTATAATTAAGAAGAGATAGTAGGAGGATCTATGAGGAAGATTATAGCAAGTCTAGACATTGGAACAAATACAATTAAACTTATAGTTGGAGAGTTTATCAAAAATAGACTCAATATTTTATGTACCTCTGAAGTGCCAAGTAAAGGAATGAAAAAGGGATTAATTTACAGAAAAGATGAACTTATTCCTGTTTTAAAAGAAACATTTCACAAAGCTGAGGAAATGCTGGGAATCCCTGTTAAAGAAGTAGTTTTATCTATACCAGCTTATTATACAGAAGCCGAGATGTCTGAGGGAACTAGTACAATTACAAATGAAGACCATGTTGTAACATATCAAGATTTAATCAGAGCTATGCACGCAGCTAGTTATAATAAAATTGGAGAAGATGAAGAATTAATTTCCATTTTGCCCACAGCTTACAAAGTAGATAATGAAATTGTTAAAAATCCAATTAATATGATAGGGAATAAAATATCTTTAAAAGCAGTATTAATCACTGCGCCAAAAAGTAGTGTAACAGAATTTTTAAGAGTATTAGAAAGTATTGGCGTAAAAGTAATAGATGTTGTAACCTCATCTTTAGGAGATTACGCAACAAACCGATTTAAAGATTCAGGAAGTAAAATAGGTGCTATTATAAACATTGGAGAGGAAACTACAACAGTATCAATATTTAACAAAGGAATACTTACCCGTGCTGAAGTAATTGAATTAGGGGGAGCCAATATCGATAATGATATAGCCTATATTTATAAAATAACCAAAAAAGACGCAAGAGAATTAAAGGAGAGAATTGGACTTGCCTGTGATGATTTAGCTAGAAGTGAAGAAAAAGTAACTCTAACAGATCGATTAGGGGAAGAGATAACCATAAATCAAAAAGACTTAAGTGAAATCATTGAAAGTAGATTAAAAGAAATACTAGAATTATCAAAAAAGCAAATTAACCTCTTAACAAAAAGAGAAATTGAATATATAATTATAACTGGAGGGTCTAGTGAAATAAGAGATTTTCACAATTTGCTCGATAAAGTCTTTACTAAACCCTATATTCTTGGTAAAATAGATATTGTAGGTGCTAGAAATAACAAGTTTAGCACTAGTATTGGTACCATTAAATATTATAATGGAAGACTAAAATTAAAAAATAAAGAGTATTCCGTATTTAATTTAGATGAATTAGAAATATTAAGTGGAGTTCATAAAAAAGTAAGTATAAATGAAAATTCCATATTAGGAAAATTATTTGGATATTTTTTTGATAGTTAAGGAGAGTGCAAATATGAATGGTTTAGAAATGGATCAAATAGCTAAAATCAAAGTCGTTGGTGTAGGCGGCGGCGGCAATAATGCGGTAAACCGAATGATCGAAGAAGGAGTAAAAGGTGTCGAATTTATTGTTGTAAATACCGACTTACAAGTATTAAACGCTAGTAAATGTGAAAATAAAATACAGATAGGAGCAACCATTACAGAAGGACTAGGAGCAGGGGCTAATCCTGAAATAGGAAGAGCTGCTGCAATAGAGTCAAAAGTAGACCTAGAAGAAGCAATTAAAGGTGCAGACATGGTTTTTGTTGCTTGCGGTATGGGTGGAGGAACTGGTACAGGTGCTGCTCCTGTAATCGCTGAAATAGCTCAAGAATCAGGGGCTCTAACAGTAGGTATTGTAACAAAGCCTTTCCGTTTTGAAGGAAAAAGAAGAATGGAAAATGCTCTACTTGGACTTGAAGAGTTAAAGAAAAATGTCGATACTTTAATTGTTATACCAAATGATAAATTAAGAGATATAATTGATCGCAATACATCATTTAAAGATGCATTTAAAGAAGTAGATAATGTTCTTCATCGTGGAGTTCAATCAATTTCTGATTTAATCGCTGTAACTGGTATTATCAACCTAGACTTTGCAGATGTTAAAACAGTAATGCAAAAGAGTGGGACAGCGATTATCGGTATTGGATGCAATGCTGGTGAAAATAGAGCAATTGAAGCTGCTCGTCAAGCTGTAGCTAATTCTCTACTTGAAGCAACAATTGAAGGAGCAACTAATGCAATTGTAAACGTTACAGGTGGATCAAACTTAACATTATTTGAAATTGAAGATGCTGTTGAAACAGTTCGTGCTGCAGCTAACAATGATGTAAATATCATCTTTGGTGCTATTCAAAATGATAACTTAACTGATGAAGTAATTGTAACAGTTATTGCAACAGGTTTTGAAAACCAAGGAGAAACAGACGAAATGTTATTTAGTGATAATAAAGAAATGCCAAGACGTCGTCCTGTAGAAGAAACACTAGACGATGAATACGACATTCCACCATTCTTAAGAAGTAAAGATAGATTTTAAAAGAGCTGAAAAGTTCTTTTTTAATTGTAATATAGATTAACTTCTGCTATACTGTAAATGGTGATTTTATGAATATATTAGTAATTCCCTCATGGTATCCAAGTGGCAAAGATAAACTTATGGGAATATATCACAAAGAATTTTGTGAAGCTTTAGCAAAAAGAAAAAATATAAATGTGAATATGCTATATATTGAAAGAGAAAGATTAAATAATCCAATAAAATATTTATTAATGAAGAAAGAGTATATAATAAATGAAAAAGGATATAAAACATATATAAAAAGAATGCTCAATGTATCTAAATTAAATTATGATTGGCAAATGAAAAGATATATAAAAGTCTTAGATAAAGCTTTACAAAAATATTTAAAAAATAACCCTAAACCAGATATAATTCATGCCATGGTAACACTTCCAGCAGGATATGCAGCTTGCAAATTAGGGGAAAAATACAATATACCCATAGTAATTACAGAACATTCCTCATATTTTAAACGTTTTTTTGAAGGAGAAGATCAAAAATATGGAGACTTTGTATTAAAACATTCAACGTTTACAACAGTAAGTAATTTTATGGCCGAATATATGAAGAAATACATTTCTGTTTGTGAAGTATTGCCAAATATGGTAGATACTGATATATTTATGAAAAAAAGGAAAAAAATAACTGAATTAAAATTAGTAACTACCTCAGCTTTAAGACAAGGAAAAAGAATTGATGATATATTTAAAGCATTAAAAATTTTAGTAGAAACTAAAAACTTAAATCCTAAATTAACTGTAATAGGAGATGGATTTTTAGAAAATTATTATAAGAATAAATGTCATGAATTAGGGATGGATAAATATGTTCTATTTGTCGGTAGAAAAACAAAAGAAGAAATATCTAAAATTTTATTAGAAAATAATATTTTTGTTATTGCTAGTGAGAAAGAAACATTTTGCATCCCAGGAATAGAAGCACTAGCTAGTGGTATTCCTGTAGTATCAACTAAATGTTTAGGTCCAGAAGAATATATAACAGATAAATGTGGAAAATTAGTAGAAGTAGGAAATATAAAAGAATTAGCAGATGCTATATACGATGTATATATAAATATAGACAAGTATGATATAAAAGAATTAAGAAGCATTGTTCAAAAATATTCAAATGAATTTGTAATAGATAAAGCGATACAAATTTATCAAAAAGTTTTAGAAGAAAAAATAGTCAAATAATGTATTTTGTATAGTTTTCTATGGAATAACTGCTAATTTTTTTGTATAATAAGAATAGGTGAAGCAAATGATTTATTTAGATTACAGCGCAACAACACCAATTAGATTTGAAGTGTTAGATACGTATAATAAAACAAGCAAAGACTTTTTTGGTAATCCCAATTCTTTACATGAACTCGGAGTAAAGACAAAAAATTTAATGAATAGTGCAACCAAACAAATTGCCGAAATATTTAATATTAATGAATCTGAAATAACTTATACAGGCGGAGCAACAATGGCCAATAATATGGCTTTAATAGGTGTAGCTATGCATAATCATAAAAAAGGAAAACACATTATTGTCTCTAAATTAGAACATCCGTCAATATATGCAATTTGTGATTACTTAGAAAGTTTAGGATTTGAAATTAGTTATGTAAATAATGATGAAGAAGGATTAATTGATTTTGAAGATTTAAGAAGTTTAATAAGAGAAGATACCATTTTAGTAAGTGTTTGTGCCGTAAATAGTGAACTAGGAATAAGACAACCATTAAAAATGATTAGACAAATTATAAAAAAAGAAAATCCAAATACTATTTTTCATTCTGATATGACCCAAGCAGTAGGAAAGGTAAGCGTAAGTATGCATGATGTTGATTTAGCAACATTCACTGCTCATAAGATTTATGGACCAAAAGGAATAGGAGTATTATATAAAAGCAACAATATAGGCATATCACCAATTTTATTTGGCTCAGGTAAAACGAATATGTTAAATCCTGGAACACCAGCAGTACCTTTAATTGTCGCATTATCAAAAGCAGTTAGACTAGCAACAACAGATATTGAAAAAAGAGAAAGATTTATTGAAAGATTAAACATAAAAATTGTTGATGCTCTAAAAAAATATAATGGAGTAATGATCAACAAAACAAAATATAGTATTCCTCATATTTTAAATATAAGTTTAAGAAACATTAAAGCTGAAACTTTCTTACATGCTCTAGAAGAATTTGAAGTATATGTAAGCAGTAATACTGCCTGTTCAAGTGCAACTTTATCTAGTGCAGTAATGGCAGTGTATAATGACAAAGTAAGAGCATCTTCTACTTTACGAATCAGTTTATCTCATTTAACTACAACTGATGAAGTAAACAAATTTATTCATTATTTTGAAGAAATTTATAAAAAGCTCAGTGGACTACATGATTAATTGTAGTCTTTTAATTTACAAAAAAGTAATTTTTAAGTATAATAATCATGTGATGTTTATGGAAAAAGTAATTTTAATTAAATATGGTGAATTATCAACAAAAAAAGATAATATCAATTTCTTTTTAAAAAAATTAAAAGAAAATATTTTATTTGCTTTAAATGATTTAGAAGCAGAAGTAACTTATGATTTAGGCAGAATGTTTATTCATACAAAAGATAATTTTGATGAAGTAATAAGAAGGATAACAAATATCTTTGGTATACATGAAATAAACATAGGATATATTATTACTTCTACAGATTTTAATGTCATTAAAGAAGAAGTATTGAAATTATTAAAAGAAAAAGAATTTACAACTTTTAAAGTAGAAAGCAAAAGGAGTAATAAAAAATTAAATACAACAAGTGTCGAATTAAGTAAAAATCTAGGTGCTCATATTCTAAAAAATGTTAAAGGTTTATCAGTAGATGTGAATAAACCAGAAGTACTCGTAAATGTCGAATATCGCATCAACAATACTTTAGTGTATTTTGAGAAGATTAAAGGGTTAGGAGGCTATCCTGTTGGGACACTCGGGAAAGGTTTGTTAATGCTAAGTGGAGGTATAGACTCTCCTGTAGCAGGTTTTCTTACTATTAAAAGAGGGGTAAAAATAGAAGCAGTTTATTTTGAAAGTCCGCCTCACACCAGTTTAGAAGCCAAAAACAAAGTAATCAGTCTAGCTAAAAAACTAGCCATATATAACAATGATATTATTTTACATGTAATAAATTTTACCGAAATTCAAGAAGCAATTTATAAGAATATTCCTCATGATTATTTAATAACCATAATGAGAAGAATGATGTATCGAATTAGTGCAATTATAGCAAGTAAGAGAAATGCTAAAATACTGATTAATGGTGAATCCATAGGTCAAGTAGCTAGTCAAACTCTAACAAGTATGAATGCAATTAATGAAGTAGTAAGTATACCTGTAATAAGACCTCTAGCATGTTTTGATAAATTAGATATCATTGATATAGCAAAGAATATTGATACCTATGAAACAAGTATACTACCATTTGAAGACTGCTGTACAATCTTTGTACCTAAACATCCTGTAATTAATCCTATAAAAGAAAAGTGTCATGAATATGAAGAATTAATACCATATAAAGATTTAATTTATGAAGCCGTAAAAGAACATGAAATAATCAAGATTACAGCTAAAGAAGAAGAAAGTGAGTTTAAAGATTTATTATAATACTAAAAGATACTACAAGTGAATAATAGAAATATATTCCTTGTAGTTTTTTATTAATTCCTGAGCAAAGATAGAAGGATTATTTTTAGGAACAAAAAGATAACAATAATTTTTAGTACGAGTAAGTGCTACATAAAAAAGTCTTCGCTCTTCTTCATAAGGATAGATATCAAAATGTTTAATCACATATTTAAGTATATGTTCATCTTTAATTTTAGAAGGAAGAGAGTTCGTATCATCAGTTAAATTAATTATGATAACACTTTCTTCCTCAAGCCCCTTTGCTTTATGAATAGTTTTAAAATAGATATTTTTCTCTTGATAATAAATTTGATTATTTTCAAATTTTAACTTAGGATGTAATACTGAATAAATATCTTTATTATTACGTCCTAAAATCATAATATTAGCATCATCAATTTGATTTAAAAGTTTCAAAAAATCTTCTTTCTCTCTTTGATAGAAGCAAACAACAATAGGTTTAGGAATACTTTTTGATGCTTTTAATTTCTTTTTAATTTGTCTAGGATTCTTCATAACAAAAGAACCAGCTACTCGAATAAGTTCTTTACTATTACGATAAGTATTCGTAATATAAAGCTCTTTAGCGGGTTTAAAGTGCTTTTTAAAATCTAAAAAGTTATTAATATCACAACCAGAGAAACGGTATATGGATTGAAAATCATCACCAACAACAGTAACATAAGCATTGGTTTTGTTTCTAATCGCTTGCACTAGTTTTTCTCTAACCAGCGAAGTATCTTGATATTCATCAACAATGATATATTGATAATGTTTTTTAATCCCTTTATCCTCTACAATTCTTGTTGCCATATAAATCATATCATCAAAATCAATCATTCCCGAAGATTCTTTTTCTAAAACATACATTTGATATATCTTTTTAATAATTTTTAAAGTAGGTAAATCTTTCTTTTTGGCCTTTCTTATCAAAACATCAAAACACTCACTATCGTAATAATTAGCAATAAATAGACGAATAAATCTAACAATCGTATTTTGATATTGAATAAATAGGGGATTATTTAGATAATTTTTATCCATGAATAGTTTAGTAAAATAAGGACTTGGAACGCTAAAAAATATTTCCTCTACTAAGTATTCCAATAAATCATCATTAGCAATTTTTTTAACAATATGATGATCTTTTAAAATTTCTAAAGCAAGTTTATGAAAGGTATAAACTTTAGTCTCTTGATTAAGTTCTGTTTTAATTTTATCTTCCAAACTATGAGCAGCATTATTTGTAAAAGTAATACACAAAATATTTTCTAAAGGAACATGACAAAAAAGCACTAAATATTTTATTTTACCAACCATAGTAGTACTTTTACCTGTGCCTGCTCCTGCAATAATAATTGTATTTGTATCACTAGTTAAAGCAGCCTTAAGCTGTTCTTTATCTAAAGGATAACCCAAAACATTTAATTCCATATAAACACCATAAAAATAGGAGCATTAGATGCTATGAAAGAACAATATAAAAATTAAGGGAAAATTCATCTAATGCTCTAGTTCAATCATAGCATACTTCCACCCTAAAAACAAGATACATAAGTTCGACAAAATTTGACAAAACAGTGAAAATAAGAAAAAAAGATAGTTTTTTTCAAAATTTATAGTATAATTAAATAAGAGGTGAGTTTATGAAAGTAGTTATAAGCGCTGGTGGTACAGGCGGCCATATATATCCAGCCTTAGCAGTACTAGAAAAACTTAAAAAAGAAGACAAAACTCTAGAAGGAAAGTGAAATAATCCCAAATAGAGGAATTGATTATGTGGGAATCGAAATTTATGGATTTTCTAAGAAGAAAATTTTAAGAGATATCAAAAATATATTTTTAGTATCTGCAGGTTACAGAAAATGTTTAAAAATATTGAAGGAATTTAAACCAGATATTGTTTTAGGATTTGGTGGATATGTAACCTATCCAGTATTAAAGGCAGCTAAAAAACTAAATATCAAAACTTTTTTACATGAGCAAAATAGTATTGTTGGGAAAACCAACAAATTTTTGTCTAACGGTATCGATTTAGTCGCCGTATCTTTTTTGAGCACACTAAATAAATTTCCTAAAGCCAAAAAAGTGATTTATTCAGGAAATCCCTGTGGAGAAAATGCCTTAACTACTAAAGAAATTAAAAAGAGTGAAATCGGCTTAGACAACAAGAAAAAGCTAGTAATTGTTGTCGCTGGTTCTTTAGGAAGCAGTTCAATAAATGAAAAATTAAAAGAGTTTTTAAGATTAAGTAAAAAAAGTAACTATCAAGTATTATATATTACAGGAAAAACTCATTATGAAGAATTTATTAAGGGAACACGTTTTGGCTCTAATATCAAAGTTTTGCCATATCTAGACAATTTAGCAGGATTAATGCGTAATTGTGATTTAATTGTAACTAGAGCAGGAGCATCAACGATGAGTGAAATTCTTGCTCTAAATTTACCAGCTATATTTATTCCTAGTCCTTATGTTGCAGGAAATCATCAAGTATACAATGCTTTAGAAATAGTAAAAAATAATGCAGGGCTAATGATTGAAGAGCAAGAATTAAATGGTGAAAAATTATTTAATATGGTAACCGATTTACTAAATGATAAGCAAAAATATGAAATTATGAAGATGAACTTAAGAAATCTAGGAAAAACAGATAGCAGCGAAATTATAGTAAAAGAGATTAAGGAGCTTTTGAAATGAAAGAAATAAAAGGAATAAAAATAAGCGAAAATGCTTCTTTGAAAAATTTAAATACATATAAATTAGAAAGTCATGCCAAATATTTAATTAGAGTTGAAACCTTAGAAGGCCTAATAGATTTATTAAAATATTTAAAAGAGAGTAATATTAATTATTTTATTTTAGGAGCTGGTTCTAATATTATTATAGACGAGTATTTTGATGGAGCAGTAATTAAACTTGATGGTCTAAGAAAGATAGAAGTAAAAGATAACATAATTACAAGTGAAGCTGGAGCAATGATGGGAGCTTTATCTTGTGCTTCAATGGATCATAATTTAACAGGCTTAGAGTGGGCAATAAACATTCCAGGAACAGTAGGAGGAAGTATAGTAGGCAATGCAGGAGCATATAAATCTGAAATGTTTGATTCTCTAGTAAAAATAAAAGTTTTAGATGAAAACTTAGAAATCAAAGAATTAAAAAAAGAAGATATAAAGCACACATATCGTCATACTGATTTAAAAGGAAAAAACTGGATAGTGCTTGAAGCAACATTTAAGTTAGAAAAGGGAAATAAAGAAGAATCGCTAGAATTAGTAAAAGATAGACAAGAAAGAAGAAATAAAACACAACCTTTAGATATGCCATCAGCAGGAAGCGTATTTAGAAATCCTGAAGGAGATCATGCTGGAAGACTAATTGAAGAAGCTGGACTAAAAGGTTATCAAATAGGAGGAGCATCTGTATCAACAAAACATGCCAACTTTATTGTAAATACAGGGAATGCTACTAGCAATGATATTAAAAATTTGATAGAATTAGTTCATAGCCAAGTAAAAGAGAAATTTAATGTTGACTTGGTATTAGAACAAGAAATTATTGATTGGAAGTAAGAGATGAAAAATATAAAAAGGGTAAAAAAGCGAAAACTAAATATTAAAGCACTAATTATCTTACTATTAATCATTTATTTAATAGTAATGCTTTTGTATACCCTTTTTACTATGCCAATTAAAAATATCTATATCACAGGTACCAATTTATTAAAAGATCATGAAATTATAGAAGCTGCAGGAATTAAAGATTATCCAGCAATATTTAAGATTAGCAAAAAAAAGCTAGAAGAAAAAATTAATTCATTAGAATTAGTTGAAAGTGTAGAAGTAAAGAAAACACTAACAGGAAAATTAACAATCAATATTACTGAAGCAATACCACTTTTTTTTAATCGTAACACCAATAAAGTTGTTTTAAGTAATAATACTGAAGTAGAAAATAATTCTAAATATTTAGGAATTCCCACTTTAATTAATTATGTACCAAGTGATATTTTAAAAGAATTTATTGAAGCATTTAGTGAAATTGATCAAGATATTATTAAAATGATCAATGAAATAGAATACAATCCTGATATTAGTGAAGATATAACTATTGATGAATATCGCTTTTTACTTCGTATGAATGATACCAATCATGTTTATGTAAATATTATTAATATGGAACGGTTAAATGATTATGAAGAAATATTTGCTACAATTGGTGATTTAAGAGGAACTATATATTTAGATAGTTATAATGCTGATAATATTATTTTTGAAGCTTTTGGAAGTGATGAGAATAATAATACGGATGCAAATGATGAAGGAAATAATACTGATAGGACTGATGAAGATGGAAGCCAAGATTAATTATCAAAGAAAGTTAGAAGAATTAGTAAAAACATTTAAAAATAAACCAACACTTTTACTACATAGTTGCTGTGGACCTTGTTCAACACAAGTTATAGACTTTTTAAAAGATTATTTTGAAATCACCATATTTTATTACAATCCAAATATTGAACCTCTAGAAGAATATTTACATCGTAAAAATGAGCAAATAAGATTTATAGAAGAATATAAAGAAGCAAAAGTGAATTTTTTAGATTGTGATTATGATCACCCATCTTTTTATGAAATAGCCAAAAATTTAGAACATGAAAAAGAAGGCGGAGCTAGATGTAATAAGTGTTTCTATCTAAGAATGAAAAAAACAGCATCAAAAGCAAAAGAATTAGGAATAAACTATTTTGGGACAACCCTAACAGTAAGCCCTCATAAAAATAGTGAAATAATTAACAAAACAGGAGAACATATTAGTAAAGAATTAAATATTCCTTATATATATGGTGATTTTAAAAAGAATGATGGCTATAAAAAAAGTATAGAATTTAGTAAAATCTACAATTTATATCGTCAAGATTATTGTGGATGTTTATATGGAAGGGAGTAATATATGGACATAGAAAAATATATAACTTGGATAACTTTTATCCCTTGGATTTTAATTATTATAGTAAGTTTAGTTAATAATCTAAATAATGAGCATTATCAAAAATTTTCTTTAAAATATTTAAGTAAAAATATATTTAAAATATTTAGATTAGATACACTTTTATTAATAATTTTTTTCTGGTATTTTGCATCTTTTGATCGTGAATTTGTCGATAAGTATTTATTTGCTATAATGTGTCTGTACTTATTTGTAAATTTCTTCTATGAAAAAAAGAATCACATAAAAAAACATTTTTGGAAAGAGAATATCATTCAACTAATTTTATTACTAATAGTAATTGTTATTCCATTTATTTACTATCATCAAACAAATAATTTAAATATAACTTATAAAATAATGTTATTATACTTATTCTTAGAATATATTATTATTTTAATAGTAAGTATAATTGCTAGAATAATCAAAAAAGTTTTTAGAATAAAAGACTCCAATTAAGGAGTCTTTTCTATACTTCAAGTTCTTCATCAGCTTCAATATCGACGGTTTTCATAATTTCTTCTATACTAGTAAGTCCACCAACAGCTTTACTTAATCCATCTTCAAACATTGTCGTAATATCATTTTTAGCATGATAAACAAGTTCTTTCAGATTTTTTCTATTCATATTAGTAATAATGGCTTCACGAATATCTTCATTAATACTTAATACTTCATGAATAGCAATTCTACCAATATATCCATGATTACAATATTTACAACCAACAGGAGTGTACACTTCATTTACAGTAATACCCAAATGTTTTTTAATTAATTTCTTTTCATAAGGAGTAGTAGGTCTAGTTCCCCGACATTTAGGACACAACTTTTTTACTAATTTTTGACTGATAATACCAGTTAGAGCACTACCAAGCAAATATCTTTCTACTTCCATATCAAGCATTCTTTCAATAGTAGTCAAAGAGTTATTAGTATGAACTGTAGATAAAACAAGATGACCAGTAATACTAGCTCTAACAGCAATACGAGCAGTTTCATTATCACGAATTTCTCCAACCATGATGATATCAGGGTCTTGTCTGAGTATACTTCGGAGTGTATGCGAAAAAGTAAGACCAATTTCACTTAAAACTTGAACTTGATTAATGTTTTCTAGTCTCATTTCAACAGGATCTTCAACAGTAATAATATTTCTTTCTTTTGTGTTTAACTTTTGAAGTATTGCATAAACCGTAGTTGATTTACCAGTACCTGTAGCACCAGTAACTAAAATAAGTCCATTTGGTTTTTTAATCATTTCAGATAGTCTTCTTAAATTTGTTTCAGAAAATCCCAAATTTTCTAGTCCATTTAAACTCATACTGTAATCTAAAATACGAATAACCATTTTTTCTCCATTAACACAGGGAAGAGAAGATACACGTAAATCCAAAGCAATTTCTTTAATAATATTTTTTATAGCACCATCTTGAGGCATACGAGTCTCAGTAATATTCATACCACTAATAATTTTAATTCTTGTCACAACATTTTTCTTAAGTTCATTAGGTATTTTAGCATAATCTTTTAGTTCACCATCAATACGTATACGCACCATTAAGCATTCATCAAGAGGATCAAAATGAATATCAGAAGCACCTTTTCTAATCGCATCCAAAATAATATCATTAACTATTTCGACAATACTAACATTTTCAAAATCAAAAGTTCTCAAATACATCACCTATTCTAAAATAATTATACACTAAATAGTTATGGATAACAAGTTGTTTTTAGTTGAAGAAAAAACTTGAATATGTTAAGATAAAGAAAAGACAGGAGGGTTTTAAATGAACTGGTTAGAAGCTAAAAAATATGAGTTATATAAAGAACGAAATGATGGAAATTATTATGATATAGAACTTTCAAGAGAAGATAAAACATTATCTATCTTTTTTGGTGGTAATTTAGATTTATATTTTTCTTTAAAAAAATTTGGCAATGATCCAACCTTTGTTATTGGAAAAGATAACTATGAAATATATGCATTATTTGATGTTTTATATAATAGTATAGTAAATGCGAATATATATGAAAAATTAACAGATAAGGAAATTAATTTTATTATCTTAATGAGTGAATTAGAGGAAGAAGATTATCATCAAAAAATAGCAGAAGAATTAAAAAAAAGAGAAAAATACGAAAGGAATTTAAAGAAAAGTATCCAGTATAAAAATTTAGTTCAAGATGGAGTGATTATTTGGAAAAGTGATGAGTACTTTGATGAAATAGCCCCATTCATCAAAATAAAAAGACAAGAAAATAGTTTTATCCTAGAATTTGGTAAACCACTTATTCCCAATGAATATAAAAATGATGCTGATTTAATGCTTATGGATCCAAGAAGAATTACTGTAAGGTTTCGTAATAGTGGTTCAAGATATGAACCATTTAATATAATGTTTATGAAATTATATCAAGGACTATGCAAGTTAGACTATGAGCATCATCAAATTCATATTGAAGAGTATTTAATCCAAGAAAGAATAAATAAAGGGGAATCTTTAAAAAGAGTATTAATAAAAAAATAATTTTTATAAGGAAGTATGCTATAATTTATTTAGAATAGAGGTGCAAAATGAACTTTAAAGTATTTTTAGGAATAATTTATGATGATTTAGTAAATAAGAAAATAATTATAGAAAAAGAACAACCAAAAGATTTAGATGGAAAAATAGCTAGATTAAACAGGTATTTAGAAAAATTAGAAAGAGTAAGTAAAAAAGCAAGTGAAAAAGAGAGGTATATTACAAATCTAAAAAAATTATATTATGATAAATATTTAATTAAAGAAGAGAAGATTCCTGCTTCTTATTGGCATCACTTAGAGCAAAAATATCTTGATAATGGATATGGTAAATATAATCTTGTGGAACCGATTATTTACCAATGTGGGCTAAAGTATGGGCTTTTAGTGGAATGCAAAAAATCG
>ERZ1643250.1752-NODE-1752-length-17598-cov-6.465599_pt1 | contig 17598 bp, 20 predicted proteins | sample MGYA00579262_ERZ1643250 | MGnify/ENA primary metagenome ERZ1643250 (study PRJEB29033, sample SAMEA4952265) | chicken gut metagenome | biome: Broiler Chicken; feature: Gastrointestinal Tract; material: Caecum | place: Ireland | collected 2018 | study: Broiler... | reverse complement strand
CGGGGCGTTCGCCTGTGAATCTTTTTTTAGTAGAAAAATAAAACATAAATCAGGGTAGCTGTTACGATATCCTCTGATTTGGATATACTAGCATTAGAGAAGATTTAACTGAAAAGGCCTTTGATGAGAGTAGCAGCAATAAAATTCAATGCCAAAAGCGCGATTACAATATATGTCAAGACTTTCACATAAGTGGCGGTAGCCTCTGTAGCTTTTCGCGTACGATCGGCAATTATAAGTTTCAGGTCTTCTTCCGACAGTTTCGGCACTTTGTAATAATAGTGTACCGGGGTTCCGTCCGGCCATTGGCTGGCATCATCGATATATTCAAATTCATCTGTAGCGTCCGTATCCTGCTCCATAGCCTGTTTGTATTCTTCTTCTGTGATTGATTCGCCCAACATTTCTTTGCGGATTTTTTGGGCAATGGATTCAGTGGCTGTGTTGACGGTCGTTTTTGACTCATTTGGTGACCTGTTTTCCATATGTTTTCGCTCCTTTTTCTTTACGGAATCTATTCCGATAAGTCTTGAAATAATAATTTAACGCTTGCGAAGCTTTGTTTTTTCAATATTACCACAAAAATGACAGAAAAACAATCTGTATAAGTAGTGATGATGTCTTGAAGATGCTTTATCACTTGACCGGATGTGAAAATTCACAGTATATTGAAATCCTGTCATAGCAATGAGCAAGCGGTTATAAAAATCAATCCTCTGTTTAAAAAACGAGGTGTTTTTCAGCCAGTTTTGCTCCCGCATATCCGTCCGGAAAAATTCATACAGTGAAAGGACATGAAATCGGGTGTTCCCGGGAAACGGATGTGTTGATTCATGAAACAAAAGACCGCACAGCAGGGCTTTTTGCGGGGCGCGGCCATTCTGACGGCAGGGGTTTTCCTCGTCAAACTGTTGGGAGCCCTGTTCAAAATTCCCCTGAACTGGATTATCGGGGAGGACGGCATGGGATACTATACCACGGCCTACAGCTTTTACGCGCCGGTGTACAGCCTGGCGACGGCGGGGTTTCCCGTGGCGGTTTCCCGGCTGACAGCCCTGTGCTGTTCTCAAAAACGATACGGGGAGATCCGCCGGATTCATCAGGTGTCGATTCCCCTGTTTCTGGCGGCGGGACTGCTGGGAATGATGGTGCTGGTGTTCGGCTCCGGCCTGTTTGCCCGGGCCATGGGCAACGAAAACGCCCTGCCCGCCATGCTGCTGCTGGCGCCGTCGGTGGTGTTCAGCTGTTTGTCCGCTTCCTACCGGGGCTGTTATGAAGGAATGCGGAATATGATTCCCACGGCGGTTTCCGAAATTCTGGAAGCCCTGTTCCGGCTGGTGCTGGGGCTTTCTGCCGCCTGGTGGGTGCTGTATGCAGGAATGGAGGAATACCGCCTTTCCGGAACCGTCTTCGGACAGGCGGCAGAGTCCCTTTCTCAGGCAAGGGCGCAGGCCCTTCCATGGGCGGCTGCCGGAGCCATCGGCGGGGTAACGGCCGGTTCCGCTGTCAGTTTTCTGTATTTGCTGTTCCGGTATCGAAGAAGGGGAGAAGGGCTGGGACGAAAGCTCCCGGCGGTTTCCTCAAAACCCCGGAGCCGGAGAGCCATTGCCTGGGAACTGCTGCGCACGGCTGCACCGGTGGGGCTGGGAGCAGTAGCGGTGAACCTTTCCGGGCTGGTGGACGCGGCATTTTTACAGTCCCGGATTATGGGTCTGCTGGCGGAGCAGAAACTGGCGCTGCTGGCACAGTATCAGGAGATGATCCCAGCCTATCAATTGGAGAATCCGGAGACCATTCCCAATTTTCTGTTCGGCTGTTACGGAAATGCCCACACCCTGTTTATGGTCATTCCAGCGGTGGCGCAGGCCTTTGGTATCAGCGCCCTGCCCAATGTGACGGCAGCGTGGAGCTCGGGCAAAAAACAGCGGCTGGAAAAGAGTATGGAATCTGTTCTGCGGATGACCGCAGCCTTTTGTCTGCCTGCCGGTCTGGGAATGGCCGTGATGGCCGGTCCTCTGACGGCGGCATTGTATGGAAACCGCAGCGCCACCCCAATTGTGGCAGGGCTGCTTCCACTGTTGGCTGGGGCTGCGGTGTGCGCTTCCGTCAGCACGGCGCTGCAAAGTATGCTCCAGGCAGTGGGGCGGGCGGATTTGCCGGTAAAGCTGCTGTCTGCGGCGCTGGTGCTGAAAACCCTTCTCAGCTGGTATCTCACCGGCCTGCCGGAATGGAACATCCGCGGCGCGGCGGTGGGCACACTGGCCTGCTACCTGTTCATGATGACCGGCGGCTTCCTCTTTTTGAAACGCTGCACCGGCGTCCGGGTTTTTTCAGGAAAGGTGCTGGTACGGCCGCTGGCCGCGTCTGCGGTCTGCTGTACGGCGGCTTTGTGCTGTCAGCGAATGCTGGAGCTGGCGCAGGTGCAGAGCCGTCTGGCCACAGTGGGCGCGGTTGCCTGTGCAGCGGCAGTTTATGGGCTGTGTGTGCCGGTTTTCGGGATTTTGCGCCGGGAAGAGCTGATTCGCCTTCCTGGGGGACAAAAAATTGGAAAACTACTTGCAAAGCGGGAGAAAATCGAGTAAAATAAGAAGGAATTTTGCTTTTTTGCATCGGTACCGGGTTTTCAGACATTGGAGGAAGAAAAACATGGTGGATTTTGAAAGAAAAGATGTATATACTACAGATGACCTTTTGAAGATCATGGAAATTCTCCGTTCCCCCGAGGGTTGTCCCTGGGACAGAGCCCAGACCCACAAAAGCGTCCGGGCAAACTTTATCGAGGAAACCTATGAGGCCATCGAAGCCATCGACACGGAAGACCGGGAGCTGCTCAAGGAAGAGCTGGGCGATGTGCTGCTGCAGGTGGTGCTCCATTCCCAGATGGAAAAGGAAGCCGGAAGCTTTACCTTTGAGGAAGTGGTGGACGGCGTGGCCCAGAAGCTGGTGTACCGTCATCCTCATGTGTTTGGCGATGTGAATGCGTCCAACGAGGCAGAGGCGCTGAAAAGCTGGGATGATGCGAAACAGAAGAGCAAGCAGCAGAAGACCCATACCCAGGTGCTGCAAAGTGTGTCCCGTGCCCTTCCTGCCCTGATCCGCAGCGAAAAGGTGCAGAAAAAGGCCGCAAAAGCCGGTTTTGACTGGCCGGACGTACAGGGCGCCATGGAAAAGGTTGCGGAAGAGCTGGAAGAAGTGCGTGCTGCCGCAGCAGAGGGGAACCCCCAGGCCTGTATGGACGAAGTGGGCGATTTGCTGTTCGCCGCCGTCAATGTGGCCCGGTTCCTGCACGCTGAGCCGGAAGAGGCCCTGACCCGTTCCTGTGACAAGTTTATTCGCCGGTTCCAGTCGGTAGAAGAGCTGGCCGCGGCAAAGGGAATGGACATGGAAAAGGCTTCTCTGGAAGAGCTGGACGCCTTGTGGGACGAAGCGAAGCGGGCGGAAAAAGCGTAAAAGCCCGGAATACGGAATCCACGATCAGGCCCGGAAGGATTTCCGGCGTCCTGTGGAATATATATATTTTCATTTGGAGGCAAAAGAAAATGAACAAGACTGAATTGATTGCAGCTGTTGCAGAAAAGTCCGGTTTGTCCAAGAAAGACGCAGACAAAGCCGTTAACGCTATGCTCGACACCATCGTAGAGACCCTGACCCGTGATGAGAAGGTTCAGATCGTCGGTTTCGGTACCTTTGAGGTCCGCAGCCGCAGCGAACGCCAGGGACGTGATCCCAGAACCAACAACCCCATCACCATCCCCGCTTCCAAGTCTCCCGCCTTCAAGGCCGGCAAGGCATTCAAGGACGCAGTGGATCGCTGAGAATTTGCACAATCAGGGTATGGCGCCAGTCGCCGTACCCTTTTTTGTATTTATACCCGAATTGTAAGAGGAGGATACAGACATGAGACTGGATAAATATTTGAAAGTTTCCCGCATTATCAAGCGCCGTACCGTGGCCAATGAAGCCTGTGACGCAGGCCGTGTGCTGGTCAACGGCAAGGTGGCCCGCGCTTCCTATGACGTGAAGGAGGGGGACGTGCTGGAGCTTCAGCTGGGCAGCCGCACCATCCGCGCAAAGGTTCTCACCGTGGCGGAAACCGTCCGCAAGGAAGCCGCATCGGACATGTACCAGATTCTGGAGTAATTTTCCCCTGAAACGCATATCCGCCCCTCTGCGCTCATATGTTGAGTCAAAAGGATCGTTTCTTTGCAGAAGGGGTGTAAACGCTATGACAACCATCATGACGGAGTTGAGAAACAACAGCGACAGCCGGTCGGCTTTTCAAAAATCGGAAAAACCTTCCACGCCTCACAGTCTGGTGCTGGAAGACCGGCGCAGGCTGACGGCCTCCGGCGTTTCCAATGTGGACAGCTATGACGACCAGACCATTGCCGCCAATACCCAGCTGGGACTGCTGGTCATTCGCGGGCGGGAGCTGCACATGGAAAAACTCAGCACCGAAACGGGAGAGCTGACGGTGACCGGGGAAATCGCTTCCATGAGTTATCTGGAAAACCGTCCCCAGGGTTCCTTCTTCTCCCGGCTGTTCCGATGAGCCAGGGGTCGCTGGTCCCCGGTTTTCTGCTGGCGATTGTGGCCGGCGGACTGCTGGGGGCTGTCTATGACAGTTTTCGGGTGCTGCGGATTTTGCTGGGCGGAGGCCGCCGGTGGCAGGTGCTGTTTGACATGATGACCATGGCAGCGGCGGCGCTTCTCACCTTTCTGGTGGCGCTGGCTGCGGAAGCAGGCCGTCTCCGGTTTTATCTGCTGGCTGGGGAAGCTATGGGATTCTGCCTATGGGCCCTCACTTTTGGGGAGCTGACTCTTTGGGCCGCCAGCCTTCTGGAAAAGCTGCTGGCAGGGATCAGCCGCCTGATTCGGTGGATTTTTGCACCCTTTGGGCGCTTTTTCCGAAAGATTCCGCCCTTTTTGGCCGGAAAAATGCCTAAAAAGAGAAAAATATATGCCGGAAACGAAAAAAATCCCTTGAAACCGGCGGGGCCTGTAGTGTATAATCAAAAGAGTCAAAGCAACAGCCGGAGACGGCGGGACAAAAACGGAAAGGCGAAAGGGAGGAAGCAGAATGCGGGTTTTGGAAAAGAAGAAGATCAAGGGCAGTCTGCCCCTTCGAATCGCAGTTTTGTGTCTGGTCGTTTACGCGGCGGTTTCGCTGGTCAACCAGCAAATTCAGATCAATCAGAAAAAAGAAGAACTGGCGAATCTGAAAAGCCAGCTGCAGGTGCAGGAAGTGGAGAACGAAGAACTTCGGGATTCCATTGACGCCACCGAGCAGGATGGCAGCGAGTATGTGGAGCGGGTGGCCAGAGAAGAGCTGGATTATGCCAAAACAGGGGAACGGGTATTTATCATCATTTCCGGTGAATGACGGACCCTTTTTTGATTTACACACAACTTTAAGGAGGATAACAGTCAGGTATGCAGCTGGAGGTAGGATCGATTCTGGAAGGCAAGGTCACTGGTATTACGAAGTTCGGAGCGTTTGTGGAGCTGCCCGGAGGAAAAACCGGCATGGTACATATTTCGGAGATTGCGCCCACATTCGTCAAGGAAATCCGGGATTTTGTCACTGAGAATCAAACAGTAAAAGTCAAGGTGCTCAGCATCAGCGAAGAAGGAAAAATCAGCCTGTCCATGAAAAAGGCACTGGATCCTTCTCAGCAGCAGCCCCAGCGGAGAGAGCAGAGACCCGGTAACGGTCCCCGCCAGCCCCGTCAGCCCAGACCCGCCGCGGTCAGCCCCGGACGTCCCGGAAACTATGAGTGGCAGAGCCGCCGGATTGAGGGCGGCAGCTTTGAGGATATGATGTCCCGCTTCAAGCAGAGCAGCGACGAGAAAATGTCCGATCTGAAGCGTGCCGTGGAGAGCAAGCGGGGAGGTTTTTCCCGTCACAACAATTCCAGAGGCTGACAGAGCCTGAAAACCCGTCTATCAGCAGCGGCAGCAACGTTCTGCCGCTGTTTTGTTTTATACAGGAGGAAGCTCATGAAACTGAAAAATGCAGTCCTTCACACCATGGAGGGAAGCGACTATGAAAACGGCTGGATGACCGTGGAAAACGGCGTGATCACCGGCCTTGGCCCCATGGGCATCTGTCCCCAGCAGCCGGGGGAAGAGTGGCTGGATTTGGACGGCGCTCACATTTATCCCGGTTTTATTGACGCCCACACCCATCTGGGTATGTGGGAGGACGGCCTGACCTTTGAGGGCGACGACGGCAACGAGGAAACCGACCCCATTACGCCCCAGCTCCGGGCCATTGATGCGCTGAACCCCATGGACCGCTGTTTCCGGGAAGCGCTGGAAAGCGGCGTGACCACGGTGATTACCGGACCCGGCAGCGCAAACCCCATCGGTGGACAGCTGGCCGCCATCAAAACCGCTGGTCGCTGTATCGACAAAATGATTGTGAAAGCGCCCGTTGCCATGAAAATGGCGTTGGGTGAAAACCCGAAAACTGTCTATCACGGAAAAAATCAGACCCCCGTTACCCGTATGGCCACAGCAGCCCTGATTCGGGAGCAGCTGCGCAAGGCAGAGCGGTATCTGGACGATACAGAGCGTGCGCTGGCGGAAGAGGATTTCGACCCGCCGGAGTACGACATCAAGTGTGAAGCGCTGCTGCCTCTCCTTCGCCGGGAAATTCCCGCACACATCCACTGCCATCGGGCAGACGACATTTTCACCGCGATCCGCATTGCAGAGGAATTCCAGCTGGACTATGTGATTGTCCACGGAACGGAAGGTCATCTCATTACCGAAGAACTGGCGGAGAAAAAAGCCCGGGTGCTGAGCGGCCCCATTCTCTGTGACCGTTCCAAGCCGGAGCTGCGAAACCTGACCCCGGCCTGTCCCGGAAAGCTGACGGAAGCCGGTATTCAGACCGCGCTGATTACCGACCATCCGGTGATTCCCATTCAGTATCTGCCTCTGTGCGCCGGTCTTGCAGTACGGGAGGGAATGGACCCGGAAATGGCCCTTCGCGCCATTACCATCGAGCCTGCCCGGATTTGCGGACTGGATGACCGGCTGGGTTCTCTGGCCGTGGGCAAGGACGCGGATTTTTCCGTGTTCCGTCAGAACCCCCTGACCATTGCGGCAAAGCCGGAAAAGGTCTTTGTGGGTGGCCGTGAGATTGTTTGAAAGGGGAAAGAGAATCATGATACGGGAAATTCAGGCTGAAGAAATTACCAGAGAAATCCGCCGCCTGTGCATTGAGGCAAACCGGGTACTTCCGGCGGATATGGAACAGTGCATCCGCTGCGCTGCGGAAAAGGAAACCCATCCCATCGGAAGCGCCATTATGAAGGATATCTGCGATAATATGGATGCCGCCCGGGAGCTGACGCTGCCGGTCTGTCAGGACACCGGCATGGCGGTGGTGTTTGCGGAAATCGGTCAGGATGTCCACATCAACGGCAATTTTGAGGACGCGGTCAATGAAGGCGTGCGTCAGGGCTATCTGGAGGGACTGCTGCGCTGTTCCGTAGTGGCAGACCCCATTCGCAGAGGCAACACCAACGACAACACCCCGGCTGTGCTCCACACCCGGCTGGTGCCCGGCAATCAGATTCACTTGATGGTGGCGCCCAAGGGCTTTGGCAGCGAGAACATGAGCCGGACAATTATGCTTACCCCTTCCGCCACCCGGGAACAGATCATCGGTGCAGTGGTGGAAACCGCCCGTTTGGCCGGTGCGAACCCCTGCCCGCCCATGATGCTGGGTGTGGGAATCGGCGGCGATTTCGAACTGTGCGCATTGCTGGCGAAAAAGGCCCTGTGCCGTCCGGTTTCCAGACGGAACGAGGATCCCTTCTATGCCCAGCTGGAAGCCGATATGCTGGAAGCAGTGAATCAGCTGGACATCGGGCCTCAGGGCTTTGGCGGTGTAACTACGGCACTGGCTGTCAACATTGAGCAGTATCCCACCCATATCGCCGGACTTCCGGTAGCGGTCAATGTGGGCTGTCATGTAACCCGCCATGGAGAAGCCGTGCTGTAACAGTTTGCGCGATGTACAGAAATTCGATATAATTTTTTTACAATTTCTCCACAAAACCCTTTAAAACTTTTATCAAATGTGTTATACTATAAACACAGATACAGGAGGCCCTCGAAGGTTGCTATTTGAGAAAGCACCTGCATAGTTTAAAAGTGTTAGGAGATGTTGGCATGAAAATTACGATCATCGGCAGAAAGGTTACCCTGCGGGACAACTTCAAAGAGCTTGCAACCAAAAAGCTCATGCGCTTTGACCGGATTTTCGACGAGGACGCCCAGGCCACCGTTACGGTGACGCTGGAGCGCAACCGCCAGACGGTGGAAATCACCATTCGCCAGCCGGGCATGATCTGCCGCGCGGAGGAAACCGCCGCAGAGATGAACGACGCGCTGGATAAAGTGATTTCTGCACTGGGCCGGCAGATCCGCAAAAATAAAACCCGCTTGGAAAAGCGTCTCCACGGCGGGGCCATCGATCAGTATGTGCAGGAGTATGCGGAAGAAGCCGAGCCGGAGGATATGGCGGAATTTGACGAGTATGAAGTGGTCAAGACCAAGCACTTCTATGTGAAGCCCGCCAGCGTGGAGGAAGCCATTTTGCAGATGAACATGCTGGAGCATCAGTTCTTCATGTTCCGCAACACGGAAAACAACGAAATCAACGTGGTATACCGGCGCAAGGACGGCAAATATGGCCTGTTGGCGCCTGACGACGAAGAATAAAACCATCCATCAGGGGCCGCGCATTTGGCGCGGCCCTTTCTTTTTTGAAAACGTTCTGCAAATAAAAAAGCCGTTCCCGAAAGCAAATCCGGGAACGGCTTTTAATCGTATTAACTGTATTCAGTTTTCTTGTGTTTCGCTGCGTGCTGCCCGCTGAGAGGCTTCCATTTTCTTTCTCCCGGCAAAGAGAATCACAAAGCCCACCGCGAACAGTACCACCAGACTGAGAACGCCGATGGAGTCGTGTCCGGTCAGGGAAGAGAACACCGCTACGAACACGGGACCCAGCACTGCGGCGAATTTGCCGAAGATGTCGTAGAAGCCGAAATATTCCGTGGCGCGGCTGGGGGGAACCAGTTTTCCGAAATAGGAGCGGGAGATGGCCTGAATGCCGCCCTGTACCGTGCCCACCATGAAGGCCATGATCCAGAACAGCACCTGAGACAGCGCGATGGCCTCTTCGCTGCCCTCGTTGGCTTCAATGTTCCAGCCCATGTAGAAGCCCACCAGACATACCACAAAGTACACGCCGATGGCGACCCGAATCATCCGCAGGGAACCGGCTCTTTCCGACAGCCGGCCAAAGAGAATGGAGCAGGGGACGGCCACAATCTGGGTGACCAGCAGCGCCAGAATCATGCCGGTGGAGTCCAGCCCCAGCTTGGTGCCGTAAGAGGAAGACAGGTTGATAACGGTATTCACACCGTCTATGTAGCAGAAATAGGCCAGAATAAACAGGAAGATGCCCCGGTTTTTCACAATGCTTCCGAAGGTTTCCCGAATGTTGGAAAGGGCGTTTTTCACCAGCCGGGAAGGGGGAACTTCCACATAGTGCTCCTGTTTCACGTTGCGGAGCATGGGAATGCTGAATCCGGCCCACCACAGGGAGGTGAGGACAATGACGATTTTCACGGCGGTGGGGTTGTCCATGCCCATCACCAGCAGAATGCCAATGGAAATCAGGAAGGGAATGGTGCTGCCGCCGATGTAGCCCATGGCATAGCCCCAGGCGGACACCTTATCCATCCGCTCCTTGGTGGTTACGTCCGTGAGGAAGGAGTCGTACAGCAGGCAGGACCCCAGGAACCCGATATAGGACAGCACATATCCCACCAGCAGCATTTGCCAGGAATTGAACAGGGACGTGAGAAGGGTTGTCACCGTGCCCAGCGCAGCGAAGAAAGCAAAGAGCCGTTTTTTCATGCCCTTATAGTCGCCGATTGCGCCGAGGAACGGAGCCAGAATGGCAATGGTGAAGGTAGCGACTGCCGTGCCGTAGGACCAGGGTACCACGTTGTCCACACCGGCGCCTTTACAGACGCTTCCAAAGTAAATGGGGAAGATGGCGGCCATCATGTTGGTGGCGTAAACGGAGTTGGCCCAGTCGTAGAGAATCCAGCTTTTTTCCTTCCGGGTAAACCGAATGGTTCGTTTCATGGGGCATCATCCCTTCGTTAAAAGATTCTATTATACCATCAGCATATCATAAATTTGTAAAACTTTGTAGAGGTCCTTGTAAAAACCACTGAAAAAAGCTGGTTTTACAGGGAAACAGGCTCGGCCAGGCAGAAATCTCCGGCGCAGTCGGTGAGCCGCACCGGCAGAATCTTTCCCGCCAGCGGTTCGCTGCTGGCCATGTGCACCGGCGTATAATTGGCGGTGTAGCCTTCCCACACATTTTTGGCGGCTTCCTGTTCAAAGAGCACCGGCTCTACCCGGCCCAGCTGTTCCTGTAAAAAGGCGCGGCGGGTTTCCTCGGTAGCCTCAATCAGGGCATGGCTGCGTTCTTCCTTCACCGCGTTGGAAACCTGTCCCGGCATGTTGTAGGCCACGGTGCCCGGGCGGCGGGAATAGGCGAAAACATGGACTTTCGCAAAGGCGATTTCTTTGGCAAAGGCCAGGGACTGGGCGAATTCCTCTTCGGTCTCTCCGGCAAAGCCCACCATCATGTCAGTGGTAATGGCGGCGTTGGGGAAAACCGACCGGAGGGTTTTGACAATCCGGCGGTATTCGGCGGTGTCATAGTGGCGGTTCATCCGACGAAGGGTTTCGTCACAGCCGCTTTGCAGGGACAGGTGGAACTGCGGGCACAGCTTGTCCTGTTTGGCCAGCCGTGCAATCACGTCGTCCTGTAACTGCTCCGGTTCCAGAGAGCCCAGCCGAACCCGGGCGATTTCCGGCACAGCGCAGGCAGCTTCCACCGCGTCGCAGAGATGCAGCCCCAGCTCCTGACCATAGGCGGACAGGTTGATGCCGGTGAGCACCACTTCCCGATAGCCATTTTTCCCAAGGGCGGCCAGCTCCGTTTTCAGCTCTTCCAGCGGCTTGGAACGGATACGGCCCCGGGCATAGGGGATAATACAATAGGAACAGAAGCGATTGCATCCGTCCTGAATTTTGACAAAGGCGCGGGTGCGCTCGAAAAAGCTCTCCACCTGCAGGGCTTCAAAGGCTTCGCCGGTTTCGTGGGGAACAATGTCGATGACCCGCTGATGGGTGGAGAGATACTTGAGAATGTCCGGCACCAGTGCGCCCCGGTTGGAGTTGCCCAGTACCACGTCGGCGTCCTCCAGAGCGGCGGCAGCTTCCGGGAAGGCCTGGGGCATACAGCCGGTGAGCACCAGTACCGCGTCGGGGTTGTTTTTGCGGGCACGGTGCAGGGTCTGGCGAACCTTGTGATCGCTGGCGGCGGTAACGGTGCAGGAGTTAATGAGCACCACATCCGCCGGTTCTCCGGCGGCACAAACGCCAAATCCGGCGGCCGTCATCTTGGCCAGCATGGCCTGGGTTTCATACTGATTGACCTTGCAGCCAAGGGTGATGGCGGAGACTTTCATCATCATTGGGAAACATCCTTTCACACAAAATCGACGGCAGAAAAAGGGCTTCAAACCGCCTTTTTTTAGATAAATTGAAAAATTTTGGCTGGGAAAACGCCGGAAGAATCTGGCGATATTTCATATTGACCATTGAAATTCCCTGCGGTATGATAAGAGAAACCCGAGGAATGTTCTGGTCAGAAAACGGAACTCTATTACCCATTTTACAGGAGGCATCACGACTATGCAAACACTTCAGATCGTGCTCAAGACCATTGATGATGTCAAACGTTTTGTGACGCTCACCAACAAGTATCATTTCCCCATCGACCTTTCCAACGGAAAATACAAGATCGATGCCAAGTCCATTATGGGCGTTTTCAGTCTGGGAACCTCTCAGCCTGTAACTTTGGAAATCGACAGCACTGCTGCCCAGTCCCGCGAGGCCGACGAGTTCGTCAAGTCCGTGCAGGAGTTTGTGGTGGAATAAAAGGCAAAGTGAATTTGCAAAGAGGATCGGAGATGCTGCATCAGGATGCGGTGTCTCCGTTTTCCATTTCCTCCACTTTTTGGGAAAGCTCTTCCCATTCCAGCAGCAGCTCCTCGTTGCGGCTGTTCAGCCGGTCCAGCTCTGCGGAAAGCTCCATAGTTCGGGCAAAGTCACTGGCTGTGTCCGGGTTTTCCAGCTCCCGGGAAAGCTGCTGGATGGCTTCGTCGTTTTTCTCGGTTTCCTGTTCCACCCGGGCCAGTGCCGCGCGGGTTTTCCGCAGTTCGGCGGCTTTTTCTTTTCTCAATTTGTAATCATTGACTTTCACCGGCTGAGGCGCGGATTTTTCCGCTTCCCCGGCTTTTTCTTTCCGCTGTGCCAGAAAATCCTCATAATTGCCGATGGTTTCGGAAACGCCCTCCGGTTCCAGATAATAGATCCGGTCTGCCAGCTTGTTGATTAAGTAACGGTCGTGGGAAACAATAAACAGGGTTCCGTCATAGTGCAGCAGGGCATCTTCCAGCGCTTCACAGGACTGGATGTCCAGATGGTTGGTGGGTTCGTCCAGCAGCAGGAAATTGGCTTTGGAGAGCATCAGCCGGAGCAGCAGCAGCCGCGCCCGCTCTCCGCCGCTGAGGGAGGACACCATTTTATATACTTCCTCGCCCCGGAACAGGAAAATCGCCAGCGCATTCCGGATTTCCGTTTCCGTCATCCGGGGATGCCGGTCCCAGATTTCATCCAGTACGGTTTTGCTGTCGTCCAGACCACCCTGCAACTGGTCGTAATAGCCCACGTCAATGCCTGCGCCAAAACGAACACTGCCCGCCGTGGCCTCATACTGATTCATGAGGATTTTCAGAAGGGAGGTTTTGCCGCAGCCGTTGGGGCCAATGAGGAAAATCCGTTCCTGACGGTGGACTTCCATGTCCACATGGGAAAACAGGGGCTTTCCGTCGAAGGAAAGGGCCAGATTTTCCACATACATCACGTCGTTGCCGCCCCGCTGGCTGGCGCCGAAACCAAAGTGGATGGAGGGGAGCATGGCGTCCGGTTTTACCAGCGTCTGTTCCAGACGGGCAATGACTTTCAGCTTGCTTTCCGCGGTGCGGATGTTCTTTTCCCGGTTCCACTGGCGCTGCTGGGCCACAATGCCCTCCAGCCGCTTGATTTCCCGCATGGTGTTGTCGTACTTCCGCTGGATGGTGAGGGCGTTTTCCTCTTTCTGTTCCAGATGCCGGGTGTAGTTGCCCTTGTACAGGGTCAGCCGCTGGTGCTCCATTTCAAAAGTCCGGTCGGTCACGTTGTCCAGAAAGAAACGGTCGTGGGAAATTACCAGATACGCGCCGGGGAAGCCTTTCAGAAAGTCTTCCAGCCATTCCACCGACTGGATGTCCAGATGGTTGGTGGGTTCGTCCAGCAGCAGCAGGTTCGCGCCGCTGAGGAGCATTTTGGCAAGCTGCAATTTTGCTTTCTGTCCGCCGCTGAGCACACCAACGGGCATTCCCATCTGTTCGTCGGAAAAACCCAGACCCATCAGGGTGCTTCTGGCTCTGGCCCGGCAGGTCAGACCGCCTTGCGCGGCAAACTGGTCATTGAGAATCATCTGCCGTTCGATGAGGGCGTCGTCGGGGTGAACCTGTAGCCGGAGGTTGATGTCTTCCAGCTCTTTTTCCATCTCAAGCAAATGGGAAAAGACCGTCAGTACCTCGTTGTAGGCGCTGCGGTCCAGATCCCGGCACACATGCTGTTCCATATATCCGATGCGGCATTCCCGTGCCTTGTAAATTTCGCCGCTGTCGCTGGCCATGTCGCCGGTGAGAATTTTAAAAAGGGTGGTTTTGCCGGAACCGTTGGCTCCCACCAGGCCGATGTGATCCCGTTCCTGTATTTCAAAAGAAGCCCCTGTAAAAATCAGGTCTGTCCCAAAGGATTTTTGCAGCTGGCTGATGCTGAGCAGTGCCATGGAATTTCTTCTCCTTCTCGCTGATACTTGCATATTCAATTTATTATACAAAATCCCGGGAAGGGAATCAAGAGCGGGAGGGCGGGAAGGAGAAGAAACCGGCAAAGGGCTTATCCCCGGAGGTAGGGCTTCATCTCGTCCAGATGGCGCTGTTCTCCCCGCAGGTATTCCTCCGCCAGACGGCGGGCGCCGCTGTCCGCTTCCGGTGCACTGTTCAGCTGTTTGGTCATCTCCACGATGCTCATGTTGGAGCCGTTAATCATCAGCTCTGCTACATGCTCCGGAGAAGCATCGGCCAGTGTGTTCATCTGGATAGCGCCCCACATGACGGCCTTTTGCAGCACCGGGGATTTTTCCGGCATGGCGTTTTCCTGCCGGAGCATGGCCTCCGAACGGCTGATGAGCTTCTGATAGCTGACGCCCTGGGCCTCGATTTTCTCCTTGAGAGAGGGCGTCTTGACTTTGGGCAGCACCGTTTCGATGGCTTCCAGCCCGGAAGAAGCGGCTTTGTGTACCTGACGGAGCAGCTCGGTGTTTTGACGGTTCATAAAATGACCTCCTTCTGGTTTCTTCGGTATAGTGTTCCGGAAAAGGAGGAAGCTTATACATGAAAGCCGGTTTGTTTTGACACCGTGGGGGAAGCGTACTATAATAATATGAAAAGTAATCCGGAAAGGCGGAATGAACACATGCATATCGGAGTTTCTACAGCCTGTCTTTATCCCATGGAAACGGAGCGTTCTCTGGATACCCTGCTTTCTCTGGGGTTCCGCCGGTTTGAGCTGTTTCTCAACTGTTTCAGCGAAGTGAAAGAGGACTATGTGCGCTCTTTGCGGGAAAAGCTGGACGCTTCCGGCGCACAGGCTTTGTCAGTGCATCCCTTTACCTCCGCCTTTGAAAACATGCTCTTTTTCTCCGATTATGCCCGCCGGACTGAGGACGGCCTGACGCTGTACCGGGACTATTTCCGGGCCGCCAATCTGCTGGGGGCATCCATTCTGGTACTGCATGGCCAGCGAAACTACCATCACAGCTCCCTGACCGATGAGGAATACTGCCGCCGGTATCAGCGGCTGTTCCGGCTGGGACAGGAGTATGGAATCACGGTGGCGCAGGAAAACGTCAACGCCTTCCGCAGTGAAAAAGCGTCGTTCATCCGGCGGATGCGGGACATTCTGGGGGAAGAGTGCGCCTTTGTGCTGGATTTGAAACAGGCCGTCCGGGCCGGGGAACAGCCTTTTGACATGCTGGACGCCATGAAAGGGAAGCTCGTCCATCTGCATCTCAACGACCACACGCTGCAAAAGGACTGCCTGCTGCCGGGACAGGGGCATTTTGACTGGAACCGGTATTTTCAGGAAGTGGCGGATTCCGGTTACGCCGGCGAAGGCGTCATCGAGGTCTATCGGGGAGATTTTGCCCAGGTAGAGGAGCTGCTGGCTTCGAAAAAGATGCTGGAGTCCTGTCTGGGTGAAAAAACCCGATAATTCCCGAAAAAAGCCTTGCATTTTGCCTGTCCCCTGTGGTATAATATTCCGGCGTGAGAATGTGCCGCTCACGCCGGATTGTTTTTTCATCCGAAAATTTGATGGCAACAACACACGCTGCACGGCTTGACGGGCGATGGTGCTTTTCCAAAGGGAAAGGTTTTCCGTCCGAAAGTACTGCGGCGGAGGAAAAACCAAGGAGGATTTTTCAAATGGCAGTCGTATCTATGAAACAGCTCCTGGAGGCCGGCGTACACTTCGGCCACCAGACCAGAAGATGGAACCCCAAGATGGCTCAGTACATCTTCACCGAGCGCAACGGCATCTACATCATCGACCTGCAGAAGACCGTGAAGAAGCTGGAGGAAGCTTATAACTTCGTCCGCGACCTGTCCACTGAGGGCAAGGCTGTTCTGTTCGTCGGCACCAAGAAGCAGGCTCAGGAGTCCGTGAAGGACGAGGCTGTCCGCGCTGGCGCTTACTATGTAAACGCTCGTTGGCTGGGCGGCATGCTCACCAACTTCCGCACCATCCGCCGCAGAATCGACCGTCTGCGTCAGCTGCGCACCATGGAAGAGGACGGCACCTTTGATCTGCTGCCCAAGAAGGAAGTTGTGAAGCTGAACCTGGAAATCGAGAAGCTCGAGAAGTTCCTGGGCGGCATCAAGGACATGAAGCAGCTCCCCGGCGCTCTGTTCATCGTTGACCCCCGCAAGGAGAGAATCGCTGTTTCCGAGGCCCAGAAGCTGGGTATTCCGATCGTTGCGATCGTTGATACCAACTGCGATCCCGACGAGATCGATTACGTCATCCCCGGCAACGACGACGCTATCCGCGCTGTCAAGCTGATCTCCGCTACCATGGCTAACGCTATCATCGAAGGCCGCGAGGGCCGTATGGGTGCTGCTGCTGAAGAGGAGAAGGCAGAAGAGACCGAGGAAGCCGCTGAATAATTTCAGAAGTCTGATTGGACCGATGCCCGCCTGTACCAAGTTCAGACGGGCATTTTTCAGATAAAATGCTACGGAGCCCGTGCTCCCGATTATATGAATTGGAGGAATTTCAAATGGCTTTTACCGCAAAAGACGTTGCAGCTCTCCGTGAGAAGACCGGCTGCGGCATGATGGACTGCAAGAAGGCACTGACCGCTTCCAACGGCGATATGGATGCCGCTCTCGATTTCCTGCGTGAAAAGGGCCTGGCTGCTGCCGTGAAGAAGGCTGACCGCATCGCTGCTGAAGGCGTTGCTTTCGCAACTGTAAATGCTGACGCTACCGTGGGCGTTGTCATCGAAGTGAACGCTGAGACCGACTTCGTTGCTAAGAACGCTGAGTTCCAGAACTTTGTAAAGGTTTGCGCTGAGACCGTGATGGCTCAGAACCCCGCTGACGTGGACGCTCTGCTGGCCTGCAAGGCTGAGGGCTCCGAGCTGACTGTTGACGCTCTGCTGAAGGAGAAGATCCTGGTCATCGGCGAGAACATCAAGGTTCGCCGTTTTGCCCGCTTCGAGGGCCATGTTGCTGCTTACATCCATGCAGGCGGCCGCATCGGCGTTCTGGTGAACTTCAACACCGACGCTGCTGACAAGGAAGGCTTTGCCGACTATGCAAAGGACGTTGCCATGCAGGTTGCAGCTGCTAACCCCGGCTACCTGAATGAGGCTTCCGTGCCCGCAGAAGTGCTGGCACATGAGAAGGAGATCCTGCTGGCTCAGATCGCCAACGATCCCAAGAACGCCAACAAGCCCGAGGCCATCAAGGAGAAGATGGTTGTGGGCCGCATCGGCAAGTTCTACAAGGAGAACTGCCTGGTGGATCAGGAGTTCGTTAAGGATCCCGACCTGTCCGTTGCCAAGTACACCGAGAAAGTTGCCAAGGAGCTGGGCGGTTCCATCGAGATCACCGGCTTTGTCCGCTTTGAGAAGGGCGAGGGCCTGGAGAAGCGCGCCGACAACTTTGCTGAGGAAATCGCCAGCATGGTAAAATAATTTCCCACAGGAAGTTTTTTGAATGCTGCGGGCCTGTCCCCATTGGACAGGCCCGTTTTATTAGTGCCTTTAGGCAGTTGAGCAGAGCGAAACAGACAACCACCCGCTATGCG
>ERZ1643250.1749-NODE-1749-length-17607-cov-7.706130_pt1 | contig 17607 bp, 18 predicted proteins | sample MGYA00579262_ERZ1643250 | MGnify/ENA primary metagenome ERZ1643250 (study PRJEB29033, sample SAMEA4952265) | chicken gut metagenome | biome: Broiler Chicken; feature: Gastrointestinal Tract; material: Caecum | place: Ireland | collected 2018 | study: Broiler... | reverse complement strand
TTCTTTTCCTGCTATGCTTATCTCCTTTTCTGGGGGTTTGGTTAACGTAGGAAGGGTGCATTAATGAAACTAAGAGCAATTTTAGATTCTATTATGGGTCTTTTTAGACCAAATAATAAGACATCGACTATCATCATTGTTAAAAACAACTTAGTAGTCAATGTCTACGTAAAAAAATAATGTAAAGTAGGCATGTTGTTTCCTAATGCTCTACAATTTAAGTATAATCTATTTTTTAGATAAATACAAGTGGTTTTTTGTTTACATTAAGTTTAAATTATATTATAAACTTTCTATGGTCTGTATTATGGTTTTTGGGTGTCGAATTATGTCGAACGCTTTTTCTTGTTTTTTTGTGAATAATCATACATAATAGATAATTGTTATCTAGTATTGGCGGTGCCTGCTTTCTTTTTATGAGTAGTTTAAACTACTTGAGTATTCAGGGGGTTTTGACGAAAGTAGGAGGGATGTAAATGAGTGAAGAAGTTAAGTATTTATTCATTATAATAATCATGCTTATCTCTATTATTAGAGATGATTATGAGAAAAGACGCTGAAATGTAGCGTCTACACAAACAGTGTAGGCGTTATCCAATCTGGATAACACTTACATATTTAATATATCATAACTTTAATAAATTAACAAGTATGTTTATGCTTTTATTTAAGTCTATTGTTCACTATTTTGGATGTTCTTGACAAATTTTCATTTGTTTTATAAAATATTCTTGCTTAGGGGGGATAGGTATGAGTATTTTACGAGCTAGTGAGAGTCCAAATTGGATAAAGACTAGAGAATTTACTAAAAAAGAATTAGAGGTATTAAAAGATATCTTGCCTTTTTATGTTGTTAATACTTTGCATGAAAGTTATAGTTATCGGAGTATTCCTGTTACTAATTATGGATGGCCAGATAATATTTGGAATACAGGTGTTTTAAAAGAACAGCTTTTTCATGTAGCTAATCTTTCTAATGATTATAATTTATTTATTGCAGAACGTTTGGAAGATATGAGTGATGCTTGCAATCATGCACATATGGGTGATGACTTTTATCTATATCGTGATCAGGAGCGAATAGCAATTTATGTTAATAGTTCTACCAATATTGTATTAAGTATTTTCAAACATATAAGAAATGCATTAGCTCATGGAAGGTTTGTTATGTATTCTAGTGGAGATGATATGATGATTGCTCTTGAAAGCGTTGATAATCATAATAAAGCATTAGTTTTAAAAGCTAGAATGGTTCTTAGAGCTTCTACTTTAATTAATTGGATGAATATTATTACTAGAGGACCACAGGAAAACATGCAAAGAAAAAGAAAGAAAAAATAAAACTTTATGTTTCAATAAACATAAAGCGATCAAAATGATTATAATCTTTTTCTATAATTATATTAGCTTTTGGATAGATATCTAAAGCTATTTTTTTTATATCTTCTCCTAATGTAGCACCTATTTCAAAGATAATTGTTCCTTTAGGATTTAAAATATTTAAAGATTGTTCTAGTATCCTTTTATAAAACTCTAAACCATTATCATTAGCAAATAAAGCTATTTGTGGTTCATACTTGGTTTCGGGGGAAGTATATTCCCCCTTTTTTACATATGGAGGATTAGATATGATAAAGTCATACTTTTTTTCTATGTTTTCTTTTAATATATTTTTTTCGAAAAAATTTATTTCTGTTTGATTTTCTTTAGCATTTACTTTTGCTAAGTCTAGCGCTAGTATGCTTATGTCACAGGCATCCATATCTATGTCTAAATTCTTTTTTAGAGCTATGGCTATACAGCCACTTCCTGTGCAAATATCAATTCCTGAATTTACTTTTTTATTCTTTAAATATTTGATTGCTTTTTCGACTAGATATTCCGTTTCAAAACGGGGAATTAACACATTTTTATTCACTTTTATCTTTGTATTATAAAAGTCTACATAACCAATTAAATACTGAATAGGATAACCTGCTTCAACTTTTTTTAAAGCTTCATTAATATTTCCTTGATAACAATCATTTAATGCGTTAATTTCGGCTTTACCTATTTTATTCAAATGTTTCACCAGCTAATTTAAGTCTTAAATCTTCTGTTTGCAGTGCATCAATAATTGGGTCTAATTCTCCATCCATTACTCTATCTAGAGTCATAGTTGAAAAGTTAATTCTATGGTCTGTTACACGGTTTTGTGGATAATTGTATGTTCTAATTTTTTCGCTTCTATCTCCTGTACCAATTTTACTTTTTCTGGTTGCTCCTACTTCTTGCTCCTCTTTTTGTCTAATTTCGTCTTGAATTTTAATTTTTAGTAATTCCATTGCTCTATCACGGTTGCGTAATTGACTACGTTCAGTTTGACAAGTAACTACAACTCCTGTTGGAATATGCGTAAGTCTTACAGCAGAATTAGCAGTATTGACAGATTGTCCTCCTGCGCCACTAGAATGATATACATCCATTTTAATATCACTTTCTTTTATATTTATGTTTGCTGTTTCTACTTCTGGCATTACTAATACTGTTGCTGTAGATGTATGAACTCTTCCTTGTGTTTCAGTTACAGGAACTCTTTGAACACGATGGGAACCACTTTCATATTTCAATTTTTTATATACATCTTCTCCTTTAATTAGAATTTCAATTTGAGAGAATCCTCCACTAGTTCCTTCTATAGCATGTAATTCTTCTATTTTCCATCCGTTTTTTTCAGCATAGTAAGAATACATACGATATAAGTCTCCAGCGAATATATTTGCTTCGTCACCACCTGCTGCTCCACGGATTTCCATAATAATATTTTTTCCATCATTTTCATCTTTTGGGACTAGAAGTATTTCTAATTCCTTTTTGATTGTTTCAAGCTTTTCTTTTAAATTTTCTAATTCTAAAGAAGCTAACCCTTTTAATTCTTCGTCTTTCATTAATTCTTTTGCGTCTTCTATTTCTTTTTGTGTATTTTTGTACTCTTCATACTTTTTTACTGTTTCTTCTAAATCTCGTGACTCTTTAGATAGTACTTTTATTTTATTATAGTCACTCATTATTTCTGGATTTGTTAAATCCTTTTGTAATTCATTATATTTTGCAACAATTGCATCTAGTCTTTCAAACATGAGAATCTTTCCTTTCTTTTTTATTATATCAATAAATAAAGAGAAAAACAAACATTAACTGTTTGCTTCTTCTTCATCAACATCAATTACGACTAAATCTTCTAATTCATCATCTGGTAGGTCATCGTCTGTATCAGTATCATAAAAGATATCTTCTTCTTCCTCTTCTTCGTGCATTTCTTCTTCTTCCTCTTCTTCAACGTCATTAATTAGTTCTTCGTCTTCTTCATCATCAATGATTACTTGAGGGTTATGATGTTCTCTTAAATCCCAATATCCATCTTCTAACATGATAAATCTTTTATCTGTTGTTAAAAGTTCAAAGAAATCAGCGATTTTTTCTTCAAAAGCATTTTCTGGTAATTCTAAAGCCTCACATACTTTTTTAAAAAGCTCATTGATTTTCATTTTTTCACTTTCTTCATTAAGAATTATGTAAGCAATATCGTCATAATTCATCGTTTCAAGTTCTTCTTTTGGTATATCATTTAGCTTCATATTAATCTCCTTCATTCGTAAACATTATATGACTTAAAATTACTTATGTGATATAAGTCTTAGTAATTGTAATATGTAATGCTTCATTTGTCAATTCTTAATTTACATTTTTTCGTGATATTTATACCTAATATGTTAAGTAAGTTATTTTTAATGTTTAAAAGTTCTTAAAAAAACTAGCTAATTAAAAAATTGCTAGTTTGATTACATTTTTTCAGGGATATTTATGCCTAATATGTTAAGTAGGTATTTATTGTTGTCGAAGATTAGTTTTGTTAGAGATAACCATGAAGATTTGGTATCTTTGTTTTTCTCTGTTAAAACTTTATTTTCTGCGTAAAAGTTATTGTATATATTCGTTATTTTATATAAATATTCACAGATTTCATTTAAAGAACAGTTTTCATAACTTCTTTTTATCATTCTTTTTAAATCTAACATGGTAATTAGTATTTTTCTTTCATTTTCAGTAGATAACACTTTTATATCATTATATTCAATATTTGCTTCATTTGCCTTTTTTAAAAGCGAATTCATTCTTACACAAGAATATAGTAAATATGTACCTGTTTTACCATTTAAATCGGTAAATTTTTCAATATCAAAGTTGTAATCTGTTGATCTATATGGAAGTAAATCAGCATATTTGATTGCACTTACTGCAATAGTTCTAGCAATTTTGCTTCTATTTTCTGTAATATTTTCCATCAATCTTTTTTCACATACTTCTGTTACACTATCTAGTAAGTTCTTTAAAGGCATTACTCCACCATCTCTTGTTTTGAAAGGTTTTCCATCTGGTCCATTCATGGTTCCAAAACCATTAAATATTAGTTTTGTTTCTTTTTTTACAATTTCACTTTTTTTGGCAGCACGAAATACTTGAGTAAAGTGTAGCTCTTGACGTTTGTCTACTATATACCATAATTCATCTATTTTAAACTTGTGCATTCGTTCCCAGATGGCAGCAAGATCGGTTGCTTCATATGATACAGCGCCATTACTTTTAATAACAATTAAAGGTGGTATTTCTTTTTTGTCTGTTTCTTCTTTTATTTCTATTACTTTTGCTCCTTCACTTTTTATCATTAAATTTTTATTGTATAAATACTCCAATAACTCATCCATGTATTCAAAGTTATCTGATTCACCTTCCCATAAATCAAAATCAACATTTAAATCACTGTATAGTCTTTTGACTTCATTTACACTTACTTCGACTATTTTCTTCCATAAAGCGTAATATCCTTTGTGTTTATTTTGAAGCTCTAAATTGATTTGCCTTGCTTCTTCCATAATACTTTCGTTTTCTTTGGCTTTTGTTGTTGCAGTGGGATATAGTTCTAATAAGTCTTCATTCGTTAAATTAAAGTCTACATCTTCCCCATTATAATCTTCTTTAAAATAAGCTAGGTTGGGATATCTAGTTTTAATTTCAAGAATAACCATTCCCATTGGTCTACCCCAGTCACCTAAGTGAATATCACTAATTGTTTTGCATCCTACTGCTTTACATAGATTATTTAATGCTTGTCCTATATTTGCACTTCTTAGGTGGCCTACATGAAGTACTTTGGCTACATTTGGTCCTCCATAATCTAAAAATATAGTTTTATTTATTCCTAAGTTATAGTTAGATGTTATATCTTTAAGTGATTCGTTAGCAAATTCTATTAAAAATTCATCGCTAAGGGTTATGTTGATAAATCCTGGATTAGCAACGCTTATTTCTTTGAATTCAGAGAAATCTTTTATTTTTTCTACGATTTTTGTGGCAATATTCATTGGATTATCGTGCATAATTTTGGCAAGATGCATTGCTCCATTATATTGGTAATCGCCAAGATCGGGTCTGTTTGAAGGATTTAAGGTAATACTTTCTACTTCTATTCCTATATCTTTTAAAGTTTCTTTTATTTTGTTTTCTAAATTATCTAATTTATGCATCAATATCACTCATTTCTATTTCAATTTTTATTGGTTTTTCTTGACTTTCTAATAAATACTCAATGATTATTCTGTTTTTATTTTTTAAAAATATTTGTTTCTTTAGTTCAATTTCAAAACTTTTTTCTATTTCTTTTAATGAAAGGGTTGCTTGGTTTGGTGTTATTTTTAATATGCTATCTAGGTTTTCTTTTTGCATTGTTGATTCATTTAAATTAATTAAAAAAGAGTCTGTATCATTTTCATATTTTAGTATATTATTTTCTAATCTACCTAATAAATTTTCTTTGAATAATAAAGTATCTTCTTCATAGGTACTTATAATTAATTCTTTGTTCATATTATCACCAATTGCTTTAATTATACTAAAAAAAAATAGAAAAAACAATAAACTATCCTATTTATCTTGAAATAGTTAAGAGTTGGTCATCAAAGAATGATTTTAAAAATTCTATAAAATCTGGATTAGATTTTAGTTTATTGCGGACTTCTATCTTCTTTATATTTTGATTGTTTAAAGTAAAGTATAGAATCATGATGTCTTCAATACTATCATTTAGTTTTAATTTTTCAATTTGTCTTAAGTTTTTTAAAGATATTTGGCTGTTTAAAGCTTTTTCTTTAATTTCATTTAAAATACTTAAAACTCTAGCAACAGTAAATTTAGATACTGTATCTTCACAGATTATTCTTAAAATTATTTTATCTATAATTAGTTCTTTTTTCTTATTTGTGGTATTATTTTTAGTTAAATTATTCGTTAAATCTTTGTATGCTTGGTTTAATTCTTCTAATTTTTGTTGATAGGCTGTATCAAGCTCTTCTTGAGTAAAATTTGCTTTTAGGCCTAATGTTTTTAAATTTTTATATAAATTCATTTTGTATTTCCCCCTTCTTTTTGATTGTGTTATCTTAACAAAGTTTATCTTTTTTGTCAATAATCGCTTATAAACTTGGGTAATTTATCCATATTAATATTGGGTGAAGACTATGCGCATAGTTAGATTTCTTTTTAAAATGGGAATTTTTATGTTTGCTTCTATTGTTATTGTTATTGTGAGTCTTTATACTTATGCTTATTTAAGTCCTAAATTAGAACTTAGAACAGCAGGACAATATTATATTTATGATGGAAGTGATGAACTCATTTATCAGGGGTCTAGTACAAGTGAGTGGGTTAGTTTAGAAGATATAAATTATAATTTAATTCATGCAGTTGTCAGTGTAGAAGATAAAAATTTTTATGAACATCATGGTTTTGATTATTTAAGAATTGCAAAAGCTATGTATTTAAATATTAAGAATGGTAAAATTACACAAGGAGCTTCGACCATTTCTCAGCAGTATGTTAAAAATATTTTTTTGGATTTTTCGACGACTTGGTCAAGAAAAATAGAAGAAGCTTTTCTTACTTTAGAACTTGAGGTGCATTATACAAAAGATGAAATATTAGAAGGATATTTAAATACGATTAATTATGGTCAGGGTAATTTTGGAATCGGGAATGCTAGCAGATATTATTTTAATAAAGAACCAATAGATTTGACTCTTGAAGAGGCTCTTATTTTAGCGGGTATTCCTAATAGTCCTGAAAATTATAATCCAGTTGCTAATTATGATTTGTCTATTAAAAGAGCTAAAGTTGTCGGTGAATCTATGGTGGAAAATGGGTATTTAACTGAGGAAGAATTAGATAGTTGTTTTAAAGAACCGATTGAGATTTATGGGAAATCAAGAGAAGAAAATTTAGATATGCTTATGTATTATCAGGATGCTGTTATACAGGAACTTAGAGAGATTGGTACTATACCAGAAGAACTTATTCAAAGCGGAGGAATTAAAATATATACTTATTTGGATTTAAATGCGCAAAAACATTTAGAAGAAAATATTCTTACTTATTTGCAAGATAGTGAATTACAATCTGCTAGTGTGGTAATTGATCCAAATACAGGTGGAGTTATTGCTTTATCAGGTGGTGTATCTTATTCTAAAAGTCAGTATAATAGAGCTACTATGGCAGTAAGACAAGTGGGAAGTGCAATGAAACCATTTTTATATTATGGAGCTTTAGAAGAAGGAATGACTTCAGCTTCTACTTTTAATAGCCAATATACAACATTTACAATGAGTAATGGGAATACTTATTCACCTACTAATTATGGGTCTATTTATGCGAATAAAGAAATTACGATGGCAGAGGCTATAGCGGTTTCTGATAATGTTTATGCTGTTAAAACCAATATGTTTTTGGGAGCAGAAAAGTTAGTCAATACAGCTAAAAAAGTGGGTATACAAGCGGAACTTAGTGAAGTTCCTTCGTTAGCTCTAGGTACAGGAGAAATGAGTGTTTTGGACCTTGCTAGAGGCTATACTACTTTAGCTACAGGAGGATATAAGCAAGATATTGGTTTTATTAGAAGAGTAGAAGATAGTGAAGGTAATGTTTTATATGAGAAAGATGATAGTAAAGATTTGGTTCTAAATATGAATTATGCTTATATTTTGAGTGAGATGCTTACGGGTACTACGAATAGTCATTTTAAGGATTATACTAGTCCTACAGCTTTAACTATAGCGTCTAAATTATCTAGAAAATATGCGATAAAAACAGGAACTACTGAAACTGATTTTTGGACAGCTGGTTATAATCCAGATATTGTTATGGTTACTTGGGTAGGCATGGATGATAATAGTGAACTGAGTGCTAATGATTCTTATATTACGAAAAATATTTGGGCTGATACAGTTGAAGATATTTTGGCAGATACAGAGGAACATTGGTATGAGACACCTGAGAATGTTGTTGGAGTAGTACTGGATGCAGTAAGTGGTAAACCTACTACTGATGTATCAAAAGCAACGTTATTTTACTTTGTAAAAGGAACTGAAGATATTGTTAATACTGAGTATGTATCTAAGGAAGAAGATATAGAGGAAGAATAGGTCTTTCTTTTTTCATGATAAAGTGTTAATTAGTAAAGCTAATGTTAAATATGATTGGTTTTAGTGACAATTTGAAAAAAGTGCATTTGATAAAAAAGGATCATTAATGAATATTTAGGGAGTATAAATGCAGAAAAAATAATTATAATAGATACTAATATTATAGCTGATTTAGATGTGTGGAGTAGATTCTTGTAAAAACTTATTTGATATATTTTAGATTTAATGCAAGAGTTTGAAAATGAATTAGTTTGCAATTAAAAATGTTAGTAAGTGTTGATTTACTGACATTTTTTAATGCTTTAATCTGTTTAAAATTTTTTGTTTAATAATATTTTTAATTCTTTTTAAGATATAACTACATATGGATCAGATGTTGTGCCTGTTCCTGTAAATTTTGTGTCGTATTTTAAATTGATTACTGGTCTTACACCATCTTCACTATCTACATTACCATAGCCAAAATAGCCATTTGAAGTTATCATAAATACAAAGGCAATATTGCTGCTTGCATTGAAATATGAAGGAGACATCGTCAAATAATATTGGTTATTATGTAAGTAATAATTTGTATTATTTACTCCAAATACTCCACCCGCAAAAGCTACTTCATCTACTGTAATTAACCCTATTGGTTCAGCGATGATATCAATATTGCTACAAGCTAAATTTGGATTTTTATTTGTGTATACTCTTTCCCGTGCTGCATAGTAATGGGTAGAACCTGTACTTCTCCAAAATGATCCACTTGTCATGTTTCGATCATTACAGAATCCTATACTTGTATCGATAAACCGTGAATATTGCGTTGCAGAGAGTCCACTACTATTATACCATGACTGTAGTGTATTTAGTATTGTACTATCTGTAGTTAGTCCATGCTGCTCACCTGTTGTGTACTTGAATCCTACATACTCACTTCGATTATAGCTACTATTGAATGCTTGATTACTATTAATCATAGTTTCAGTCCCTGTTGTTGTAGTACTAGTTCCATTATAGATGAGTCTTACTGATCCATCTCCATTTACTCTTACTATTCTCCAGTAGAATCCTGCAAATTGTACCCAGTTATCTGTTGGATTCCCTGCAAAATAATATGAAGTTCCTTTCCAATCTGTTGTAGTAAATACGGTATTGGTTGTAGTAGAAGTATATGGTGTACTAAAACTGCCTCTATTTCCTATGTTATATCTTGTTATGATTTCTTGCATAGTATAAGATGGAAGTTCTTTAAAATCCAAATAGCATTTTGCTCCTTTTGTTGTAAATGGAACTACATTTAATGTTTGAGTATCATTATCATAAGTTAGACTAATATTATCATCTCTATTACCATTTACTTCACAATAACTTTCTTCAGTTAGTTCATAATTCCCTGTTGGTATTGTATCTGCTTCTTCTCCATCTACTGTTATCGCTACTATATTTAAGCCTGCTGCTGAATAATTTATTGTTCCATTTATTAATGGTACACTATAACTTGTTCTATATTTTGCTCTAGTAAAGGTAAGGATTATTGCACTTATTATAGCTATAACGATTACTACTATAATAATATTTCTTTTTAAGTGACTTCTATTTAAAGTTTCTATTTTCATAACTCTTATTCCTTCCTGTGAAGCTCTACTTCATTTACTTTTTATTAAAAAAATCTTATATTTATAAGACACATTATGTCGTGTATATTATATTTTATTTTTGAAATTATGCCAATACAAAAAGCGACATTTTGGGTCGTTGATAGAATTTTGTTAATATGACATAATAAGTCATAAGGTGAGTATATGATTAAAGAATATAGATTAAAAAGAGGCTTAACTCAGGAACAACTAGCTGAGATGTTAGATATCAGTACTAGACATTTACAGAGGATTGAAGCTAATATATGTAGTATTAAGATTGAGATGTTAATTAAAATTATTCAAGTTTTAAATATTGAGGATAAAGATGTTTTAAAAATGTTAAAAAATAAAAAATAGTGTTGAAAATTTGTAAGTTATCAACACTATTTGTTTATTAAGAGTGATGGGGTATTAGCCATTTCTTCAGGAAGAGCTATATCCATGTATTCTAATATAGTTGGTGCTACATTAGTTAGGTCTCCGCTTTTTTTAAGTTCTACATTTAAATCTGTAATGATAAATGGCACTTTACTTGTAGTATGGGTTGTTACTGGGTTTCCAAATTCATCTAACATAATATCTGCATTTCCATGATCTGCTAAAATGATCATAGTATAAAAGTTATTTTCTGCTACTTCAAATAATCTTTCTAAACAAACATCTACTGTTGTTACTGCTTTCATTGTTGCCTCTAGATTTCCAGTGTGACCAACCATGTCAGGATTAGCTAAATTCATAAAGATAAAATCTGTATCTTTTTCCATAGCATGAATTGCTTTTTTAGCTACTTCTATAGCACTCATTTCAGGTTTTAAATCATATGTTTCTACTTTTGGTGATGGAATTAATATTTTATCACATTTGTCTACTTTTCCATTGTACATTCCGTCAAAAAAGTATGTTACATGTGCGTATTTTTCTGTTTCAGCAATGCGTGCTTGAGTAATTCCTAAAGTACTTAAATATATTCCTAATGGATTAGTTACATTTATATCTTCCAAAAAGTTAATTGTTTTGATGTCTTTATCTATAGGAAAAAAACTATATATTTTTAAATCTTGATATTGATAAGTTGGAAATTCTTCAAAATTATTATTGACGAATGCTCTTAATATTTGTTTTGCTCTATCACTTCTAAAATTCATCCATATTATAATATCTCCATCTTTTATCGTATCATTTGGATTAATAATTAATGGGTATAAAAATTCATCTGTTTGATTTTTTTTGTATAAGCTAATTATTCCATCTGTTGCTGTTTTTGCTTTAATACCAATTCCTTTTGTGAGTAAGTCATAATATATTTTGGTTCTATCATAGTTAGTATCTCTATCCATGGCATAGTATCTACCACAAATGCTGGCTATTTCAGCATTGGGATCATTTGCTATTTTTTCTTCTAATTCTTTTATAAAGTTTAAAGCAGCATCTACTTTTGTATCTCTTCCATCTGTGATTAGATGAAAATTGATTTTTTTTGCATGGTTTTCTTTTAGAATTTCATACATATTTAGGAAATGTTCTAAGTTAGAATGAACTTTGCCATCACTATATAATCCCATTATATGAATAGTTTTTTCCTGTGCTTCTGTTAATAGTTCATTAAATAATAAATTGTCTTTGTTAATGCTTTTTAAAAATTCTGTAATTCTGGGTCCGTGTTGCATTATTTTTCTTCCCGCACCTATTGTCATATGTCCTATTTCGCTATTTCCAAATTCACCAACATTTAATCCAACATATTCTTCTGATGCATACAGTGTTGTATGTGGATATGTGTTCCAAAGTTTATCAAAATTTTTGGTATCTGCCATTTTTATTGCATTTCCATATTCTTCTTCACGATAGCCAAACCCATCTAAAATAACAGTTAATATTTTTCGCATATCTTCACCTTTTTCTTTATAATCATAACATAGTTTTACAAAAAATACAAATATCCATGAAAAAAAGGATTTGCATCCCCTTTCATACTTGTAATAATTTTTTATCGTATCTAAGTCTATCTGCTATAGTTGCAATAAACTCAGAATTGGTTGGCTTTGCTCTTTCAAAAGCAACGCTGTTGCCAAATATTTCTTCCATTAAATCATAGTCTCCTCTGTTCCAACTAACTTCAATTGCATGTCTAATTGCTCTTTCTACACGTGAAGCAGTAGTTGAGAATCTAAGAGCTACTTCAGGATATATTTCTTTGGTGATTCCACCATAACTATCACTGTTTTTATAGAATAAGAAGACACTTTCTCTAATATAGATATAACCTTTAATGTGACTTGGTATTCCTAATTGGTGTAGTATTTTGCTAATTGCTACATGTAGTTCTTTTTCACTTTCATTTAATTCCACAGCTTTTAAGTTTTCACGTTTGGCTAATTCAATTATTCTAGTTTCTAGAGCTAGCATGCTAAATGGTTTTAACATATAATAGCTAACTCCATAATTGTTGGTCATATTAATTGTGTATTCTTTTTTGTAACTTGTTAACACAATTACTTTTTTCTTGATGTTTTCTTTTTTCATTCGTTCAAGAATAGTTAAGCCATCTACTTCTGGTAATATGATATCCATACATATGATATCATACTCATTTTTGTGGTTAATGATGTAATCTAAGGCATCATGACCATTGTTGATTACTTTTACTACTTTGATTACTGCGTGACTACTAAATTGTTTTTCGATTCTAGCAGTGATTGATTCATTATCATCTACTACTAAAACTCTTGTTACATTTTCCATTTTTGTTCTCCTTCAATTAGTTATTATTTACTACACGCAAGATTATTATAGCACATAAATTGACATTATACTAGTAAATCTTTTGTCTAGTTGTGTAAAGTTTTGTCGAGGAATGTCGAAAAAAATAACAACTGTTACTGAGTTGTCATTTTTTGAATAATTTTGGTGATATTTTCGGGATTTAAGATAGATGAACAGATAATAAATCCATCTAAAATATTTAAATTTAGTAAGTAATCTATGTTTTCTTTGTTTATACTTCCTCCAAATACTACAGGTACATTTATTTGATAATAATCCAATGTTAAATGTTTAATAAACTGTATCATTTCTTTTATTTTTGCTAAATTGTATGTATTATTATTTCCTATTAAATATCCTGGCTCATAAGCAATAATTATATTTTTCAATTCTTTATTGCTCAGCTTATTAAAAATACGGGCAATTTGTCTTTCTAAAACTTGATATTCTACTCTTCTATTTTTTTCTTCTTTGGATTCACCAATACAATAAATCACTTTAATTTCTTGCTCTAAAGCATCTTTTATTTTTTTTAAAATTTCATATTCTGTTTCTTTGTAATACTTTCTTCTTTCATAGTGACCAATTATTGCATATTTTACATCTAAACTTTTTAATTGATGAATAGATATGTCTCCAGTTAAGTTTAATTTTTCATTTAAAGCAATATCTTGGATACATAAATTTATCGAACTACCTTTAAATAATGGCAAATATATAGAACTTGGGGCAAAAATGAAATTTAAAGAATTTAAATTTGTTTTGATGAGTTCTTCTTTATAATCCAGCATTTCTTCATAAGTTTTATTCGCTTTTAGATTACAAATCAAGTACTTCAATTTCGTCTTCCTCTCCTATTGCATCAATACCTGGAAGAGTTTCATTTGCTATATATTCTAAAGTTGCACCACCACCACTAGAAATATTAGGAAATATGTTTTTAAATCCTAGAGTGTTAGTGGCTCCAACTGCATCTCCCCCACCTATTACTACTTTTTCTTTCTTTTCTTTTAAGATATTTAATATTTCTGTTGTCCCATTGGCAAATTCTTTTTCTTCGTAGATTCCCATAGTTCCATTTATGAATATGGTATTGCTATTATTTATGATGTCTTTATATTTTTGAAGCGTTTTTGCTCCTATGTCTTTGATTACATCATTTGTATCAATTTTATTTATATTTTTTATTGTTGGTTTGTCACTATAAGTTGTTGTTACAATGGCATCTAGGGGGAAAGCAAATTTTTCTTTGTAAGTTAACATAAGTGTTTTTAATTCTTTAATTATATTTGGATTATCTGTTTTTAGAGATGCCCCTACATTGAGACCTAATGTACTTAAAAATGAGTTAGCAATTCCCCCACTTACTAATAAATGTTCACATTTTGGTAATAAAGCTTTAATAATTTTTAGTTTATCATCTACTTTAGCTCCACCCATGATGACTGTAAATGGCCTTTCGGGATTTATGATTATTTTGTCTAACATCTCTTTTTCTTTTAAGGCTAAAAAACCTAAACAACTTGGTATAAATTTAGGGATTCCTACAACTGTGGTATGAGTTCGGTGAGCAACAGCGAAAGCATCAAAAACAAATATTTCGCCAAGAGAGGCAATATGCTTTGCTACATCTAGGTTTAATTCGCTTTCCCATTTGTTTGGTATGTCTAAAAATCTTGTGTTTTCTAAAAGTAATATTTCGCCACTTTGCAAACTTAATGCCATATTTTTAGTTTCTTCTGATAATATATCTTTAGCAAACTTTATGGGTTTATTTAAAAGTCTTTCTAAAGTATTTTTTACAGGCATTAAAGTATTTTTTGCTTTATCTTCTTCTGTTTTTACGCGACCTAAATGACTCAATATAATAATTTTGCAGTTTTTACTTAATAAATAATTAATTGTCTCTAGACTTTTTATAATCTTGGTTTCATCTGTGATGTTTCCTCCAGTCATAGGTACATTAAAATCGCATCTAAGTAATATACGTTTATTATCTACATACATGTTTTTTAATAATTGTTTCATGATAATCCCTCTTTATCCTGTATTTATTATACCTTAAAAAGGGGAGTTTTTACAATATTTTTTCTATAAAAAACACAATCTTTTGTATAAATATTTTATATTGGCTCTTCATATAATTAGATAAAAGGAGATACGTATGAATAGATTACTTGTTTTAGCAGTATTAATATTAATTCCTATTGCAATACTTACTACACCAGAAGAAGAAAAAGCTGTATTAAATTCTGATACAGTAGAGAATATTTCTTTAGAAGTACCTGTAGATGTATCTGAAGATAGAAAAGAAGATCAAGAAAGTATTCAGGTTATGCTTAGCAATAATTCTGATAAGAGTGAAGCGTTTGCAATGGATTTGGAAGATTATGTTATTGGGGTTGTAGCAGGAGAAATGCCAGCATCTTTTAGTATGGAAGCATTAAAAGCTCAGGCTGTTGCATCACGCACATTTGCTATGTATAAGATGAGTATAAATAATGATTATGTTCTTAGCACCACTATAAATGATCAAGTATATTTGACTATGGAGGCGATGAGAAATAAATGGGGAGATGACTTTCTATATTATTACAATCGAGTCAAAGATGCTGTTTTAGCTACAGAAGGGGAAATATTAACTTTTGATGGAAATATTGCTTCTACTTATTATTTTGCTATTTCAAATGGATATACTGATGATGCTTTGACTGTTTTTCGGGAAGATAAAGATTATTTAGTTAGTGTAGAGTCTCCTTGGGATAAAAATTATCGTGCTTATTCTTCAACATATACTTTAAGTAAAACTAGTTTTTGTTCTAAATTGGGAATTACTTGCGATACTATAAATATTAGTGATGTTGTACGTGCAAATAATCATTATGTACGTAGTATTACGATTAATGGGACAACGTTTACAGGATTAGAAGTATTTAATAAACTTAGTTTAAGATCAACTGATTTTACGATTACGGTAAGTGGTGATAATGTATCTATTGAAACACTTGGTTTTGGTCATGGTGTTGGTATGAGTCAGTATGGAGCTGAGGGTATGGCAGCGGATGGATATACTTATCAAGATATTTTGAAATATTATTATTTAGATACAGAAATTACTAAATTGTAGTATAAATTAATGAAACTTGTTCACCTTAATAGTAGGAAAGGTGATAATGTTGAAGCATAGAAAATTAAGAGGGTATGTATTACCTACTTTGTATGTAATTGTATTAATTATAATTTTTGGAGCAGTTAGTTTGGTTAGTAGTTTAATGCAGGTTAATCCTAATTATCTTTATTCAGTTGATGTGATAAAGGATGTTACTCAAACTGTTGTGGAGACAGTTGAAGAGCCAGAAAAAATTATTAGACCTTATACAAGTGAAGCTGTAAGAATTAAAACACATTTTTATGATGTTAATGCATCAGCGGAGGATCAGGAACAATCTTTGATTTATTTTCAAGATACTTATATGAAAAATACGGGTGTTTTGTATCAGGCAGATGAGACTTTTGATTGTGTAGCCGTTTTAAATGGGACAGTTTTAAATATTAAAGAAGATGATATTTTAGGAAATGTTGTAGAAATAGAACATACATCTAATTTAAGAACTATTTATTATAGTTTGGGTGAAGTAAATGTTCAAGTGGGTGAGGTTTTAAGTCAAGGAGATATTATTGGTACTTCTGGTGAAAATAATATTACTGATAGTGCTTCTAATTTACTTTTTGAAGTTTATTATAATGGTACACTTCTTAATCCAGAAGAATTTTATTTAATGAGTGTTCAAGATTTGAATGAATAACCACTTTCTATCATATATTTTATGGGGTGGTTTTTTCTTCATGAATAATATTGTTAGAGAAGCAAATTATATTATTAATACCAATAAAACTATTAGAGAGGCCGCGAAAGATTTGGGGTTATCTAAAAGTGTTTTACATCGACATATGAATGAAGCTTTAAAGGTTTTTGATTATGGACTTTATTTACAGATTAAAAAAATTTTTTTCGAACATAATAAAAATAGACATATTAGAGGGGGAGAAGCGACAAGAAAAAAATATAGTTTAGGGTGATTAAATGAAAGAGCTTATTGTTTATTTTTATGATAATGTTATTTGTATTGTTTATCAAAACAAAATTATAGAGAAAAAACTAGATAGTATTTATCAGGGATTGGTTGTTGATCGGACTAAATTTATGGAAAGCTTTCTTGCTATTTTAAAGAAAGAAAAAATTAAAAGTAAACTTTTTGGAGATAAGATTTATGTAGTTAGGGATGCTTATTATTCAGTAAGAGACTTGTATTATCTAGAAAGTATGTTTGTTGAAATGGGATTTATTAAAGTAGTATTTATAGATATTTATGAATTGTTTCATGAGAAATATACGTACATTGGAGTATTTAGTGATTATATTGTTTTTTATCTAGATAAACCTATTCTATTAGATTTAACTTATTTTAAAGATTTACCTAAACTTATAGATTATTTTAAAGATTATTATCAAAAATATGTTGTTCTTTTTGGCTCTAATATAAATGTTGCTAATGTTTCTTCTGATTTAGTAAATATTTATTATATTGATCAGTATCAAGATTTTGTTGCAAAAAGTTTACTAAAAGTAAAAAAAATGGTGTCTAACATGAGCCTACTGAAAAAGTAGACAAAGATTACTGTAAAGGAAGACAGTAGTCTTTTTATTT
>ERZ1643250.1745-NODE-1745-length-17642-cov-6.645420_pt1 | contig 17642 bp, 17 predicted proteins | sample MGYA00579262_ERZ1643250 | MGnify/ENA primary metagenome ERZ1643250 (study PRJEB29033, sample SAMEA4952265) | chicken gut metagenome | biome: Broiler Chicken; feature: Gastrointestinal Tract; material: Caecum | place: Ireland | collected 2018 | study: Broiler... | reverse complement strand
GCTTTTAAATTATAATGATTTGTGTTATAGTTCTTCCCATCTGAAGCAGTTATTCGAAATTTTCGAATAACTGAATTCTCATCTAATTCTCCATCAGCAAATATCTTCTTCAAGTGATAATTAATCGTATGAGTTTCCACATTGTAAAGAAGTCCCATCATTTTCTGGGTCAGCCAAACATTTTCCTCAAAATATATAGCATTAACATCACTTTCCCCTGTAGCAGTAATAAATGTCAAATACTCTGCTGCCGAAGAGCGCACTATAGATATTTCTTTTTTCTTTTTCATATTCTTCACCTTTAAATTCAATAGCTTTTTTCCATTACGAATTTTCGTCCTATTCTATCCACAAAATCTGAACTAAACAGCACTAAATACACCTCATTTTCCGGCCCCGGCACACTAGGAGACGAAATACTCTACGGCGTTGTTCGGAAAAAATTCCTTGAACTCGCCGTAGAGCTGTGCCGCCAGAGTCTTGTTATGGGCGATGATAAGCGTCGGTTTATTCAGTTGCTGGATGACATTCGCCATCGTGAAAGTCTTTCCTGAGCCGGTGACGCCAAGAAGGGTCTGGCACTGGTTGCCTTCCTTGAAACCTTTGACAAGGTCAGCGATCGCCTGAGGCTGGTCGCCGGTGGGTTTGTATTCTGATACTAATTCAAAATGATCCATATATTTATCCTTCTTTTTTAATTTGTATATATCTCCTGATTTCCAGTAATCGCTTTTCTGTTTACAGCGCAGTCCCTTTCCCGGGAATATAAAAAGCCTCCGTATCTGCCTTCTCCAGTTTGAGAAGCTGCACTTTTTTATCAATCCCGCCTGCATATCCTGTCAAGCTGCCATCTGTGCCTACCACGCGGTGGCACGGAACAATAATAGAAATTTCATTGTGTCCTACCGCGCCTCCCACGGCCTGGGCAGACATACGGGGCAACCCCTTTTGAGCGGCAATCTGCTTTGCGATCTCTCCATAAGTCATAGTCCGGCCATACGGAATAGAACAGAGAATTTTCCACACCTCATTCTGAAAAACCGTTCCATTAAAATGAAGAGGCACAGTAAAATCCGGTTCTTTTCCCGAGAAGTAAACATCAAGCCACTGTTTTACTTTTTGAAAGAGCGGGATTTCCCTTGCCTCATGCTCCTGATCCAGCCCTCGTGCAAAATACTTCTGCCCTTCAAACCACAAGCCGGTCAGACCGATGTCATCCGCCGCTAAAAGGATATTGCCGACAGGCGACTCATAGTGACTGATATACTGCATAGCACACCTCCATAATTATTTTCTTTCTTCATTCTCTGAAACGGACCTCAACAAGAAACGCATCTGTATAAGCCCGCAGATATATTTTATCCCGCCGTCTGCTTCTGTGATTAATATACTACACTTATATATCTATTGCAAGGCTTTCTCGAATGTATGTTCTTATTGGATTTCTCTATTTTCGTTCTCACCCCTGCCAATGCCACACAGTCCAAATTTTACATGTTTTGTATCTTCCTTTTACCTCTTTTTTCTTTTCCTGTGATAAAATAATATTGTTAGTGTATTTGCGCTTTTTAAACTTAAAGAATTTGCCAGAGGTAACTGCTATGACTGATATCTATTTTACGAAAGGACATACTGATTTTACAAAAACAGAGCAGAAGATCATCAATTATATTATCGAGAATCCTGATTCTTTTGTTCACATGACGATTGGAGAGGCTGCCCGCGCCATCGGCAGTTCTGAGCCTACCATCTCCCGTTTTGCAAGGCACTGCGGATATGCAGATTTTAAAGAACTGAAAACTACGGTGCTCCGGCACCTTTCAGGAACCGATTCTCCTGCCAGGAAACTGAACTCCACAATCGGCAGCGCGTCATCCGGCACGCCCGAAGGATTTCTTCAAAGGCAGCAGTTTTGTATCGGTAAAACACTTTCTTTTCTTGAACCGAAGCTCATGGAACAGGCTGTTTCCGCCATCACAGAAGCCAGAACTGTATATTTATATGCAAAAGGAGCGGCACTTTCGCTGGCCCAGCTGATGCACTTTCGGCTCACCCGTTTCGGGATCCAGACTGTCCTTCTTCCGCCGGGCAGTTCCGAATTGTTTGAATATATGAATCTTTTTACGGAAAAAGATCTGGTGATCCTGTTTGGTTTCCAGAAAACTCCGAAAGAGGCCCAGGTTTTGCTGGATCATCAAAAAGAACGGCACTATACCTGTGTCTTTTTTACCAGCCGTCTTTATCAGCCCGCAAATGACAGCAGAGTCATCCCGCTGTACGTGTACCGGGGCGAACCGACGGAATATCACTCTATGTCCGCTCCGGCGGCCCTCCTCGACGCTCTTGTAGTAATGATCGGAGCAAAACTGGGAAAACGGTCAGAAAAATACCTGGACAGTCTTTACCAGCTGAAAGAACACTACAAATCTGAAATCCCACGCTAAAAGATCCGTTTGATTGACCGGGCTTAAAACGAGGGATGCTTCTTGAACACGAGTTCAAGAAGCATCCCTCTCTACATACGTATAGATATTCAGATCTGTCTTTATATTTCTGCCCCTTTCAGCAATACCCCCACATAATCTCCCCCCAATGCATGTATTTCTTTTAAGGAACGTTTGAGCAGCCCCGCTGTCTCCACCTGAAAGCTGAGATTATCAGACATTTTTATCTCATATTCTCCCGCCTGTATCTGCCGGTACAGATCTTCCACTGTATGCGCCTCTTTTTCGAACACATTATAGACGCATCCGTACTGGAAGGACTGATGTGTATCACTTCCGGCCACGAGAGGACGGTTCAGTTTCCTGGACAGGCGGCTCATCTTTTTCCATGTCCCGTCACAGTCCTGAGCCAGGTCCTTCCCATTGATGTCCAGAAACATAAATCTCTCCAGCATTTCCCTGGGAAGGAACGGGATATTGCCCCCTTCCCTGTACGGATGACCCGCTCCGAAAAGGACCGGATATTCTGCTGCCATATCTGACCACTTTTCAAAAGTAAGAAATTTTCCTTTCTCTTTATGAGGCTCAAGGCGCTGATTCATCTCAAGAATACAGTCCAGCGGCCCCGTCACAAGAGTATGCCCTCCCTCAGCGATATCTACTTCCATGCCGGGAAAGATACGGAAACCGTCTTCCGTCACAAGGCTGTCCCCTTCCCTGGTACAGCGTCCTTCAATATAACGGTACACCTCAGCAAATCCAAGCGTATTAAAATGCTCTGTCAGGCAGAGCGCATCCAGTCCGGCCCTCCGGGCTTCCCCGAACAGCCAGTCAGTGTAATCCGGGGAAAAGGGCAGTTTTTTTGCCAGTTTCCCATGTGTGTGGAAATCAATTTTCACTTTATTACGCATCCTTTCTGTCACTAAATTTTATCCCACGTTCATCGCTTAACTGCAGCCTGCAGAAGATATTTTCAGGGATCTTCTGTCGATCCCTTACAGAACATTTGACATCAGCACCGAAATTCCAAAACTTACTGCGGCCCAGCACACAGAGATTACTACAAATATGATATCTCCTCTTGTTATCCGCAGCATGGCCAGCTTTATTTTCTTTACCTCTGGATTTTTCAGCGAATACCTGTAACCTTTAAGTTCCAGCGCCTCCACTGTCGTGCGTGAGCGTTTTGCCGTATTGAGCATAAGCGGATAGAAAGACTGGATGATCATTTTAATCTGATAAAACAAATACCGGACTTTTCCATAAAATGTTTTCTTTTCCGGCGGATTTCCTCTCAGGCGGTATGACAGAAGGATGTTCTGAAACTCCTCCATCAGTACCGGAAGAATCCGGTAAGCAAAGGATATACTGAAGGAAAGCTGATCCGGGCATCCAAACCAGAGCATGCCATTGGCCAGCCGGTCCGGATCAAGGCCGGAGAAAACCGTGATGGAAGCCAGGGACACGATGGCTACTTTCAGCGTCATCACGAGCAGAGGTGCAATGGTCTGTGTATCTCCGCCAAAAAATAAAGCTACGATAAACAGATACCCGGTCTGGGAAAACACACCGATACAGAAAAGGAACAGAACCAGAGGCGCGATCCTCGCCATCCTTGTAGTTGCGACAACAAACAGGAAAAGGCACAGAAGCACAGCCACGTCATTTAAAAACCAGGGTACCAGTCCAAAAAACAGATACCATACGAGGAGGATCCGTGGGTCCCGCCTGGCAATAACTGTGTCATCATTTCCATATGCATTTTTCAGCACCTGGTTTCTCAGGTAATCAATGGATATCTTATCCAGAATATTTTCCGTCAGTTTACGCATACTTTTCACCTCTGAAATCTTCTCTGAAATGACTGATAAATTCATCAATCGTAAAACACGGACTTATTATCCCCATCTCTCTTGCCATATCGTAAATCTGAGGCGGCCGTATGCCTACTTTCCCCCGTACATACATATCCGCAAATACTTCTTCCTTCGTGCCGTCCGCGATCACATATCCCGAGGAGAGCACAATGATCCGCTCTGCCCAGTCGCATACAAGCTGCATATCGTGGGTGGCGATCACAACCGTATCGGTGATCCCTTTGAGCATCTGCAGGGTTTTCATGATCTCCCGGCGGGTTGCGATGTCCAGATTTGCCGTGGGTTCGTCCAGAAGCAGCATTTCCGGGTTCAGCGCAATGCCGATCGCAAGAGAAGCCCGGCGCATTTGTCCGCCGGAAAGAAGCCTGCCGTCCCTGTCCGCCAGATCGGTCAGTCGGAACATTTCCAACAGTTCACCGGTCCGCGCCTCGTAATTCTCAATCTTACGCACCTTCATCGCGTATTCAATATCTTTGCGGATGGAATCTTTGATAAACATTTCCTCTGGATTCTGGTAAACCATTGAGATCGTATGGCCCAGTTCTTCTTTGGACATGTCTCTGGTAAGCTTTCCTTTTACAGAGACCCGCCCTGACTCGGGATGGATCAGTCCCATCATCAGTTTCAGCATTGTAGATTTTCCCGCGCCGTTGGAACCGATCAGAGCGATTTTTTCGCCTTTTCCTATGTCCAGGCAAAACTCGTCAAATACTTTCGGAGGCTCGCCTTTTACGGAACGGTATTTCACCGTAACTTTTTCAAATTCTACCATCTTTTCGCGCTGCCTCATGGCCGGCCTCTCTCTCTGTTCATTCCGGTTAAACTTTAAAAACGGAGCAAATACTCTCCGGCCCTCCTCAATATTCACCGGGAAGACGGTTCCTTCCGGCAGGATTCCTGCGTCTTCCATCTTCTGCGCCGCCATAGTGACCTGAGGCGGAAATATATTGCTCTCCTGCAGTTCCTTTACCCGGCGCATGGCTTCTTTTGCCGGAAGCTTCCATTTTATACTGCCGTCCTTTACAAGAAGGGCGTTTTTGCAGTACCGGGTAATATATTCTGTGTGATGCTCGATCACGATAATTGTCTTCTGATATTTTTCATTCAGATCTTTGAGTACCTCATATATACCGTCTGCATGAGACGGATCCAACTGAGCAATGGGTTCATCCAGGATCAGGATCTCGGGACTTAACGCCGCCATTCCCGCCAGGGCAAGCAGATGTTTCTGCCCTCCGGACAGCTGCCACACATAATCGTTCACCTTTCCACCGAGGCCGCACATCTGAAGCGCTTTCCTCCCTTTTTCCTTATAATCCGGCATAGCATAATTCAGGCAGGCATAGGACGCGTCTTCCAGCACTGTGGGACAGACGATCTGGTTTTCAAAGTCCTGGTACACATACCCGACTTTCTTTGACAGTGTCCCGATTTCTTCTTCTCTTGTATTTTTCCCGCCGATAAAGATGTCCCCCTCCATATCTCCTGTAATAAAATGAGGGATCAGTCCGTTGAGCGTTCTGCATAAAGTAGATTTCCCGCAGCCATTGTTTCCAATAACTGCGAGAAAATCGCCTTTTTCAATACTGACATTAACCCCCTTGAGAGTGGGCGCCGAAGCTCCCGGATATGTATAAGTAAGGTTTTTTATTTCAATAATGTTCACTACGATCTACCTCTGTCCGAATTTTGTTCTGCATTTCATCCTGCTTTTCTGGAATTTGCCGCTCTGCTGCGTATCACTCCGATCACGATAAGCGCCACGGCCGCCGCCACGATCATGGCCGTTACAAGGGCTCCTGTACTCTCCGCCCACGCAGCTTCCCAGTCTATCAGCTCATATCCGCCGGACGCCAGCAGTTCTGCCGCGATCGCCACTGCAAAACCAACGATGCTGAGGATGATCACCTTGGGCGAAAGTGCATTTTCTCCGCCAAGTACGCTCTTCTCGTCTCTCGGCTTCACGCCCAGAAGGGGCTCGATCTTGCCGTACAGCTTCGGGACAAGGTATACTGCCGGCAGCATGCAGAACAGGATTCCCGAGAACAGGATATCATTGAGACAGGCAAATCCTTCTGTAAAGAATACGCTTTCCGGGAGTCCGGCAACCGCCTCGAAATCCTCTACAGCAAACTGGACTTTCAGAATGTCAACCGCACACCCCATCAACTGCTGGACCGTTACTCCAACAATAGAAGCAAGTGCTACCATTTTCCGGTTTTTCGGATTTTTCACAAGGCGTCCCGCAATGTATACGCCGATCGTAACAGTAAGGAACTTCTCCAGTTCACCCAGTCCTCCGAACTGTCCCAGCATGATCTCACTGAAGACCAGCTCTCCCGTGGCCGCGCCAAGCGCTGCCGAAAGCGGATCAAAAAGCATTGCCAGTGTAAGGGGAATAAACAGAAAGTATTCTACTGAAAATTCCACGATTCCCACCTGAAAGGAAGGGATCAGTTCTGTAAACAGCGTTGCCAGTCCGTAAAGAGACATCGAAAGCACAAAAACCATCATTTTCTGCGACTGTGTAAGTTTGTTTTCCGGATTCATCGTTTTCTCCTCCATCACTCTCTAATTGCTAACTTTTTATCATTACTGACAACGCTATTATAAGCGTACAGAAAACATTCCGATATCACGATCCAATAAAATGTAAGTAAAATTTTCGTAAATGTAATTATGAAATTAAATTTTCATTTCATTATGAATCAAATAGTACAGAAACTGGCACCACCTTATCTGCTTCCCGAGCGATTTTATCAGAAAATTCAGAAAACGGAGCCAAAAGGGGCCTGACCCCTTTTGGCTCCGTTTTCTGAATTTTCCGATTTTTTAATCTGAGCTTATACCTCAGAGAACTGATCTTTTCCTACGCCGCACAGAGGACACAAAAAGTCTTCCGGTACATCCTCCCATTTTGTGCCGGCTTCGATGCCGTTTTCCGGATCGCCGATCTCCTCGTCATAAATGTATCCGCATACGTCGCAAACATATTTTTTCATTTTCTGTTCCTCCTGTTCTCATAATTAAAAACCTGTCCGAAAAAATCCGGAGTCAGGGGGAGAGTTTCTTTTCTCCCTTCCCCATAATAGCATATACCTGCAGTGATTTCAACGCGGCTGCTCTGTTTTTTCTTTTTCCCCATTTTCATGCAGCCCCACTATGCCACTGACCAGGATTTTTACATCATCAAAAATGTAGTCGAACGCTCCTGCCTGGCACATATTGATCAGTACCATACCGACAGGCACTGCGATGATCATGCCGAACACCCCGCTGAGCCGGTACCCGATATACAGGAGAAAGAGCGTTACAAGGGGATTGAGTCCCACGCTGTCTCCTACAAGCTTTGGCTGTATGAGCTGGCGCACCGCCTGGGTTATCACATAAATTATGACAAGAGCCGCTGTCTTTTCGTATTCGCCCATAAAAAACGAATAGGCCGCCCAGGGGATCATTGCTGTTCCCGTTCCAAAAAATGGCAGGAAATCGAGAAATGAGATCAGGAAGGCCGCCAGTCCAAAATAGCTGGTCCGCAGAAAGCCGAGTCCCACCAGCAGAATCAGGAATACAACTCCCATGATCTTAAACTGCGCCTTAAAATAGCCTCCCACCGCATACCGGAGATTATCCATCACAAGAGTCATCCTCTTCTGCACAGCCTGGGGAGAAACTTTCTTCAGCCACTGCAGCACTTCCTCTCTCTGTATGATAAAGAAGTAGGCAGACATCACCGCTACAATAAAAGAAATCAGATATGAGGGGACACTTTTTGCAAAATTCCCTGCTGCCTCGACCGTCGGCTCACTGATGGCAGATACCAGACTCCCCATATACTGATCCAGATTTTCCACGACCGTGTTCCAGCCTCTCTGTACTCCTGCAGGCAGCTTATCGAACACCCCGGAAAGCGTGTCTCCGATCTGTCTCAGTCCGTTCTCAAGCTGTGCGTACATGTCTGGAAAATCTTTTGCCAGATTACCCAGTTCCGCCGCCAGACGGCTGATCCCGAAATACACTGCCAGTACGATCACTGCGAGTACAAGCACAACGATCAGAGCCGAACCCAGCTTTTTTACGATCTTCAGTTTTTTCTCCAGCCAGTTTACAAGCGGAGACGCGATCGCCGCAATGATCCAGCCTATCACAAACGGCATGAGAAATCCGATCAGCTTCCAGCCTATGATAATAAATGCGGCCGTGGCAAGCAGACTGAATAAAAGCCTGATGCACACCTGCCAGTAAGGGCGTCTGTTTTCCATCCCTATCCTCCTCATCTTTCTGTAAAGTCTTCCTCCGGGAGCAGTTCCGCCGTCTCCTCGATCACAGTCCAGATTTCATCCCGTCCCTGCTTCGTGGAAGAAGAAAACGGGATTACTTTTGTTCCCGGGAGAAGAGCAAGGCTCTCCCGTATCATTTTAACATGTTTCTGAACCTGGCTTCGCTTTATTTTATCCAGTTTTGTGGCAATTATAACCGGCTCAAATCCCTGATCGACGATCCAGCGGTACATCATTTTGTCATTTCCAGACGGTTCATGCCGGATGTCAATGAGAAGAAATACTGCTTTCAGCTGGGATGAACCGTGGAGATACCGCTCGATCAGCTTGCCCCACTGTTCTTTTTCTTTTTCAGACACCTTCGCATATCCGTATCCCGGAAGATCTACCAGATAAACAGCGTCGTTGATGCTATAAAAATTAATCGTCTGGGTCTTTCCCGGCGTAGCTGAGATACGGGCGTAAGACTTCCGGTTCATAAGCGCATTGATCAGGGAAGATTTCCCCACATTGGATTTCCCGGCAAACGCTACCTCAGGCTTGTCATTTTCCGGCAGGACGCTGGTGATCCCGCATACTGTTTCCAGATTAATATTTTTGATAACCATATATCCTCCTAATCCGTCAGAGCCTCTCCCAGAACTTCTTCCATGTTTTCCACCGGGATGATCTCAAGACCTTTTGTGATCTCGGAAGAGAGTTCTTCCACATCAGCCATATTTTTCTTTGGAACGAGTACAGTTTTTATCCCGGCGCTCTTTGCAGCCAGAAGCTTTTCTTTCAGTCCTCCGATGGGGAGCACCCTGCCACGCAGGGTAATTTCTCCGGTCATGGCAATATCTGACCGCACTTTCTTACCGGTAACGGCAGAAAGCATTGCCGTCGCCATAGTGATACCCGCAGAGGGTCCGTCCTTCGGGACAGCTCCCTCAGGAATATGTATATGAATATCATGCTTGGCAAAGAAGTCATCAGCGATCCCGTACTGCCTGCTGATCGAGCGGATATAGCTGATTCCTGTGGTAGCCGACTCTTTCATCACATCTCCCATCTGTCCGGTCAGCATCACATCTCCTGTTCCAGGCATAATATTCACCTCGATCTGAAGTGTATCTCCTCCTACACTGGTCCAGGCCAGTCCTCTGACTATCCCCACCTCCGGCGCCGGGTTCGCCATCTGATAAGAATATTTCTCTTTACCCAGGAACCGGTGAAGATTCCGGTCTGTAACGCTGATCTTCCTTTTCTCCGTTGTCAGGATTTCTTTCGCGGCCTTCCGGCAGACATTTCCTATCTCCCTCTCCAGCTGGCGCACACCGGCTTCCTTCGTATAATTGCGCGCCATTTTCCAGACAGCCTGTCTGCTGAAAGTGAGCTGCGAGGATTTTAGCCCATTTTTTTCCAGCTGTTTGGGAATCAGATGTTCTTCCGCAATATGAAGCTTTTCATTTTCCGTATAGCTGCTGATCTCGATGATCTCCATGCGGTCCAGAAGAGGACGGGGAATAGTCTGCAGGGTGTTTGCCGTGGTGATGAACATAACCTCCGACAGATCCAGAGGCACCTCCAGATAATGATCCCGGAATCGGCCGTTCTGCTCACTGTCCAGCACCTCAAGAAGAGCGGAAAAAGTATCTCCTTTATAGTCTGTACTGACCTTGTCTATCTCATCCAGAAGCATGACCGGATTTTTCACCCCTGCCATTCGGATGCCTGCTGCAATGCGCCCGGGCATAGCTCCCACATAGGTCTTCCGGTGGCCGCGGATTTCTGCCTCATCCCGTACACCGCCCAGGGAGATGCGGACATAAGGCTTTTTCATCGCCCGCGCCAGAGACTTTGCGATCGAAGTCTTGCCGGTTCCCGGAGGCCCTGCCAGACAAAGGATCGGACTGTCTCCCTTTTTTGTCAGGCTTCTCACTGCCAGGAATTCCAGAATCCTCTCTTTCACCTGTTCCAGCCCGTAGTGATCTTCATCCAGCACCTTCCTGGCGTAGCCGATATCATGTGCGTCTCTGGCCGCTTTATCCCAGGGCATCTCCAAGAGCGTCTCAATATAGGTCCGGATCACACCGCTTTCTGCAGGAGAATTCAGGGAACTCTTAAACCGTTTGATCTCCTTTTCAAGTTTCTCCTTTACTTCCTTCGGAGCTTTCAGCTTTTTCAGGGCATTTTCAAACTCTTCCGCGTCAGATACCGTAGAATCCTCCCCCAGTTCTTCCCGGATCAGCTTGAGCTGCTCCCGGAGGATATACTCTCTCTGATGCTTGTCTACCCGCTCTTTTACCTTACGCTGTATCTCCTCTTTGATGTTCATGATCTGAACCTCATTCACCAGCTTAAATGCCAGCTTTTCATAGCGTTTCCAGAAATCCGTCTCACTGAGCAGTTCCTGCTGGTCTGTGTAATGGAGTGGGATATTTGCAGCGATTTCATCCACAAGCTTTTTCAACCCTTTTATCTCCAGAAGTGCAGCGACGGATTCTTTTGACATTTTTCCGTTTTTAGCCGCGTATTCCACCAGCATATCTTTGAGCCCGCGCTCCATAGCTTCTGCGTTTACGCTGTCCGGCGTCTCAACTTCCGGCTCTTCAGCGATCTCTACCAGCGCGCGCAGATAGGGGTCGGCAAATTCAATCTCTCTGAGGAAGCCCCGTTCCTCTCCCGCCACAAGGACCCGCACCGTATGCTTGGGAAGCTTGATGATCTGTTTAATGGTTCCCACTGTCCCCACTTCAAACACATCATCCTGGCCGGGGTTTTCCGTATCTATGGATTTCTGGGCAGCAAGAAAGATTTTCTGTTCTTCCGTCATTGCCTCCTGCACCGCAGCGATCGATCTCTCCCGGCTCACGTCAAAATGCACTACCATTCCGGGAAGGATAGTCATTCCCCTGAGCGCCACCATGGGCATGCTTTGTCTCTTGTTGTCCAATTTCACTTCCTCCTAAACGAAAGGGCAGGCGCAGATCCTGCACTGCACCCGCCCATTTTTTAGTACATCGGTTCATAAGTAACTAAGCCAAACCTGCCTGTCTGGCTTCCCGATCACACCAGTGTACCTGCAAATTCTCTCTTACGCGCTCTCTGATGTCAGGAACGACCTGCGTTCTTCTCCATCCCGCAGATAGAGCGGACTTCCGGTTCCAAGAACCGCCTCCTTTGTGATCCGGCATTCCTTGATCGTCTCGTCAGACGGAACCCTGAACATGGTATCCATCATAATATTTTCCATGATCGCCCTTAAGCCTCTGGCTCCCGTCTTTCTTGCCAGGGTCGTCTCCGCGATCGCCGTCAGGGCGTCTCTGTCAAACTCCAGCTTGACTCCATCCAGTTCCAGAAGTTTCTGATACTGTTTCACGATAGCGCTCTTCGGTTCTGTGAGGATCCGGATCAGCGCTTCCTTGTCAAGAAGATCCAGTGACACTGTAACAGGAAGCCGGCCTACCAGCTCCGGTATCAGTCCAAACTTGACCAGATCCTGAGGCAGCGCCTCATGGAGCAGAACATCCATATCATACTCATGCTTTGTGGCGATCTCTGCATTAAAACCGATAGATTTCCTGTCAAGACGTGTCTCGATGATCTTGTCGATCCCCTCAAAAGCTCCGCCGCAGATAAACAGAATATTGGTGGTATCTATCTGGATCAGTTCCTGATGAGGATGCTTTCTGCCGCCCTGGGGCGGTACGGAAGCCACAGTCCCTTCTATGATCTTAAGAAGAGCCTGCTGAACGCCCTCACCGGACACATCCCGGGTAATAGACGGATTTTCAGATTTTCGTGTGATCTTATCAATCTCATCAATATAGATAATCCCATGTTCAGCGCGCTCGATATCTCCGTCCGCGGCCTGGATCACCTTCAGAAGGATATTCTCTACATCCTCCCCCACATACCCGGCCTCCGTCAGAGCCGTGGCGTCTGCGATCGCAAAAGGTACATTCAGGATCTTTGCAAGTGTCTGGGCAAGAAGCGTCTTTCCGCAGCCGGTAGGACCGAGCATCAGAATATTGCTCTTCTGGAGCTCCACTCCCAGATCCTGCTCCGCCATGATCCTTTTGTAATGATTGTATACCGCAACAGACAACACCTTTTTCGCCTCGTCCTGTCCGATCACATAATCGTCCAGGAACCGCTTGATCTCCTCCGGCGTCAGGAGATTGATATCGTCGAAAGTTCCCCCTTCACTGTAGTCCAGCTCCTCTTCAATGATCTCCGAGCAGATGCCGATGCACTCGTCACAGATATAGGTTCCGTTTGGCCCTGCGATCAGCTTTCTTACCTGGGCCTGCGTCTTATTGCAGAAGGAGCATCTTACGATATCATCCATCATTTTCCCTGCCATATATGTCACCTCATACCGCCATTCACTAATGGCTTACTAATATTTCGTCAATCAATCCATATGCCTTCGCTTCGTCTGCAGACATAAAATTATCGCGCTCTGTATCCGCCTTGATGGTCTCAAGGGGCTGACCTGTATTGGCCGCCAGAATCTCATTTAATTTCTGCTTCGTCCGCAGAATGTGCTCTGCCGCGATCTGGATCTCCGTGGCCTGGCCCTGCGCGCCGCCGGACGGCTGATGGATCATGATCTCGGCGTTAGGAAGGGCAAAACGCTTTCCTTTCTTGCCGCCTGCAAGCAGGAATGCGCCCATGCTTGCTGCCATGCCGATACATACAGTAGACACATCGCACTTGATATACTGCATCGTGTCGTAGATCGCCATGCCCGCCGTGACAGAGCCTCCCGGGCTGTTTATATAAAGCTGGATGTCTTTCTCCGGGTCGTCCGCCTCAAGGAACAGCATCTGGGCGACAACAACGCTTGCTGAAATGTCGCTCACCTCTTCCCCGAGGAAGATAATTCTCTCTTTGAGCAGTCTGGAATATATATCATAAGAGCGCTCTCCGCGGCTCGTCTGCTCAATGACATAAGGTACTAAACTCATATCTTTTCCTTCTTTCTCTTAATCTGGCAAAACTCTATAATCCGACAAAAGGTGCACCTTCAGGCGGCGCACCTTTCAAAACACTGCTTAGCCTTCTACCGCTGCATCCGCGATCAGAGTCACTGCTTCCTGAACTGCAATGTCTTCCTTCATCTGGTTCTTTTCGTTTTCACCCATAAACTCTTTCAGTTTATCTACCTCCATCTGGTAGGAGTCGGCCATCTTCTGAAGCTCCTCATCAAGGCGCTCATCAGATACCTGAATGTTCTCTGCTGCCACTACCGCCTCAAGAACAAGTCTTGTCTTAATGCGCTTCTCAGCCTGTGGCTTCAGTTCCTCAATGATCTTGTCCTCTGACAGTCCTGTAAGCTGGAAATACTGATCGACACTCATACCCTGCTGCATGATACGGCGTGCAAAATCATCCGCAAGCTGTTTTGCCTCAAGGTCGATCATCGGCTGCGGAATGTCCATCTGTGAATTTTCAATAGCCTGCTCAACCGCCTGGTCTTCCTTTTTCTGGCGTCCCTCGCGCTCCTTGCGCTCTTTGATCTTTGCCTTTACCTCTGCTCTGTAGTCTTCCAGCGTCTCGCAGTTTTCAGATACGTCGGACGCAAACTCGTCGTCCAGTTCCGGAAGTTCTTTGGCCTTGATCTGGTGAACCGTGCATTTGAACACTGCCTCTTTTCCCGCAAGCTCTTTTGCGTGATAATCCTCCGGGAACGTAACTTTAACTTCTGTCTCTTTATCGATCTCAGCGCCGATCAGCTGCTCTTCAAATCCGGGAATAAAGGAGCCGGATCCGATCGTCAGCGGATAATTTTCTCCCTTTCCGCCCTCAAACGCCTCTCCGTCCACAAATCCTTCAAAGTCGAGAGTAACCACGTCTTTATCCTGCACCGCTCTGTCCGTCACATCAATGGTACGTGCATTGCGTTCGCGCTCTTTCTCGATCTCCTCGTCCACTTCTTTCTGTGTTACTCTTGTAGAAACCTTGTCCACTTTCAGTCCCTTGTATTCTCCGAGAACAACGTCCGGCTTAACAGCAACTTCTGCTGTGAAAATAAAGGGTTTTCCCTTTTCAAGCTGAACAACTTCAACCTTCGGCTGGGATACGATCTCCAGCTCGCATTCGTCATAGGCATTTCCATATGCCTCTGATATCATATGATTTGCCGCCTCATCATAGAACACTTCCGGTCCATACATCTTTTCGATCATCTGACGCGGCACCTTGCCCTTGCGAAATCCCGGAAGGCTGATCTTGCTGCGTTCTTTGAGATAAGCAGCCTGAAGCGCTTTCTCCACTTCGTCCGCTGACACCTCGATCGTCAGCTTCGCCATATTATGTTCTAACTTCTCTACTTGTAAACTCATTTTCTTCCTCCTTGATCGCGCAAATTATATTTGCAGTCATTGAAACAGTATAGCATACAACCCCTCATATTTCCAGTATTTTTTCACGATTTCTCCTGTATACAATAGATCCTGCTATTTCATCCGCCTTTTCTTTCCCCCAGAGAATCTCAGTCAGTTTCAGGGCAAATGGGATGGCCGCTCCCATTCCTCTGCCTGTAACAATGTGTCCGTCCACGGCCGCAGGCTCTTTCACGACTTCCGCGCAGTTCAGCCCGTCTTCAAAGGAAGGATACGCGCACGCCTTTTTCCCTTCGAGCATTCCCAGATCGCTCAAGATACTGGGAGCCGCACAGATTGCGGCAATGTACTTTTTCTCCCTGTCAAACTCTCTGAGCAGCGCAGTCAGTCCTTCATGGGCCTTCAGGTTCAGCGTGCCGGGCATCCCTCCCGGAAGCACAAGAAGACCGGCGTCTGAAAAGTTCCCGTCTTCAAACAGGCTGTCCGCCAGGACCCGTATTCCGTGAGCCCCCTCGATCTCCTTCCTGCCCGTCACAGAGACAGTCACTGTATCGGTCCCTGCCCTGCGCAGGACATCCACAACAGTAAGCCCCTCGATCTCTTCAAATCCATCTGCAAGAAACACATATACTTTCTTATTCATCCTGATCCCTCCAGTCTGTCTCACTTCTTTCACTTTATCAAAACACAGGCGGAAATGCAATGGTTTACATTTTTTTTCGGCCGTATTATTATGGTTGCATGATAAGGAGGTATGAACAATGGAAATCGAACGTAAGTTTCTCACAGATTTGAAAAATCTGCCGTTTCGCCCGGAGGATTTTCCCTGCAGGAAAATTGAGCAGGGATATCTCTGCACCTCACCGGTGGTAAGGATCCGAAGGGATGATAATGAATATTTTCTCACATATAAATCCAAAGGACTGATGGTAAGGGAAGAATATAATCTTCCTCTCACAGAAGAATCTTACGAACATCTGAGGCAGAAAATCGACGGGCGCCTGATCACAAAGACAAGATATGTGATTCCTCTCGAAGAAGGATTATCACTGGAACTGGATATTTTTGAGGGCAGCCTTGCGCCTCTCGTTCTGGCTGAAATCGAGTTTCCGGACCAGGAATCGGCAGCCGCCTATAAAGCGCCCGAATGGCTGGGCGAGGATGTAACCATGTCGCCGCGATACCACAACAGTACACTGAGCATGCTGTAACATCTGCCGCTCCCAAAAGAAACGTTTTGTTTCTTTTTTTATTTATTTCCTGTTCTGTTGCATAAAAACCCATTTACAGCAAAAATTGTTATAATAATCAGGTATTTCGGCAATGAAATGTAAATGGAGGTGCGCTGTGTCAAATATTCAACTGACAGACAATCTGGTCAGGCTCAGAAAAGATTACAACTATACACAGAAACAGATTGGCCGTAAACTGAATATCTCACGGCAGGCATACTCGAATTATGAGCGGGGCAAGCGCATCCCTGATATCAGTATGCTGCTGCGGCTTGCAGATATCTACGGGGTTACTCTGGAGCAGCTGCTCACCCAGACCTGCACGAAAAACGGGATCATAAATGAAAATCACGGCCCCTATTTCCGCGGCCTGGTCATCGAAAACGCAGATACTCTCTACCTGACGCAGGAAGAACTCAGTATCCTCACCCACTACAGGAAAGCTTCTTCCGATGACCGCCGTCTGGTACAGAAAGTACTTGATATAAACCTTTCAGATGAATAAAAAAGATGGATTTGCAGTTACAGTGCTTATTACCTCGTGCAGTCTGCAATATCCATCTTTTTATTTTTCCTTTTCCCCGCTATTTCATAAGAAGGCGGGAGAGAAGCGTATATCCTTTGTCCACATATACGCCTGTCCGGGCCGCTGTTTTCTCACTGTACATACCCGGTCCATCCACAGATCCCGTGCTGTCATACAACAGATAGGGAACCGGATCACCTGTATGAGTGCGCACCCGGACCGGTGTGGGATGGTCGGGAAGGATCAGCATTCTGTATGCTGTCCCTGCTTTGTCAAAAGCCTGCGTCACGGGACAGATGATCTCCTCATCGATCCGCTCAATAGCCAGAATCTTGTTTTCTGCACTTCCCTGATGCCCCATTTCATCCGGTGCTTCAATATGCACATACACAAAGTCATATCCGTCCTGAGTCAGGGCCTTTACCGCCGCTTCACCCTTTCCGGCATAATTTGTATCCAGGCCGCCGTTGGCGCCTGCCACCGTAATGTTATCCATCCCGGCGCCTACCGCGATTCCTTTCAACAGATCCACCGCAGAGATCATGGCCCCCTTCACGCCATTCTTTTCCTCGAAAGACACAAGGGCGGGGCGGGTGCCTGCCCCCCAGAACCATGCAGAATTGGCGGGATTCTTCCCCTGCTCCCGGCGTTTTACATTAATCGGATGATCTTTCAGGAGTTCATAGCTTTTCTCCATCATTTCCCGAAGTACCGGATCCTGAGGCAGGTACTCTCCGATCCTCCTGGTCAGGATATCGTGAGGCGCGGTCAGTTCGATCACTTTCCCTTTATTCTGTATCAGGAGATGGCGGTAACTGATACCGGTATAGAAAGTATATCCCTCCCGCTCCAGTCCTGACTTTAATGCTTCCATCAGCTCCGCAGCCTCCGCCGTGCTGATCACGCCGGAACTATGATCCAGGATATGTCTGTCTTCATACTTTTCTTCTT
>ERZ1643250.1733-NODE-1733-length-17765-cov-5.757764_pt1 | contig 17765 bp, 15 predicted proteins | sample MGYA00579262_ERZ1643250 | MGnify/ENA primary metagenome ERZ1643250 (study PRJEB29033, sample SAMEA4952265) | chicken gut metagenome | biome: Broiler Chicken; feature: Gastrointestinal Tract; material: Caecum | place: Ireland | collected 2018 | study: Broiler... | reverse complement strand
CAGTTGGGAGCGCGCCACACTGGCAGTGTGGAGGCCACGGGTTCAAGTCCCGTATACTCCATTAAACTAAGAACATATGAGTTCTGTTTCTGTGTATGATATATGTGTACAAGAATACACTTCGTCTGGTGTATTGGTTAAAATAGGGATAGCTTAGGCTGTTCTTTTTTTGTGTACCTGGAACAGACTCTTACCACTTTCTGCTATTGAATCGGCGCGTAAAATGTTCAAGCCCTCAAGACTGAGGAGAAGGAGAGGTGACGTTTTTTAAGCAAATGATGAGAGGAAACTGGAAAAATATAGTTTGCCTTATTTCCTGGGGCCTTATCCTGATAGGAACTTTTCGCATACAGGGATTCGGAGTTCTGGTTTTTATTGGACTGCTACTGAAATGGATTTGGAATAAAGTAAAAGCCATTCCAATTATAACCATAAAGAGGAAATAAGGAATCGTTGATACAGGAGGAGCTTTCCCGTTTCTCGTAAATGGGAAAGCTCCTTCTGTATCATGCTATGTATGGAGTTGGATGCCAATCGGAACTGGCAATATCTATATGAAAAAGGAAAACCCTTTGTTTGTATTTTAATATACAAAAAGTTTGTGAAAGAAATGTGATAGGAGAATTAAAAATCTGTGAAGGATCTGGAAAAAATCAGGAAACTTCCAGTTCGATCTGATGGAAAACCGACAGGCTGTCCTGCCAGCGCGTATCGCTGCTGTCGCCCATGATGACACAGATATATGTTTCTCCCTGGATGACAGATGCAGATACCAGACAGCTTCCGGCCTGGCCGCTGTTTCCTGTTTTTAATCCCACTGCATTGGGATAGTAATAAGGACTTTCCGGATTCAGAAGTTCATTGGTATTATTATAGGTCACTTCCCGGCCGTCTGCCCAGGTATCGGAAATCCTAAATGAGCCCATGATTTCTGCCAGGGTGGCATTTTCCAGACAGTTTGCTGCAATTTTTGCCAGATCTTCACAGGTGGTATACTGGCCTTCTGCATCGTAACCGTCCGGCCGTACGAAGTTAGAAGAGGCAGCGCCGATTTTCCTGGCCTTTTTGTTCATAGCTTCAGTAAAGGAGGAAACAGCGTCTTCTATGGGAAGACTGACATCCTGTTCTATTTTTCTGCCGGTATGGACGGCAATGGTATAAGCGGCGTCATTGCCCGAAGGCAGAAGCATGGCCACAAGGAGCTGTTTAAAAGTCAGTTGATTTCCGGCGGAAAGCCAGGCCCTTGAGGAATCAGAAGGAATCAGACCGATTTCTTCGCCCACGGTGACAACCTCCTCCATGGAGCAGTAATCAACGGCAGTCAGCGCTGTAAGCATCTTGGTTGTACTGGCGGGAGCGATTTGTTTTTGGCTTTCCTTTTCATAAATCGGAGTGCGTGACTCCAAATGCATGACATAGGCTTCCGGTGCGGCGAGCTCCAGAGTAAGGTCAGAGACAGGGGCGCTCTTAAAAAAAGGTAATCCTCCGCTAAACAAGGATGAAAAACATGTGTGAAAGATCAGGAGGAGGATAACGACATATTTTAATTCCGTCCCATCCGGGTTCTTTTTACGGGTGCGGGTCGTTTTAACAGGGACAAGGCGCAGGAAAAACAGCCCCAGTAAATAGCCCAAAAAGGTTCCGGCCAGGGAAAGGAGAAGCCGGAACAGAGAAAATCCGTCCGGACCCAAAAGATTAAAAATTCCTGTCAGTAAGCAGAGAATTGTTCCGTAAATAAAAAATGTACCAAAGCGGCGGCAGTTTCCGTAAAGGAGAACGGGAAATACGCCGAGTGGAAGGAACCAGATGAAAGTCCCCAGAGAGTCAGACAGAGAAACAGGCGAAAGACGAAACAGAGAGGACAGATCTGTCAGACTTTTCAGGAATGAGAACGACCACTGAGAAAAGGGAGCTGTCTGGCTGTCAAAAAGAAGACAGAGATAGACACAGTAGAAAAAGAATAAGAGTTTGTGGAACCAGGAGGTCGGCTTTTTTCTGAAAGAATGCCATAGCTGTACAGCAATGGTCAGAAAGAGACATAAAACCAATACAGACAAATAATAGTTCATAAATACACACCCCTTGAATGTCAAAATTGGTATCATTATAGCACAGAAAACTTTAGGAAATCTCTAAATTGCCATTATTTAGAAAATTTTAAGATTAACTCTTACAAAAAGAATTTCAAAGTGCTAAAATAATTATGTAGATTGAAGCATATTGATTTGTAAAAACCGTTTTACTCAATCTTCTTGGGTTTAGCGGTTTTTTATTTGGAATCTTTCGTAGGATTCAGAAAAGGCGGTGCAGCGAAAATGTTCAGAGAAGGAGATTATATTGTTCATGGAAACGTAGGCGTGTGTCAGGTGAAGGAAATAGGGATGCCGGATTTTCTGCCGGCGGCCAGGGAGAGGCTTTATTATACTTTGCTGCCTTATAATACCAAAGGCAGTCTGATATTCACCCCGGTAGATAATCAGAAGGTAGTGATGCGGCCCCTTATGACTGCGAAGGAGGCCAGAGAGGTCATCGATTATGTGCAAAAGACGGACGTGCAGTGGTGCCGGGATGAAAAGAAAAGAGAAGCAGACTATAAAGAAGCCATCCGGGGCTGCGACGGGAAAAAACTGGGAATGATGGTGAAAGAAATTCGACAGCATAAGCGCCTCAGAACCGAGAAAGGGAAAAAAATCCCCTTCCAGGAAGAACGCTACTGCCGCATAGCAGAGGATAATCTGTTTGGAGAATTGACTCTTGTGCTGGGAATCCGGCCGGAAGAAATTAAAGAAAGGATCTTTTGTCCTATAAAACAGGCGTAACAGGAACTCTTTGCTGCTTTAATCAATAAGATAGAAAAAAAGGAGTTTTTTATGGGAATTATTGATAAAGCAGTTGACTGGGCCCAGAAGATAGCAGATAATAACAATCACGGCTATGATCAGAATCAGAGATGGGGGCCGGACTATGACTGCAGTTCCTTCGTAATCGAGGCCTACGAGCAGGCCGGAGTTCCGGTGAAAACAAAAGGAGCCACTTATACAGGAAATATGCGGCAAGTATTTCTGCAGTGCGGATTCACCGATGTAACGGGAGAGTGTAATTTAACCACAGGCAGTGGTATGAAGAAGGGAGATATTCTCCTGAATACCATTCATCATACGGTGATTGTAAAAGATACGAATACTAAGAGAGTGATTTCTGCCTCTTCCAATGAAAAAGGGACTGCAACCGGTGGAAAGACCGGAGATCAGACGGGGAAAGAAATTTTCGAGAGGTCATATTATAATTATCCCTGGGACTACGTACTGAGATATAAGGAAAAGAAACAATGGCTGGAAACAGGGGATCAGGGAGAAGAAGTGTTGCAGATGCAGAAGAATCTCATCTATATAGGATTCTCCTGCGGAAGCTCAGGTGCAGACGGCGTTTTCGGAAAAGATACGGAAAAGGCAGTCAAAGAAGCACAGAAAACCTTCGGACTTTCTGTGGACGGTCAATATGGAACAATGACAAAAGAAAAAACAGAGGCAGCAGTAAAAGAGAAAAAAGACAAAGAGCCGAAAAAGGCAGAGCTGTCTCAGATTACACTGCCCTATGTTCAAAAAGGGACGAAGGGAGTGGGAGCCAGCGTGCTTCAGTGTATTCTGGGCACAGAGATTAACGGAACGTTTGGCACAAAAGATGTGGAGGCATTAAAAGCGTTTCAGAAAAACACACGGCAGAGTCAGGACGGAGTCTGCGGAGAAAACTGCTGGAGGGCTGTCTGCGAACACCTTCTGGCCAATACAAAATAAGTTTGTCAGTCAGAAACGAAGCCGCACAGGTCTGCTAACTACAGGCGTGTGCGGTAAAATAGAAGAGAAAAGGGAGGAAAAGGATGTACCGGATTGATTTACATTGCGATACCGTGGGAAAACTGGCCGGCAGGGTGAATCGGTACTGTTTGAAAGGGAATCTGATGGAAAATCCCTTTGGGGTGGATGTAAAAAGACTGGAGAAAACAGGCGGAGGGATACAGTGTTTCTCCACATTTTTTTTGACCGGCCATGTGCCCTCGGCCTTTCGGGAAGATTACGCATACCAAAAAGCGAAAAAACTGATTTCCTGGTATCACCGAGACAGAAATCTCACCCAGGGAAGGCTGCAGCCTATACGAACGGCAGAAGATCTGGAGTATTGTTTTAAACACAGAGTGTCGGGCGGTCTGCTGACTTTGGAAGATGCAGTTCCAACGGCAGGGGATCCGGAGAGACTTCGTGAATTTTACGATTTGGGCATACGGCTGATTACTCTGACCTGGAATTATGAGAACGCCCTGGGGTATCCTAATTCTCAAAATGCCTCTGTAATGATGCGGGGATTAAAACCGGCAGGAAGAGAAATGGTGGAAGAGATGAACCGGCTTGGCATTATCATAGATGTTTCTCATTTATCAGACGGAGGATTCTGGGATGTGGCAAGGATCAGTAAAAAACCGTTTATCGCCTCCCATTCCAATGCCCGGGCTGTGACGGAGCATCCGAGGAATCTGACTGACCGGATGATTCGTACCATAGCAGAGAGCGGAGGAGTGATTGGAATTAATTTTTGCCCCCGTTTTTTAAACGAGAAAGGAAAAGTAAGCCGTATCCGGGATATGGTAAGACATATTCATCATATTTACCAGACGGGCGGAGAAGATGTATTGGCTATTGGAACAGATTTGGACGGGATTACCGGAAAACTGGAGATCAATAGCTGTGAAAAACTGGAACATCTTGAAGATGCCCTGAAGAAACGCCATATGTCCGGGAGAATTCTGGAGAAAATGTGGAGCAGGAATGCAAAAAGAGTACTGAAAGAAATCCTGTAAACGAAAAAAAAGGTATAATTTTTGAAAAAACGGTTAACCTAATGCTGTTAAAAGGGAGATAAATATAAAAATCTTATGAATTTCTTTCCTCTGAGTAAATTAGTATTGGAAATTAGATTAAATATGTTATAATAAAAACGTTGTATGAAAAAAGAGAAAGTAGTTTGTCGAGGAGTTAGCAATCCATGAGTAACGAGGAAGAAAAGAGAAAAATCCGTGAACTCTTCCAGGAAGAAGTGGAGAGAGAGGAAACGGTTCAGAAAGAGATAGAAGATAAGACGGCTCCCGCGTCTCTGGATAAAGAGACCACAGAGGCAGCCGATACACAGGAGAAGAAAGAAGCAACGAAAGAAGAAATCACAGAAGAACCGAAAGAAGAAGGAAAAGAAGAAACCCGGGAAAAGAAAGAAGAAACAAAGGAAGATACAAAAGAGAAAGAACATGAGCCTGAATCTCAGCCGGGACCGGAAGAAGAAAGCAATCCGGTTTCTGAAGAAACAAAGGAAGAGAAGGTTCAGGAAAAAGAAGTTTCCCCGGAAGAGATGGAAAGTAAGATTGACGCGGCTGTGAAGAAAATTGTAACTGAAACAGTGGGAGACACCCCGGTTCCGGAAAGGACAGGCCCTCCCAGAAATGCAAGAGGAATGGTACAGACGCCCGTAAAGAAGAAGAAAAAAGGCCTGAAGATTGCAGGGCTTAGCCTTTTACTGGTGTTGGTGGCAGCGGGATGCGCTTATGGCGCAGGGACGTATTATTACTCGGATAAGTTCTTTGACGGTACGGTTATTAATGGCTTCGACTGTTCCAGAATGACGGCATATGAAGTGGAACAGGTGATTGCTGATAAAGTAGAGAATTATTCCATTAATGTAAAGGCCAGAAACAGCTCCGATCAGAGTATTTCCGGAGAAAGCATTAACTATGAATATGCCTCAGACGGAGAAGTATTAAAGCTTCTGAAAGAACAGAAGCCCTATGAATGGGTGAAAGGATTTTTCCAGAAAAAGGAATACGCCACCAAAGAGAACATCTCCTTCGATGTAGATCTGCTTCAGCAGCAGGTTTCCCAGTTGGAATGCGCGAAGGAGGAAAATCAGGTAGCGCCTCAGAATGCTTATGTGGCTTTTCAGGATTCTCAGTTTGTGATTGTTCCGGAAGATAATGGAAGTACCATTAACGTACGGGAAGCCTATAATCTGGTGATGAATGCGGTTGCAAAAAGTGAGGAAGAAGTAAATCTGGATCAGGAAGGCGTTTACCAGACGGCAGAACTGACTCAGGACAGCGAGACACTGAAAAATACCCTTACGGAATGCAATAACCTTGTAAAGGCAAGTATTACCTACACTATCGGAGATGCTACGGAAGTGCTGGACGGAAACATCATTAAGGACTGGCTGACCTTCGACGAAAAGGGGCAGTTGGTGGATCTGGATACAACCCTGCAGACGAAGGTGACAGAATATGTGGCGTCCCTGGCGTCCAAGTATGACACCTATGGAAAAGACCAGACTTTCCACAGTACCAGTGGAAGAGACGTTGTGGTTATGGGATATACTTACGGCTGGCAGATTAACCAGCAGGAAGAGGCAGCTCAGCTTTTAACAGAGATTAAGGGCGGCCAGCAGGTAAATCGAGAACCTGTATATTCCAGCAGAGCTGCGGCAGGCAACAATGGATTTGGAGATACTTATGTGGAGCTGGATTTAAGCGCTCAGCACATGTATGTATACCAGGGAGGAGCGTTGGCTCTGGAATCCGATTTTGTCTCCGGAAACATGAGCTACAGCGACAGACAGACACCGGCAGGGGTTTACAGGCTGTATTATAAGAAAAGCCCGGATGTATTAAGAGGAAAACAAAGGCCGGACGGTTCCTATGAGTATGAAGAGCCGGTAACCTTCTGGATGCCTTTTAACGGCGGTGTGGGACTCCATGATGCGCCGTGGAGAAGCTCTTTCGGCGGAGATATTTATCTGACCGGAGGTTCTCATGGATGTATCAACCTTCCTTATGCAGCGGCGGAACAGTTGTATGGCATCATTAATTCAGACATGCCGATTATCTGTTTCTATTAAAGAAGTTCAAATAAAAAGTGCCTTCTCACCAATGGGAAGGCACTTTAATTTTGCTGAAAACTAAAATATTTTACTTAAATCTGAAAACTGTTCAATTGTATAAGCAAAGTCGGGAACTTCTCCGAATCCATAGGAAGCATATACAAAAGGCACACCAGCTTCCTGGCAGGCCTGGTGATCTCCCAGGGTATCGCCCACGTAGACGGCAGAAGAAAGCTGATTTCTCTTTATGATTTCCTGGATATTGGCGCCCTTTTGGTTTCCTGTATCACCGGAACAGAGATAGTCGGTAAAATATTCAGAAAGGCCGGTGACTTTTAAAAAGACCTCGATATACCCGCTCTGGCAGTTGCTTACAATAAAAAGTTTATATTTTTCAGAGAGGATTTTTAAAGTTTCTTCCACTTTGTCAAAGGTAGGATTTCCATATTTTAAGAGATATTCATGTTCTTTATCACAGCACTTATTGATATAGGAAAGCTGTGTTTCTTTATCATATTCCGGAAAGATCCTGGCGGCAATTTCCGGGAGAACTTTACCGAAGAGCTGGTGCAGACGTTCTGCAGTAATTTCCATAGAAAGGCCCAGATCCTGCTGAATACAGTCAGACCAGGCTTTTGCCACATTTTCTGTGGAATCCCAGAGAGTTCCGTCCACGTCAAAGATGATACTATCCATGCTATTTTCCTCCATATACAGGTATTCATTTGAAAAACTATGTTCATTCTAAAGTAGAATTTTAGAAAATGCAACTGCTTTTTCCAGGGTTTTGTGATATAATAGCCCAATGAGATACGAGAAGATAAAAAATGGAATTTTTATAAAAAGACCCAACCGTTTTGTGGCCCACGTGCTGATAGAAGGCAAAGAGGAAATCTGTCATGTGAAAAATACGGGAAGATGCCGGGAATTGTTAATCCCGGGAGTTTCTGTGATTCTGGCAGAGGGCAAAGGGACGGGCAGAAAAACAAAATATGATTTGGTTGCAGTAAACAAGGGGGGACAGTGGATCAATATGGATTCCCAGGCTCCCAATCAGGCCGTATGGGAATGGATTCTGGAGGGAAACCTGTTTTCAAAGGAAGCCCACGTTCAGAGGGAGAAAAAATATAAAGCATCCCGGTTTGACCTGTATGTGGAAGAGAAGGACAGGAAAGCCTTTCTGGAAGTAAAGGGTGTGACCCTGGAAGAGAATCAGACGGCTAAGTTTCCCGATGCTCCCACTGCCCGTGGAATAAAACATATTCAGGAATTAATACAGTGTACAGAAGACGGGTATGAGGCATATCTGATTTTTGTAATTCAAATGAAAGGGATTCGCGAATTTTGTCCTAACTGGGATACTCAGCCGGAATTAGGGGAAAACTTAATAAAAGCTAAAAACGCAGGGGTACATATTCTGGCCTGGGACTGCAGGGTGACGGAATCGGAGATGAAATTGGATCAGCCGGTTTTCGTGAATCTCACAAAGGAGTAACAGATGATGGAAGAGAATATACTGAGGAAAATTTCTGAGCCTCTGCTGGCCTGGTATGAAGAAAAGAAACGGGAACTCCCCTGGAGAGATAAGAATAACGCCTACTATACCTGGGTTTCGGAAATTATGCTTCAGCAGACCCGGGTAGAAGCGGTAAAGCCCTATTTCACCAGATTTATTCAGGAACTGCCGGATATAAAAGCTCTGGCATACTGTGAAGAGAAAAAACTTTTAAAGCTCTGGGAGGGGCTGGGGTATTATAACCGTGTCCGGAATATGCAGAAAGCAGCTCTGGAAGTATGCGAAAAGTATCAGGGAGAACTTCCGGCAGATTATGAGGCCCTGCTGGCCTTACCCGGAATCGGAAGTTATACGGCGGGAGCGATTGCATCCATTGCTTATGGGCTTCCCGTGCCGGCTGTGGACGGGAATGTTTTCCGGGTGGTCTGCCGGCTGACAGAAAACGGGGCGGATGTCAGCAAACAGTCTGTAAGACGCCAAATCGAGCAGCAGGTAAAAGAAATTATCCCGGCTGCCAGGGCAGGGGACTTTAACCAGGCTTTGATGGAGCTGGGGGCAGTGGTATGCGTTCCCAACGGCCAGGCCAGATGCGGGGAATGTCCCCTTGAGGCTTTCTGCCAGGCAAAAAAGAACGACAGAATCCAGGAATATCCTTATAAAGCGCCTAAGAAAGCCAGAACCATTCAGGAGAAAACCGTTCTGGTGATTCAGGATGGAGATAAGGTTGTATTAAAAAAACGGCCGGAGAAAGGGCTTTTAGCCGGACTGTATGAGTTTCCCAATAAGGCCGGAGTGCTGGATCAGAAAACAGCCTTAAAAGAAGTAGAGAAAATGGGGCTTTTGCCCCTTCGGATACAGCCCATGGAAGAGGCAAAACATATTTTTTCCCATGTGGAATGGAGGATGCATGGGTATCAGATACGGGTGGAAGGCCTGGAAAGAAAGCAGAAAAAGCTGATTTATGCCGATAAAAAGCAGGTACAGGAGAAATATGCAATTCCATCCGCATTTTCTGCATTTATTAAATACCTGAATTTGAAGGAGGAAGAAGAGAAATGAAAATACTGAGTATAGCAGTGCCCTGTTATAATTCCCAGGCATATATGAGAAAATGTATCGATTCTCTGCTGGAAGGCGGGGAAGATGTGGAAATTTTAGTGGTGGATGACGGGTCTTCTGATGAAACCGCTCAGATTGCCGATGAATATGCAGAGAAATATCCTACCATTGTAAAAGCAATCCATCAGGAAAACGGGGGCCATGGAGAGGCTGTAAATACAGGGATCAGGAATGCGTCCGGTATTTACTTTAAAGTGGTGGACAGCGACGACTGGGTACAGAAAGAAGCCTACCTGGAGATTTTATCCACCCTGTCTATGTTTGTAAAAGGTTCCTACACCGTAGATATGCTGATTAGCAATTTTGTCTATGAAAAACAGGGAGCCAGGAGAAAGAAAATCATGCAGTATAAGAACTGTTTTCCGGAAAAGGAAGTTTTTACCTGGGATAAGGTGGGACGTCTGCCCAAGGGAAAATATCTGCTGATGCATTCCCTGATTTACCGGACGAAGCTTCTCCATGACTGTCAGCTGAAACTGCCGAAACATACCTTTTATGTGGATAATTTATTTGCATTTGAACCCCTTCCTTATGTGAAAAATATGTACTATCTGAATGTGAATTTTTACCGGTATTTTATCGGAAGAGAGGATCAGTCTGTGAATGAAGAAGTGATGATTCGCAGAATTGATCAGCAGTTACTGGTAAATAAACGGATGATAGATACTTATGTGAAATACGATCTCCGACAGAAGGGACTCAGAAAATATATGAGGACGTATCTGGATATTATTATGACAGTTTCCTCTATAATGCTGCTGCGTTCCGGAACCGAAGAGGCCATTGAGAAGAAGAACGAACTGTGGGCGTATTTAAAGAACGCGGATCGGTATCTGTACCGGAAAATCCGGTACGGTCTCTTAGGAAGGGCAGTGAATCTGCCGGGAAGCGGAGGAAGGAAGATCTCCGTGGATATTTACCGTGTGGTACAGAAATTCTATGGATTCAATTAAAGAAGGCATCAAAAAAACAGGACCTGAATCGGTCCTGTTTTTGATCCAATCAGAAAGTAATTCGTTACCGGCTGCGGCTCCAGCTTACTGCTTTGGATTTCTGCTTTGCATGGGCTCTTACTTTTTCCCTGTAGAAAATCAGATAACCGGCCAGAGCCAGAGTAGTTCCCAGACAGACATCCACCACGGAATGTTGTTTTAAAAACATAGTGGATAAAATAATCAGTATGGTTAAAACCCAGGAAACAGCCCGGATTCCATGGCGGTTTTTCAGGGAGCGGCAGGATAAAATCGCCAGATGAATCGCCAGGGAATTAAATACGTGAATACTTGGCAGAATGTTTGTGGGTGTATCAGAACGGTAAACCATCTGAACCAGATCCACGAAGAAATTATCCCGGGCAAACTCTGTAGGCCGAAGCATCTGGGCATTGGGATAGATAAAAGAAACAATCAGAAAAATTGTCATTCCCATGCACAGGTTCTTGGTCAGACGATAGTATTCTTCTTTGTCCGGATTCCGGAAAATAAAATATGCAACAGCTCCGAACATGTAAGGGAACCATAAAAGGTATGGAACCACAAAATACTCACAAAAGGGAATATAGTCGTCCAGAGTTGTGTGAATAATATGATAACTGATAACCGTACGCTGTTCCAGATAGCCAAACAGCAGCGTGTAAACAATGCTGTAGATTGTGATAATAAGCCCGTGTTTATATTTTCTGACAAATTGCACTATTTCACCTTCTTATTTTATTTTCCCCTCAAATAAGATTATAGCGATTATAGCACAGGTGAAGCGATTTTTAAAGTTGTTTTTTCAAGGCCAACCTGCAGGTCACTTTGCATTCCGCCGGACTCTCCGTCTCTGTGGAGCGGGAGGGGAGATGTACTATGTATTTGTATGGATTTACAGCGGAAAATATGTACGCCTTTGAAAAAAATGTGACCGCCCCCAAAAGCTGTGGGAAGCAGGAGGAGGAATTTCAGCCTGGAAATACCGGAAACAATGCAGACGTCTAAAAGTCCGTCGTCATCTCTGGCACTGGGACAAAACCTCACCCCGCCTCCTTCACAGGGCTGATTCATCACAGAGATAAAATAGACCCTGGAAAAGGAATAATTCCTGTCATTATCCAGTCTGACTTTAATATCTGCAGGACGGCACAGGAGAAGCTGTTTCACGGCCAGAAAGGCATAGGTGAGTTTTCCTGCATGAAAACGGTTTAATACTTTTTTAACAGGAGAAACCAGGGCTTCCTGACAGATAGCCGCATCAAATCCCATTCCGCAGCTTACGCCGAAGCGGAAGGATTTTCCCTGGGATTTGCAGACGCCCACGTCGATGGAGCGGCTGTAAGGATTCTCCAACAGGTAATCCAGACAGTCTGAAACCTTTTTAGGGAGGCGGCAGCCTCTTGCGAAATCATTTCCGGAACCGGTGGGAATGTAGCCCAGCAGTACTTTGGAAAAATCAGAAATTCCATTTAAAACCTCATTGAGCGTGCCGTCTCCGCCGATTACAATAAGTTCCACGGGATATTCTTTTTTGGTGAGTTGTTTCGCAAGCAGGGCGGCATGACCGACATATTCCGTAAGATGCGCCTGATAGGAAATACCGCGAAAATCCAGTTCTTTTTTCACAGACAGCCAGATGTTCTTCCCGAATCCGGAAGAGGAATTAGGGTTTACAAGGAAGTATTTCATAGGGAAATCCTTTCTGCATAGTATTTTACGGGTTTATTGTAGCTCTGATTCAGACTGTTTACAAGAGAAACAAAAAAAGAAAAGCATTTGTCCCGTGGAAAGAGAAATGATATAATAGCCAGAGTGAATAAAAAAGGAGTAATGCAATGAAATCATTGGTAATCGCTGAAAAACCTTCCGTGGGAAGAGACATTGCCAGGGTTCTGCAGTGCCAGAAAGCAGGAAACGGCATTTTAGAGGGAAAACAGTATGTGGTGACCTGGGCGCTGGGACATCTGGTGACATTGGCCGACCCGGAAGAATACGATAAAAAATACGAACAGTGGAAGATGGAGACCCTGCCCATGCTTCCGGAACACATGAAACTGGTGGTTATCCGTCAGACATCGAAACAGTTTAAAATTGTGAAATCCCAGTTAAACCGTCAGGATATTAAAGAGGTTATTATTGCCACGGACGCAGGAAGAGAGGGAGAACTGGTAGCCCGGTGGATTCTGGAGAAAGCCGGCTGTCATAAACCAGTCAAACGGCTCTGGATTTCTTCTGTAACCGATAAGGCTATCCGGGAAGGGTTTGCTAACTTAAAGGACGGACGGCAGTATGAGAATCTTTACCATGCTGCCCAGGCCAGAGCAGAGGCGGACTGGCTGGTGGGAATAAACGGAACCAGAGCGCTGACCTGTAAATATAACGCCCAGTTATCCTGCGGCCGGGTACAGACGCCGACCCTGGCTATGATAGCCAAAAGGGAGGAAGAAATCCGCAGTTTCCAGCCCAGAGAATATTATGGAATCCAGGTAACAGCCCAGGGGATTCATTTTACCTGGAAAGATAAAAAAAGCGGAAGCTTCAGCACCTTCCAGAAAGAAAAAGCAGAAAAGATTGTACAGGAGATCCAGGGAAAACCTGTTACCATAGAAAAGGTGGAGCGAAAAGAGAAGAGGAGCAGTGCGCCGGGTCTGTATGATTTAACAACTCTGCAAAGGGAAGCAAACCAGAAGTTTGGGTTTTCTGCAAAAGAGACACTGAATATTATGCAGCGTCTGTACGAGAGCCATAAAGTTCTGACCTATCCCAGGACAGATTCCAGATATATCGGAAAAGACGTGGTTCCTACCATTAAAGAGAGGCTGAAAGCCTGCGGCGTGGGCCCCTATAAGAAACTGTGCGCCCACCTTCTGGGAAAACCGGTACAGACAAATAAAAGTTTTGTGGATGACAGCAGGGTAAGCGACCACCATGCCATTATTCCCACAGAACAGTTTGTGGATCTGACTCATATGACAAACGAGGAAAGAAAGATTTACGATCTGGTTGTACGCCGTTTCCTGAGCGTTTTATATCCCCCTTATATTTATGACAAGGTGACGGTGGAAGGAAACGCAGGAGGATATTCATTTGCTGCCGCCGGAAAAGCAGTGAAAAGTTCCGGATGGAAAGAGGTCTATGAGCAGGAGGTTCCAGAAGAAGAGGAAGACCTCCAGTTAAAAGAGCAGAAGCTGCCGGACTTAAAGCAGGGAGAGAAATTACAGCAGGAGAGAGCGGTAATCACAAAAGGAAAGACCAGGCCGCCTGCCAGGTTTACAGAAGCCAGTCTGCTGGCCGCCATGGAAAATCCAGTAAAATATATGGAAAGCCGGGATAAACAGGCAGTGAAGACTCTGGGAGAAACAGGAGGACTGGGAACGGTTGCCACCAGAGCGGATATTATTGAGAAATTATTTCATACCTTTTTAATGGAAAAGAAGGGAAATGAGATTTATCTTACCTCAAAGGCAAGGCAGTTATTGAAATTAGTGCCCGAAGATCTGAAGAAACCGGAGCTGACGGCGGACTGGGAAATGAAACTGGCCGGAATTTCCAAGGGGAAGATAAGACGGGATACTTTCTTAAAGGGAATTACCCAATATACCAAAGAAATTGTGGAGGAAATCAAAGAGGGAACAGGAACGTTCGCCCACGACAACCTGACAAACAAAGTCTGCCCCAACTGCGGAAAGAGACTTCTGGCAGTCAATGGAAAGAACAGCAAAATGCTGGTGTGTCAGGATCGGGAGTGCGGATACCGGGAGACTGTCTCCAGAACCTCCAATGCCCGCTGTCCCAAATGCCATAAGAAAATGGAGCTGTATTTAAAGGGAAAAGAAGAAACCTTTATCTGTGTCTGCGGATATAAGGAGAAATTATCTGCCTTTAAATCCAGAAGAGAAAAGGAAGGGGCAGGAGTCAATAAGCGGGACGTGCAGAATTATCTGAGAAAACAGAAACAGGAAGCAAAGGAGCCGGTAAATAACAGTTTTGCCCAGGCTCTGGCAGGAATCAAGCTGGATTCTTAGAAAGAAATGTAAACCAAATGGTAAAAAGAGGTTGACAATTGGCGAATCAGATTTTATAGTAAACTGGAAAACACCGGATCCATACCGGTAATAAAAGAAAAGAAGAGGAAAAAATATGGCGAAACATCAGAGATTGTCAACCAGGTATTTAGTTTTATGCGGAATGTTTACAGCATTAACTGCAATCGGAGCCTTTATCCAGATTCCCGTCCCTTATATGGACTATTTCACGCTCCAGTTTTTCTTTGTCCTTCTGGCAGGGATTGTATTAGGGGGAAAGAAGGGAGCTGCATCTGTGGGCTGTTACGTGCTGTTGGGCCTTCTGGGGATTCCCATCTTTGCAGCAGGCGGAGGAATCGGTTATATCTTCCGTCCCAGTTTCGGTTATCTGCTGGGATTTATAGCGGCCGCCTTTGTAACAGGAAGCATCTGTGAAAAAAGAGCCTGCAATTACCGGAATTATTTTTTAGCCTGTCTGGCAGGTTTTGTGGTTACTTACGGAATCGGAATCTTATACAAATATTTTATATTAAATTATTATGCAGATACGCCGGCAACTCTGGCAGTGGTACTGCTGTCCTGTTTTCCGCTGGATATGCCCGGAGACTTCGTGCTTTGCATGGTAGCGTCAGGAGTGGGCGTGACACTTAGAAAACGGGTACTGTCTCAGTTAAGTTATAGTTGATCCGGCCAAATGAGGTGAGAAGATGACAGTAAAGGAAAAGGTACTTTCCCTTCTGATGGAAGCAGAGGGAAGATCGGTTTCCGGAGAAGAAATTGCAAAAACTCTGCAGGTAACACGAAGCGCCGTCTGGAAAGGCATTCAGGGACTGAAAAAAGCAGGGTACCAGGTGGAAGGAGTGCCAAACAAAGGCTACCGCCTGGTTAAAGAAAGCGACCGGCTGTCCGCTCAGGCGATTTCCGGATACCTGGGAAAAGATAAGGATAAATACAGAATTCAGGTATACCAGGAAGTCACTTCCACCAACGATGTGTTAAAAAAGATGGCCGAAGAGAAAGCGCCGGAAGGAACCATTGTGCTGGCGGAATCCCAGCTGGCCGGTAGGGGCCGGAAAGATCGGAGATTCTATTCTCCTTCGGAAAGAGGGATCTACATGAGTCTTCTTCTGAAACCCCAGATGGATCTTTCAGACGCCCGTCTGATAACCTGTGCGGCGGCGGCGGCCACAGCCCGTGCCATAGAAGAAATTACGGGACAGGATACAAAAATCAAATGGGTAAACGATCTGTTTCTGGAAGACAAGAAGATATGCGGAATTCTCACAGAAGCTTCCATGTCCCTGGAAACAGGGGCAGTGGAATACTTCATTTTAGGAATCGGCGTCAACGTCTATCTTCCGGAAGACGGATTTCCCCGGGAACTGAAATCCATTGCCGCCTCCCTCTATCCGGATCGGAAGACAGAGATACGAAATCCTCTGGCAGCCAGGATCATTCAAAATGTGATGGAGTATTACCGGGGATTAGAGGAAAAAACTTTTTACCAGGAATACAGGAAGCGATCTTTTATAATAGGAAGAAAGGTAAAACTTCACGGGATCCGGCAGGAGGAGAGAGCACAGGTTCTGGATTTGGATCAGGGCTGCCGGCTGGTGGTAAAACTGGAAAACGGTACGGTGAAAAAATTACAGGGAGGAGAGGTTTCCCTTCTCCTGGAGGAATAGAGGGTGACAACAAATTATGGAATTACTGGAAAAATTAACAGAGAAAGTACTCGGAAAGGGAAAAATTACTAAGGATGAGGCGCTGAAATTATACGATATGCCTCTGGAAGAATTGTGCGAGGCCGCAGATCGGATACGGAAGCATTTCTGTAAAGACGGATTTGATATTTGTACCATCGTCAATGGAAAAAGCGGCAGATGTTCAGAAAACTGCAAGTACTGCGCCCAGTCTTCTTTCTATCATACTTCGGCGAAAGAGTACTCCCTTCTGGATAAGGAAGAGATATTACGGCAGGCCCGCTATAATGCCCAAAAAGGCGTGCTGCGGTATTCTATCGTAACTTCCGGAAAGAAACTGCCGGATAAAGAAGTGGATGAGATGTGTGATATTATTAAGGAAATACGAAAAACTGTGGGAATTTCCGTCTGTGTTTCCTTTGGTCTGTTAAACAAAGAGCAGTTTGCAAAGTTAAAGGAGGCAGGAGCTTCCCGGGTACACAACAATCTGGAAACTTCCAGAAGGAATTTTCCCAATGTCTGTACCACCCATACCTTTGACGATAAGATTCAGGCTATCCAGGCAGCTAAAGAAGCGGGACTTACCGTATGCAGCGGGGGAATCCTGGGATTGGGAGAGACGGTGGAAGACCGGATCGATCTGGCTCTGTCTTTAAGAGAACTGGAGATTAAAAGTGTTCCCATCAATCTGTTGAATCCTATTCCCGGAACACCTTACGAAAATAACCCTGTCCTGTCAGAGGAGGAAATGAGGAGAACCGTGGCAGTCTTTCGCTTCCTTTTGCCGGAGGCTTCCCTGCGGCTGGCTGGAGGCAGAGGACTTTTAAAGGATAAGGGAGAAAGCTGCTTCTGTTCTGGGGCCAATGCAGTCATATCCGGCGATATGCTGACGACCTCAGGGTATACCATTGACTCCGACATGAAACTGATAAAGAAGTTGGGATATAAGGCGGAATTGTGTAATGAGTAAAGGAATTTTTGTAACCGGAACCGGGACAGACGTGGGGAAAACTTACGTAACAGCATTACTGGTGAAAAAGTTAAGAGAGTCCGGGTATAAAGCCGGATATTATAAGGCGGCAATCTCCGGAGCATCCCGGATAGAAGAAAGTGATGCGGGATACGTAAAGAAAATTTCTAAAATCCCTCAGGAGGAAGAAACTCTGGTTTCTTATTTATACCAGGAGGCGGTTTCGCCCCACCTTGCTGCAAGATGGGAAGGACGGCCGGTGGAAATGGAGCAGGTTAAAAAAGACTTTGCGAAAGTAAAGCAGCAGTATGAATATGTGACGGTGGAAGGCAGCGGCGGAATCTTATGCCCCATCCGCTGGGATGAGAAGGAAAAAGTGATGCTGGAAGACGTTATTCAAATGCTGGGGCTGAATCTGATTCTGGTGGCAGACGCAGGACTGGGCTCCATCAACGCCTCAGTGTTAACCACAGAGTACTTAAGACAGAAAAACAGGAAAGTGAAAGGGATTATTCTGAACCACTTTACAGGAACAGAGATGGAAGA
>ERZ1643250.1732-NODE-1732-length-17784-cov-5.082746_pt1 | contig 17784 bp, 20 predicted proteins | sample MGYA00579262_ERZ1643250 | MGnify/ENA primary metagenome ERZ1643250 (study PRJEB29033, sample SAMEA4952265) | chicken gut metagenome | biome: Broiler Chicken; feature: Gastrointestinal Tract; material: Caecum | place: Ireland | collected 2018 | study: Broiler... | reverse complement strand
GCGGCGCGGTATAATGTCTGGCGACATTATACCACATCTCCGCGAAAAAGCACAACCCTGCAACTGCGCAAACCGGAGCCGGCGCCTGAAGGCTGTGCTTTTCGTACTTTTCATGCTTTATGTGCTTTTCTTCTTTCCCTTTTCTGCTGTATTTTCCTGTGATTTCTGTCAGTTAAAGGAATCCGGGGAAGGATACTTTTGGCTGCTTACGGAATATCCGTCGTCATATTTGATCGTCAGATAACGTGTTTCATCTCCGTTTACCAATTTGACGTAGCAGACGCCGTCCTCAAAGGAATCCGTGACATCTATTTTCTGATTGTAATAGTATACCCAGACAGTTCCGTCCTCTTTGTACTCCACTTCCGGCATGTACAGTTCCGTCATGATCTCCTCTTCCGTAAGGGGCCGTTCGGTTCCATCATCTTCTATGGCCACGCCTCCGCCGGATATCGTCTGTGCCGATCCGTCCTCCTGGTAAGACACGCTGTAGCTGTAATTCCCGTCTTCTATTACAAGCTCGGCGTTTGTCTGATCTCCGTGAACCCACAGCTGAATTGTGCGCTGAATTCCTCCCACGTTTGCCGCGTAGGCCACTCCGGTGCTGCACACAATCAGGGCTGCCGCTGCCGCCGCGGCAGCGGCTTTATGGATATAAGTATGTTTTCTCTTTTTCTGCATCAGTCTATATACCTCCAAAGGCTCCATTCCGAAGGAAGCCACTTTGTCAAAAACTTTTTTATACTGTTCTTTGTCCGTCATGATTCTTCCTCCTTAAATACATCCCGCAGGAAACTCCGTCCTCTGGACAACCGCATCTTTACACTGCCTTCCGTTATTCGGAGAATCCGGGCGGTTTCTTTTATGGAAAGGTCTTCATAATAATACAGGTGAATCACCTCCCGGTATTTTTCAGGAAGCCGCATAACCGCTTCAAAAAGCCCGGTTTCTTCCCTGCTTTCAAACGGAACCGCATCCGCATAGTCCTCTATGGACAGTCTGTTCTTTTTCCAGAAGGAGCGGGAAATATCTTTTGCCCGGTTGATTGCCACCCGCAGCAGCCATGCCTTCAGATGCTCCTCATCCTGAAATTGCTTTTTAGTTGTATAATACTGAATGAAAGTATCCTGAACCACGTCATTGGCGTCATCCGTGTTTCTGCAAATATTAAATGCCGCCGCATACAGGCTTTTCTGATAAGCTTCAATCAGTTCTTCCAGCGATTGTCTCATAACCAGTTCCTCGTTTTCTTGTTACTTTGAAAGGCCCTTTCACTGATAACACGTTTCACAAAGGAGAAAAGTAACAAAAATAACAAAAAAAAGCACAGCCCGTTCCCGCAGGCCGGAAATCCGCGTCCGGGGCTGTGCTTTTCATTCTTCTGCCGGCCTGCAAATCGTCTAGGATGCCATCTCGTCCGGCTGTCTCTCCTTAAGGCTTTCCAGGAGCTCCTGGGCAGAAAGCCCTCTCTCCTGCATGTACCGGTAGAGCTCTGCCATCTCCTCGTCCCGTTTTGCCGCCTGGAGTTCCTTGCGCTCCTTCTCCAGGGCCTGCAGGACTTCCGTATGTTTCCGGATCTTTTCCGCGTTTTCCTCAAGAAGCTCTTCATAAGATTTTCTTGCTTTCGTTCTGGGTCTTGCCATAGTCTTGTCCTCCTGTATCCTGTACTGTTTCCATTATATACAGAATCCACCAGCCGTATTCCACATTTTTTCTGCAAAATATGTCTGTAACTGTCTGAGAAGACCACATTATGACAAATTATCCTTTACATTCCTTTCTGCTGTATCTTATACTTATATTATACGTGATTTCTGTACTTAAGATACGAGGGGGAATACTGTTATGAGTCATACGCGTCTGGATAAATTTTCCGATTTTTCCGCACGTTTCCTGCAGAAACGCCGCGCATATTTTCTTTGCTATACTGGCGCATTCTGTCTGCTTTCCTTCATTGCCTTCTTTCCTCTGCTCTACAATGGAAAGTCTCTGATTTGGAAACCGGACGGCCTTACCCAGCACTACAACGCGCTGGTGTATATCGGGAACTGGGGCCGCACCATTCTGCGTACCCTGATTACAGAGCACCGTCTTTCCGTACCCCTCTGGGATTTCTCCATCGGTTACGGCTCGGATGTGCTGACAACTCTTCATTATTATGTGATCGGAGATCCTTTAAACCTTCTGTCCATCCTTACGCCGGTGCGTTTTACTGAATATCTCTATTCCGGGCTGGTCGTTCTCCGCATGTACCTGGCAGGCTTTTCCTTTGCCTGCTTCTGTTTTCAGATGAAGCAGAGGCGAACAGCCGTTCTGGCAGGTTCTCTGGCTTATGCCTTCTGCGGTTACTCCCTGTCTCTGGCTGCCATGCACCCTTATTTTATCAATCCGATGATCTATCTTCCTCTGCTGCTTCTTGGCGCGGAACGGGTCATGCAGAAAAAAAGCCCTTATCTCCTGATCGGTATGACAGCTTTGTCTGCTGTCAGCAACTTCTACTTCTTTTATATGCTGGCTGTTCTGGTCATTCTGTACTGTGTCATCCGTTTTCTTACAACCAGACACGATAAATGGGGAAAGGAGCTGCTGTGCTCTGCCGGAAGAGTTCTGGCAGCTGCCCTTCTTGGAACTGCTATCGCTGCTTTTATCCTGCTGCCCGTTATTCTGCAGTTTCTGTCAGACTCCCGTTCCGGCTCGGAACTGACTTACTCCATGCTTTACGATCTGGATTACTATGAACAGTTTTTTGATGAATTTCTTTCCCTGCGCTACTCCTCCAACTGGACTTATCTGGGATATGCTCCGCCTGCCCTTTTGTGCGTCTTTCTTCTGTTTTTAAAAAAGGATTCGCAGAAACGGCTGGCCGGGCTTCGGGCCGCTTTTGTCCTTCTTACCCTCATGCTTCTGCTTCCCGCAGCCGGCTCTGCCATGAACGGCTTTTCCTACACAGCCAACCGCTGGGGGTTTGGTTATTCCTTCCTGGTCTGCCTGATCCTGGTTCTTCTCTGGCCGGAGCTTTTCCGGCTCTCGCACAGGGAAAAAGCCGGTCTTCTGGGATTGAGCTTTCTCTATCTGGCGCTTCTGATCTTTCTGGGCGGAGCCGGTTCTCCGGAAGCCTTTGCGGGCCTGGCCCTGCTGCTTCTTTCACTGGCGGCCGCCTCGTCCGGTCCCGGGCTTTTCTGCTTTGTCAGGCAGAAGCAGCTGCAGCAGAAACTTCCCCAGACCGCTGTGATTTTCTTTCTGGTCTTTGGCATCTGCACAAACGCAGTCTCCTACAGCCAGATTTATGCGGATTCCTATACCAGCCGTTTTGTGGACCTGGGACAGGGCAGTGAAGAGCTGGAACACACCGCATCCGGCATGATGAGCCTGTTTTATCCCAATCAGGGAACCTTTTTCCGCTTCGCCCAGGACCTTGTGCCCACACGGAACGACAGCCTGAATACCCGCACGAATACCATTCACTATTACTGGAGCCTTTCCAACGGCAGCATCACCCGTTTTTTTGATGAGCTGGCTATTCCCTTTGAGGAACGCGCTTTCAAATACGATGATGTAGACAACCGCGCCAGTCTCCATGCTCTGGCATCTGTGCGCTACTATCTGTCCGAGGACCCCAACAGCCGCCTTCCCTGGTCTTTCACCAACACACAGGTATACGAATACCTGGGCGACCAGTATTATGTCTCTGAAACAGCGGAAACCCTTCCGCTTGGCTATACCTATGACGGATATATTTCCCGGGAACAGTATGATTCTCTGACCTATATCCAGCGCCAGCAGGCTCTGACCCAGGGCCTTTTGTGCGACGCCATTCCCGCAGGCTCTGAAGCTGCGGAGCTCCATTTTCAGGACAGCTCTCTGCCCTATGAAATTTCCTGCAGTGAGGATGTGCTGGAAATGAACGGCTCCTTCTATGCCGCAGCCCCCGGCGCTCAACTGACACTGACCTTCTCATCCCCGGCTGACTGTGAAACCTATCTGCTTATTCAGGGAATGCAGGCAGAATCCTTAAATGAGCTGGAGCTCTACACCACAGAGCCTTTTTCCCTGCTGCCGGATTTCAGCTGGTCTTCTCTCTCCCGCTATGAGCAGAACCGGATACGCAGAGACGCGCGCCATTCCCCCGATGCCGCGCGCTTTACCCTGAACTGCCGGTCTGAATATGTGGATACAGATTTTTCCTATTATGCCAGTCTTACAGAAAGCTCCTTTGACCGCACGGACTTTCTGATTAATCTGGGATACAGCGAAGAAGGACAGACGCAGGCTGTTCTGACTCTTCCCTATGCCGGAATTTATTCCTTCAGCAGTCTGGAAGTCCTCTCTCTTCCCATGAGCCCCCTGGCCGGGCAGATAGATGCTTTAAGCCAGGAAACTCTGGAAAATATAACCTTTGGAACCAATCAGATTACCGGAACCATCAACCTGTCCCGGGACAAGCTGCTCTGCCTCTCCATTCCCTGGTCCTCCGGCTGGAAGCTCCTTGTAGATGGACAGGAAGCAGAGCTCTTCCCGGCAAATACCATGTACATGGGCGCCGCCCTGACCGCAGGCAGTCATACCATTGAGCTTTCCTACCGCACTCCCGGCCTGAAGGCAGGCATGATTATCAGCGCCGGGGCTTCTGCCCTCTGGCTGGCTCTGTACCTGTACCGGAGACGAAACCGGAGAAACAGATCCGCTTAACCGGTAATAAGGGGAACCAGCTTCTGCCGGTCCACATCCACAAGACCTCTGGTCGTAAGCTTCAGATGAGGAATCACCGGCAGGCTCACAAACGCTGTTGTCATGAACAGTTCCCTGTTTTCCGGCACTCCCAGCTTCCGGAGAGCGGCTCTGACCTGTTCATTCTGAGATGCCGCTTCCGCCGCCGTCCGGTCCGTCATAAGGCCTGCATAGGGAAGCGGCATCTCTGCTTCCACCTTTCCATCCCGCACAACGGCCATGCCGCCTCCCAGACTTCGGATGCGGTTCGCCGCAAAGGCCATATCCTTCTCATCTGCTCCCATAACAATCAGGTTGTGGGAATCATGGGATACAGAAGAAGCGATGGCTCCATATTGGATTCCGGTGCCTTCCATAAAACCAAGCCCTGTGTGGCCCGTATTCCGATGCCGTTCTATGACAGCAGTTTTTATCAAATCCCGCCCGGTATCGATTCCGTTTCGTCTGTCAAAATCTATCTTTCGGACACGCTCTTCCGTCAGCAGCTGGTCCTGCAGGATGCCGATGACACGGCAGCTGCAGACCCCTCTTTCTTTCACCAGAAAATCTTCCGGCTCAAGCTCTCTCAGGCGGAAGGAATGCAGCACCGTCTGCGTCAGTTCCTGCTTTCCCTCCGGCTCCGGGAACGGCAGCAGCCTGCCCTCTGAGACTACCTTCCTTCCATTCTGATAGACATCTCTTACCAGTACCCGTTCCAAATCGTCCAGAACCAGCAGATCCGCCTGATATCCCGGAGCTACGGCTCCTGTCCGTCTCAGGCCGTAATATTCCGCGGCCTGAATGGTCGCCATCCGGATTCCGGTGACAGGATTCTTTCCCATAGCGGCTGCCTGGCGGATGATATGATCGATATGCCCGTCCTTCAGCAAGTCTGCCGGATGCTTGTCGTCCGTCACCAGCAGACAGCGTCCCGCGAACGGTTCCTCAAAGAGAGGAAGAAGTTCTTTCAGGTTTCTGGCTGCTGTTCCCTGTCGGATCATCACCCGCTGCCCTTTCCGTATCCGTTCCATGGCTTCCTCCGCCGAGGAGCACTCGTGATCGTCTCCAACTCCGGCCGCAATGTACCGATCCAGCATGCGTCCGGAAAGAAGCGGCGCATGTCCATTGACTGCAAGTCCCCTTTTTTCCGCGTCATCTATCTTTTCCCGAAGCTTCCTGTCACCGGCCGCGGCCGCATGATAACTCATGACTTCCCCCAGGCCCAGAACTCTGGGATGATCATAGAAAGGCCGGATATCTTCTGCCTCCAGACAGGCACCGGCCTCATCAAATTCTGTAGAAGGAACACAGGACGGGATCATAAAATACATCGTCAAAGGCAGTCCTTCGCTGGCCTCCAGCATAAACTCAATTCCCCGGCTTCCGCACACATTCGCGATTTCATGAGGGTCCGCCACCACAGCGGTGGTTCCATGGGGAAGGGCCGCCCTTGCGAATTCTGCCGGAAGCAGCATGCTGCTTTCAATATGAATATGCCCGTCGATAAAGCCCGGACACAGGTATTTCCCGGAAATATCTTCTGTATCATCCGCATCTTCTTCCGAATAATCTCCGGTACCCGCAATCCGCCCATCTTCCAGAAGAACCTCCGTTCTCTCCAGCTCCCCTGTAAAAACATTAATGACTGTGCCGTTTTTCAGCAGCGTTTTCATAGAACCCTCCTCCATCTATTTTATTTTTATCCATCTTGCCGTAACCGGCAGCCAGAACTGTACCAGCGGCCCTGTAAGAAAGACAGCCGCAATCGTTCCGGCGCCTACCGTTCCTCCCAGCACAAAGCCCAGCGCCACAAAAAACAAATCGCAGCACACGCGAATCCAGCGAAACTCCACTGCTTCTATCTTATCTGATAAGATCACCGCCACCAGATCATTGGGGCCTGTACCCGCATTGCTGTTGATCACCACGGACATCCCCAGCGCCAGAATGACGCAGCCTGCAAGCATGCTCACAACCCGCAGCGCCATTCCGGAATTTCCGTTTATATAGTCTCCCAGAATCCAGGTGAACAGATCAATGATCGGGCCTCCGCAAAATGCGCAGACCACCGTCCCCGGCTTCACATAACCCTTTGTGGTCAGCAGCATCACTGCCATGAGTATGCAGAGTACGATCACATGAACCGTTCCCACTGTAAGCCCGAATACTACGGACAAGCCCTGAATAAATACTGTGAAGGTGTCGGTTCCCAGCTCAGACAGCAGGAACAGGGTCACCCCCAAATGCGCGATCGTCAGTCCGGCCAGAAGCACAAGCAGCGCTTTTACCCAGTCTCCCGGTGTTCTGCCGGATGTATCCGCCGCGAATTTTTTCTTTTTCTCCCCCGAAACTTCTCTTTCCATTTCTCCCTCCTTTTTCTGCCGAAGAAAACTCTTCACATGAATAACAAAAAAGACAACGCCGTACCATAACTATCTTACCAGTTATTTTACAACATTGTCTTTCCTTTTGTCCACTGCCGGCGGCGGGACTTGAACCCGCACGCGGTTGCCCGCAACAGATTTTGAGTCTGCCTCGTCTGCCATTCCGACACGCCGGCCTTCTGCGGTTACCCGCAACGCTTATTTATTCTAGCACACACAGAGAAAAATGGCAAGCAGATTTTTCTGCTCTCTGCCTGTCCCTTAGCACGGCTTCAACGTGTTCCCTGGCGCAGTTTTCTCAGAAGCTCTTCAAAGTATTCCGGAAGGGGAGCTTCAAATTCCATATATTCTCCAGTGGAAGGATGTACAAACCCCAGCACCATCGCATGCAGAGTCTGCCCCTCCAGATGAAAGGGATTTTTCCCCCTGCCGTAGACCTCATCCCCCAGAAGAGGGTGTCCGATGCTGGCCATATGCACGCGGATCTGATGGGTGCGGCCCGTCTCCAGACGGCACTCGATATACGTATAGGCGCCGAAGCGCTCCAGCACCCGGTAATGGGTGACGGCACTCTTTCCTCCGGTGCGGACTACGGCCATTTTTTTCCGCTCTATGGGATGGCGCCCGATGGGCGCGTCTATCCTTCCCTCATCTTCTTTCAGATTTCCGCAGACAATGGCCCGGTAGCGCCGCGTAATCGTATGGGCCTTCAGCTGTTCTGCCAGAGAATTATGAGCGCGGTCATTTTTGCAGGCAATCAGCACTCCCGTGGTATCCTTGTCGATTCTGTGGACGATTCCGGGGCGCAGCACTCCGTTGATGCCGGAAAGCTCTCCCCTGCAGTGACAGAGAAGCCCGTTCACCAGTGTACCGGTATAATGCCCCGCTGAAGGATGCACCACCATTCCCTTCGGTTTATTGATCAGAATCACGTCACTGTCTTCATAGAGAATATCCAGAGGCAGTTTCTCCGGAAGAATCTCCGGTTCCTTTGCCTCCGGAAGCATCAGCTCGATTTCAGCGCCGCAGGAAAGCTTCGCGCCGGCCTTTGCGGGCTTTCCATCCAGAAGCACATTTCCCTCGCGTATCAGCTTCTGAAGATAAGAGCGTGAAATCTCAGGCTCACGGTCTGACAGATACCTGTCCAGCCGCTGTCCAGCTATCTCCGGTCCCACTGTGTAAGACCGGATTTCCCCTGAAAAGATCTCCTCCATCTCAACGGTCCTTCTGTCGTTCATCACGTTTCCTCAGACTTAAAAATCCCAGTTCTTCTTCCTTGTACACAAAAAGAATGAGAACCGCCAGCAGAACAGCTCCGACTGTCACATAGCAGTCCGCCACATTGAACACGGGAAAATCTATCAGCTTAAAATACAGAAAATCCACCACATAGGAGTACCGCATCCGGTCAATGAGATTTCCCAGGGCTCCTGCCGCCAGCAAAACTGCCACCACGCGCATCAGCGTGTACCTGCGGCCTCCCGGAAGCCGGTTATAATAAAACGCAATCAGCACAAGAACGACAGCGGTGCATATCAGAAAAACCGCTTTCTGTCCCTGAAGGATGCCAAAAGCCGCGCCTCTGTTCTCCAGATAATACAGCTCAAAGACTCCGTCCCAGAGCACAATCGGGCTCTGCCCCTTTAAATGCAGCACTGCCAGATATTTTGTCCACTGGTCGAGGGCAGTCAGAAGAACTGCCGCTAGAATTCCAATCAGGTTGTATCTCTGTTTTGTCATCTTTCTATTCCTCTGTTATCCATTTTATCGCGTCCAGCATCTCTGCCTCTGTCACTGTCCGGTCCACGAATGCGCAGCCAGTCCGCTGCAGGAGGACAAACTTGATACGGCCCGCTTCCATTTTTTTATCTGACCTTGTAGTCTCAAGCACTTTTGCCGGATCGATTCTCCCCACCTTAACCGGCAGAGAAAAGCTCTGAAAAGCGCCGCAGATCCGGTCGAGTTCACTTTCATCTATCAGGCCGCGCTTCCAGGAAAGATAAGCAGCAGCCGCGCAGCCTGCCGCCACACACTCTCCATGATACATCTGGAAATTTTTCAGCTTTTCCACCGCATGCCCTATGGTATGCCCGAAATTCAGCAGCGCGCGCTCTCCCTGCTCCGTAGGGTCTTTTTCCACCACATCGCGCTTGATCTTACAGCTCTCTTCAATCATCTGCATCAGCGCTTCCGGCTTCCGTTCCAGTATGTCCTGCCGGTGATCCAGAAGCCACTGAAAATAATCCGCGTTTTTAATCAGCCCATGCTTCAGAATTTCAGCCATTCCCGACGCGAACTGGCGCTCCGGCAGCGTCTGCAGCACAGAAAGATTCATATAGACCAGGCGGGGCATATGGAAAGCTCCCACCATGTTTTTGTAGCTGTCAAAATCCACACCCGTCTTACCGCCGATACTGCTGTCCACCTGCGACAGAAGCGTAGTAGGAATCTGTATAAAACTGATTCCTCTCAGATAGGTGGCTGCCGCAAATCCTGTTAAGTCTCCGATGACGCCGCCTCCCAGAGCCGCCAGCAGATCTCTTCTGTCAAAATGCTCCAGAATCAGATGCTCGTACAGCCCCCGCACCGTATCCAGCGTCTTGTAATCCTCACCCGCTTCTATGGTATAAACTGTCACGGGGGAACAGACTCCGGAAAGCCGCTCTCTGACCGTCTCCAGATAAAGGGGACCCACATGGGTATCTGTCACGATACAGATTTTTCTTCCTTCTGTCCCAAGCTCCGCCGCGCCTTCCGCAAGCTTCTCAAAATCCTGCTCCAGCCGGATCTCATAGCAGATTTCTCCCTCTCTGCGGACCGGAAGGGTCCGACCTTCTTTTTTCATATGACTCCTCACCTTTCCCGGCGGCCTGGCCGCCTGATTCTGTGCCGGTGCCCGGCGCCGCCGCCTGCCTTTTCCAGGATACACGCGCGCCTCAGATATAGCGCCAGAGTGTTACATACTCCCGTCCCTTTTTCGACTGGCCTCCGCCTCCCTGATACCGGAAGCGGCCCATGCCCCGTACAGAGACCAGATCTCCCTCCCGGGGCTGATATCCGTTGGAGGTAATGAGCTTTCCATTCACGAAGACCTTACCGCCTTCGATGAGTCTTGTCAGGCTGCTCCTGGAAGCTCCGAAAGCCAGCGAAAGAAGACGGTCCAGGCGCACGGACGCCACAGTCCCCGTAATCTCTTTGTATTTAGGCTCATAATGGAACTCTCCCGCTTCCACGGGGCTGGCATAGACAGAGGTATGCCGCACACGCGTGAGATTGTCGCAGATAAAGGAAGACATGCGGCTGAGACAGAAAAGATGGACTGCCGATTCCTCCACCAGAATATCTCCAAGGCAGCTTCTGTCCAGGCCCAGGTTCAGGATCGCCCCCAGATAGTCTCTGTGGCTTAAATCTTCCGCGAATTTCTCCTGGAGCGGAACAATCTTCAGGCAGCTGACAGGGTAATCTGTACAAAACAGGGGAGCCTCAGGCCGGAATACCGCAATCTGACGCTCCGCTAATTCATATCCGCCGAAGCTTTCCGTTACAATATAGGGAAGCTTCCGGCGGGTCTCCTGAAAAATATTCAGTTCATTTAAATTCAAAAAATCGGAATATACAGCAATTCCTCTCTGATAAGCATATTCTCCCAGTTCAAGAAACCGCTTTTCCAGCTGCTGCTCTTCTTTTGTCATGGCCTTAGAATTTACTGTATACGGAAGGAATGTCGATAGCTCCGCTTAAAATATCCTGCAGATCGCCGGAGATATCCACGTTCTTCGGTGTAACGATAAAAATAGACGCGGAAACCTTCCGGAGATTACCTCCAATGGCAAAACAGGAGCCGGAGGTAAAATCAATAATTCTCTGGGCCACATCCACATCCAGACCTTCAAAATTCAGCACCACTGTGCGGTTGCTGAGCAAAGTCTCCGTTACCTCTCGGGAATCATCAAAAGTATTCGGTTTAATTACACATACTTCCATCGCGCTGCCCTGCTTTCTGGAGGTCTGCCGGATAGGCGTCACTTTCTGGGGCTTCGTCTTTACCGGAGTATCCTCCTCATAGTCCTCGTTATCCTCGCCTCTTCTGCCCTTGAAGATTTTCTTCCGGGGCTTTTCCTCTTCATAATCGTCATCGTAATCATCGTAGTCATCGTACTCGTCGTCGTAATCGTCTCCTCCGAGTTTCATGACATCCAGAAATTTATCGATTACACTCATATTCCAGTCTCCAATCTATCTCTATTTTTATATAGTATAGTCTCTTTCACCGAAAATGCCTGTCCCGACACGGACCATGGTAGCACCTTCCTCGATCGCCACCTCATAATCCCCAGTCATTCCCATGGACAGGATATCCATAGATACATTATCAATGTTTTTGTTTTTTATGTCAACACATAATTTCTTTAAACTGGCAAAATATCCTCTATTATCCTCCGAATTTTCCACATAGGGAGCAATGGTCATCAGACCTTTGACAGCAATCGACGGCAGCTTTGCAATTTCCCGGATGAGGTCTTCTGTCTCCTCCGGAGCGGCGCCGAATTTGCTTTCTTCTCCTGCCACATTTACCTCAATCAGGACCGGGACGGTAATGCCCTTTTTCACTCCCTCGGCGCTGATAGTTTCCGCCAGACGGAGGCTGTCCACCGAATGAATCAGGCAGGCCTTGTCCACCACGTATTTTACCTTATTGCGCTGCAGATGCCCAATCATATGCCAGCGGATATCCTTCGGAAGCTGCTCGTATTTATCGCAGAGTTCCTGCACCTTATTCTCTCCGAAATCCCGGGTTCCCCCCGGCAGAAGCTCTTCAATCATGGATACCGGCTTCGTCTTGCTGACCGCGATCAGCGTCACCTCTTCCCGCTTCCGTCCCGACCTCTGACAGGCCGCGCAGATATTCTTTTCTACTTTTGCAAGATTCTCGACTACCATTTTCTCATACTCCTCCTAATAGATCACCTGATCCTCGCTGACCGTATCCGCATTCAGCACAATGTGGTCATACACAGACAGGCCGTAGCTGGTACCTTCCTCCACGATACAGTATTCTTCATTTTCATACATCACCTGAATAATCCGGAAGATGGTATAGCCTTTATTGATATTATACACGCCTTTCAGTTTTTCTGTCTGTCCCACCTGATAATAATCCGCAGAATCCGCCTTCACCAGCAGATCTCCGCTCTCCAGCAGCTTCCTGGACGTACTGAAATCCTCTTCCTCCGGATCTACATAGGCATATTCTTCATCCTGGTAATAAATGGTACAGTTCACGAATTCTACTGCCTCTGTTCCGTCCTCCGAAACTGTCTTTTTCATAAAGCCGGTATTATCCTCCGACTGGGTAATGTAATCCGCGTCAATAACAAAGAAGTCCTTTTCTGTCACAGCTGACTGGGGAATCTTAAGCCCCACAGTCTCGTCCCGGAGAATCTCAAAATCCAGATACCGCTCTCCTGCGTACCGCACCATGGAATTGACAAAGGAAAGCACTCCATATGCCTGGCCATCCACATACTGGACTGTCACAGAGGGCCAGACTGTCTCTTCATCCTTATCGAAGCGTATCTCAATATATGTGGTATTCTGGGTTACGGTGCCGTCCTCAGCCGTAGTCTGATTCTGTTCCATCTCATCCAGAATATAATTTTCCATATTTTCATCCAGCGGGAAGACAATCTGCCAGTCTTCTTCCGTCACAAGCTTGTATACCGGGTCTCCCGCGCTCACCAGAGACGCCGTCCTCAGATCCTGCCATTCGTAGTTTTCCTCATCGAACCAGGAAGGATCAATATTGTCCGACGTGGCGCTCTCCAGTCCATCTATGTAATATTCCACAACTCCTGCCGTCTCGGCATTATATCTGGTAAACAGCGTTCCTGCGTCTTCGGACGCGCTGTCCAGCTGATCGATCAGGTTCTGGTTTACCAGATCCAGAATCGCGGAATCCACATTCGTCTTAAAATCATACACCTCTCTGAAATCCATATCCGAATAGTTTCCCAGATAGGAACTGATATCCGCTCGTATCTCGCTGTAGTCCTCCTCATCAAGGCTCAAATCACCGGCGCTCTCATTCAGAAGCTCCGACATTCTTCCGCTTTCGTCTATGGTGTACACAGTGGAAAGCACGGAGACCTTTTCTCCTTCCGCCGCGTAATAATTGACATAACCGGCTTTTTCCGCCGTATATACCTGCTCCGTGCGCAGAGCGACGCCCGTATAATGATAATCCGCCGCCAGATTCCCCTTGATAACCTCATAACCTGAGACGTGCTCTGAAGTAAAATACATATAAACACAGACTACAAGATAGACTGCGATAAATCCAAAAAATACAACGCCAATGTTAAACGGGCGCCTGTACCTGACAATTTTTGTATTCTTTTTTCTGCCGCCCGCCACTGGCTTAAGTTCCTCCTTCTTCCATCCCGCGCGCTCCTCCGGCTTCCGCGGGAATTTTCAGCAAATTTCCCCATGTAACGATGAAGCTGCCGCAAAAAGCTATCTTTTGCGGCAGCCATGATATGTACAATCTCTAGCAGGAAATGATAACCTGCTCCTTTGCAAATTCAGGCAGGTCTTTCTCCTCTACGGAAATACTGAGACAGAAATTGACTTTAAACTGCTCACTTATCTGATTCAGCTGTGTCAGAGCATCTGTCAAATCCTCGCCTTCCAGGTTCGCAACCTTCAGAAAGCTGTCCACATACATCTGCTCCAGGTCATAATCCTGGGAAATGATTCCACATACAAAACCGATAAACTCATCACTGTTTTTCAAAGGATAATCTTTTACATTAATAAGCCGTACCTTATTGTCCAGCTCATGCATATGCTTTGTGCTCTTGTCCAGATATACAATATTTCCCGATGCCGTCTTAATCTGGCTGTTCACTCTTTCCAGCAGATGCTTTGTCTTTCCGTCTCCCTTACTTCCTACAATCAATTGTACCATAGCCATGTCCTCCTTGGGTCTCATATATTTTTGAGGCAGCGCCTGAAAGTCCAACTTCACATCCGGGCGCCGCAGCCCTATCAGATAAACATATTATAGTCTATATGCCCAAAAAACTCAACTGTTATTTCCCGGCTTTAGACTAATTATACAATTCTCTCCATTCCATATCGCCGCGATCCAGGGCTTTGACCAGAAGCTCCGCCGTAGCCAGGTTCGTAGCCAGAGGAATATTGTAGGTATCACAGAGCCGGACCACATTGTTCACGTCAGGCTCATGGCTTTTGGGATTCTGCGGATCACGCAGGAAGATCACCAGATCCATCTGATTATGCTCAATCTGCGCGGCCAGCTGCTGTTCTCCTCCCAGATGTCCCGCCAGATATTTGTGTACGTTCAGGTTCGTCACCTCTGCAATCAGCCGTCCGGTCGTACCGGTCGCGTACAGATTATGTTTACAGAGGATTCCTCTGTATGCGATGCAGAAATTCTGCATCAGTTTTTTCTTTGCGTCGTGTGCGATTAGTCCAATGTTCACATGAACACCCCCAAGTTAATATTTTTTCGGCTGCAGTCCCACATTCAGGACAAAACCGATTGACATGTACAGCGTCACCAGGGAAGTCAGCCCGTAACTGACAAAGGGAAGTGGAATTCCCGTATTGGGCATCAGGCCCGTGGCTACGCAGATATTGACAAAGCTCTGAAACCCGATATAACCTGCAACCCCACAACAGATCAGGGTTCCCGAAAACTCTCTTGAGCGTCTGCCGATCTGTATACATTCTAACACAATCAGCGCCAATAGTAAAATAATTGTTGCGCAGCCGATAAATCCAAGCTCCTCGCCTGCCACCGCGAAGATAAAATCCGTCTGTGGCTCCGCGATAAAGCTGCCGTTTTTCACGGAAGAAACCAGGTTATTGTTCAATCCCTTTCCCACCAGCTGGCCGGAGCCGATGGCCATAATGGAATTCTGCTGCTGATAGGCGTCATTGGCGTAGGCCGCAGGATTCAGCCAGGCCAGGATACGGGTCCGCTGATAACCATCGATGAGGGTCTGATCCGGCTGCATAATCAGACTGATAAAAATCACAGACGCAGGGATTCCCACGGCAAGGGCCCCTCCTATCAGCTTCCAGCTTAAGCCCCCGATAAACAGCAGAATCAGAAAGATCACACACAGCGATATCGTCGTAGACAAATCCGGCTGCTGTTCTACCAGAACAGCAGGAATACCGAACAGCAGCGCGGAAAGACCGAGTATCTTCCATGTGTTCAAAATTTCTTTATACTTCTCCAGAAATTTCGCAAAAAACAGAATCAGGCAGAGCTTGCACAATTCTGAGGGCTGGAAACGGAAGCCGCCCAGCCTGAGCCAGCGGGTGGCGCCGTTATTCTCATATCCCAGCGGCGTCAGCACCACAAGCAGAAGCAGCAAAAGATTAAAAGCATAAATCAGCCAGTGGAATTTCAGAATCCAGTTATAATCAATCAGCGATACAGCTATCATCGCGGCGGTTCCAAGCACCATTCCAAGAATCTGCTGATCCTGAACAGATTTCTCCGCGCTTCCTATGACCAGTATTCCTATAATCGTAATCGCAAACACATAACACACAAGCCGGAACCTGTAATCCCTCACCCGGTACTGTTTTAACATAATCTCCTCTGTCCTTTTCCTGTCCGGTTATTTCCGCTCTGAAGAATGCTTCAAATCCTTGATCGGAATATTGGCGCACAGAGCCGGCACACGGCCGTTGGAGCCGTCAGACTCCGTCTGTGTAATCTGGATGTCCAGATGATCACAGTCAATTTCCATGTACTTTGAAATAACCTTGATAATATCGTTTTTGATCAGCTCCATAACCTCCGGGGAACAATTCGCCCGATCCGAGATCAGCAAAAGTTTCAGGCGGTCCTTCGCCACATCACCGGAGCTCTTTCTCCGGAAAAAATCCATCAACGCCATGTCTATTTCCCCCTTCGCTTATTTAAACAGCTTTGCAATCCTGGCAAAGAATCCACTGTTGGATTCCAGATTCATCAGGGGTACTTCTTCTCCCAGAATACGCTTGCAGATATTCATATAAGCCGTTCCCGCAAGAGAAGAATCTCCCGCCAGGGGTTCGCCCTGGTTCGTGGCAATGACAATGTGCTCGTCATCCGGAACCGCTCCAATCAAATCAATGGCAAGAATATCTATCACGTCTTCAATAGACATCATATCGCCGCGCTTTACCATATCCATGCGCAGACGGTTTACAATCAGATTAATCCTGTGGATATCGTTGGCTTCCAGAAGGCCGATAATCCGGTCCGCGTCACGAATCGCGGACACCTCCGGCGTTGTAACGATCAGCGCCCGGTCCGCGGCCGCAATGGCATTTTTAAAGCCCTGCTCGATGCCTGCCGGGCAGTCAAGCAGTATGTAGTCAAATTCCGGCCGCAGCTCTTCTATCAGCTTTTTCATCTGCTCCGGATTTACCGCCGTCTTATCCCGCGTCTGCGCGGAAGGAAGGAGACAAAGATTGGAATACCGCTTGTCCTTAATCAGGGCCTGCTTCATACGGCAGTTTCCTTCCACTACATCTACCAGGTTATAGACAATCCTGTTCTCCAATCCCATTACCACATCCAGGTTCCGAAGACCGATGTCCGTATCGATCATAACGACGCTCTTTCCAAGCTTCGCAAGACCCGTTCCGATATTCGCCGTGGAAGTCGTCTTTCCCACGCCGCCTTTTCCGGATGTAATCACAATCACTTCACTCATAGCTTTTTCCTCCAAACCCTTTTCTATAGATTAATATCATTTAAAACCTCTTTTGTAATAGGCTCTATATAAATATTTCCTTCCTCCACAAAGGCTATCTTCGGCGTATCGTCCGTCTTTTTCTTCCGGACGGGCCTGCTGTCGGAGCTTCTTGCGATTACATCTCCGATTCGAATCTGCATGGGGTCCATGGACAGAGCCGCCACAAAAGCATCCTGATTGCCGGAAGCTCCCACATACACATTTCCCTTCAGCGTTCCCAGCACAATGACATTTCCCTTGGAAATCACCCGGGCTCCCGGATTTACATCACCGAGAATGATGATGCTTGTCTCAGATTCCAGAACCTGTCCGGAACGCAGCGTCCCCTTATAGAAACGACCGTCCTGAAGATTCATCAGATCCGCGCTTTCTTCCTGATTCCGTTCCAGCGCCTGCTTCATTGCCTGCTCCACAGCCTCATTCTGATCTGCGATGCACATCACCTGTATCTGGCAGTTCGCTGATATAATATCGGAAAGCTCCAGCTCTTCTTCAAAAGACAGGCCTCTTCCCTGAAAGCACAGAGCCATCTGAGCGTCCCCGAAGAATTTGGCCGAGGTACGGAATTTCTCAGCCACATCCTTCTTCAGAGTCTCCCAATCTGTCTTTTCATCCAAAACGACAATCAGTCCATGCTTATTGCTCTTTATGACAACCGACTGATTCGACATCCCTCTTCACTCCTAATCTGCAATATTCTGTCCTGAGGATCCGCTGGCAGTTCCTGTCAGGATCTCTTCCTCATCCACAAGATTATAATAATATTTATACAAATCTGCCGCAGCCTCCGCCGCGTTTGCAGAAGTATATCCATTGGCGATACGTACAGCCACCGCGATCTCCGGATCGTCCGCCGGCGCATAGCTTACAAACAGCGCGTGGTTCGGATGGCTTCTGCTCTGCTGGGC
>ERZ1643250.1731-NODE-1731-length-17791-cov-6.749605_pt1 | contig 17791 bp, 14 predicted proteins | sample MGYA00579262_ERZ1643250 | MGnify/ENA primary metagenome ERZ1643250 (study PRJEB29033, sample SAMEA4952265) | chicken gut metagenome | biome: Broiler Chicken; feature: Gastrointestinal Tract; material: Caecum | place: Ireland | collected 2018 | study: Broiler... | reverse complement strand
TCACTAAGTCCTTCATCACGAACTCGGCCATTGGACTCCGACAAATATTGCCGTGGCACACGAATAAAATTTTTATCATCTTTTGATAACTCCTCGTAAGTCCTGTATTTCTTCTCAAATGCCTGATATTGAAGGATTTTTCGCCTTTTACGGGAAATTCGAGTTTCCTTCTGTCCTTCAGATATTTTCTCAAATCGTCCCAGATTTTCTCATGTTTTTCTCTGCAATATTGGTAAAGGCGTTGGTAAAACAAATCGCTTTACCAATGGGCAATTTTAAGCGTTCGCCACACGCAGCAGCTCATCTTTGGCGTCATCAAACTTCACATGGGTGTAGGTATTCAGCGTTACGCTGATGTCTGCATGACCCATGATGTACTGCAACGTCTTAGGGCTCATTCCGGACTTTGCCATATTGGAGCAGAAGGTGTGCCTGCACACATGAGGCGTTACTTTCGGCATCTGGATGCGGTAAATCTTGTTGTACTTCTCGACGATGTGCGCCAGGTACTTTTCCCAGTGAAGGGCCACCATAGGCATATCATTCTTATCCAGGAATAGAAATCCGACATATCCGTCTACCATCGGCTCTGTTTTAGGAGCCGTCCGCCCAGCGATAATGCGGCGGAAGCAGGATGCCACTTCCTCAGTCATCGGAACATAGCGGATACCGCTTTCTGTCTTAGGCAGCTGAATTACATATTCCATCTGCGATGTTCTCTGCAACTGATGATCCACTTTGATACGCATTTCCTCAAACTCGATATCCTGAATCGTAAGCCCACAAAATTCCGAGATGCGAAGCCCAGTATGAAAGAGGATATAGATTCCGTCATAGTATCGGCTGAAATGTTTGTCCTCTTTGATAAATCTCAAAAGCTCCCGTTCCTGTTTCCGGCTGATGGCCTCTCTCGTCACGGAGTCATTAACGATTACCGAGGCCAGCTCAAAGCCGAATGGATTTTTGCGGATCAGATCATCGTCCACAGCCATCTGAAACGCCGGTCTGAGCACACCACGAATCGAATGAATCGAGCTGTATCCTCTGCCATCTACCTGCTGGAGCTTATCATGGCCCGTGGGATGAGTTGGGGTTCAGTGCTCTTTTGATACCAGAAAACACACAACAAGAAGAAACCTGCCGTTTTTAACCTCCGCTTCCAGGGTACCGTGGTACCGCTGGGCAATCTCCCGCATACCGGGCAGGCCAAAGCCATGGGAGGTCTTGTCCGCCTTGGTGGTGGAGAGGTCCGGATTGACTTCTCCGCCCACGGGGTTCTCCAGACGCAGCATGAGCAGGCCTTTATCTACCCTGCATCGGAGGGTAATCTTCTTCACTGCTGCGTTTTGTACACCCTCAATGGCGTTAGTGTGACGTTCGCCTTTGTACTCCACGCTGCTGCACCGACGGCATACTTCGTCAATGCTGCCCTTGATGATCAGCAGGTTTTCTTCTCCATGGCTGACCAAAACGCTGACAAACTTTCGGTCATAGTCAAAAGGAAACTCATCCAGCTTTTTGTGTTGGGCGGCCAGTTCTTGAAAGTGCAGCTTGTGGCCAGGCATCTCACGGCACTGAAGAAGGGCATGATCCAGATGGTTTTTGACCCCCGTGTGATAAAAGCTGTTCAAGTAGGCAAGATCCAAAACTTTTTGGCTCTCATTGCCCAGAATATCCATGTAATATTCCAGCGTAATCTTGTCTCCGGTCAGGGTACCGGTCTTATCCACACACAGAATATCCATGCTGCCGAATCCCTGCATGGCATTGATGTTTTTTACCACAGTCTGCTTTTTCCCCATGGCTGCGCTGCCCTTTGCCAGACAGGCATTGATAACCATGGGAAGCATTTCCGGTGTCAGACCCACGGCAACAGACAGTGCAAACAAAAATGCGGAGATCCAGTCACCTTTTGTCAGGCCACAGGCAATCAAAACCACCGGAACCAGTACAGCCATAAAGCGGATGAGTACCCATGCAATGGAATTCGCGCCTCGATCAAATCCATTCTTTTGGGAGGATTCCGCCGCTGTAAAGCCGCCATAAACAGTGTCCTCTCCCACAGCTAGTACGACGCCCTCCCCGCTGCCGCCAGTCAGGGCAGAGCCCATGAAAACGAGATTGCGGTATTGGGCATAAGACAGGGCCTGTCCGTGGGAAAGCGTTCGGGCATCCTTTTCCAGAATTTCGCTCTCGCCTGTGATGACCGACTGTGAAACGAACAGATCTTTTGCCGTAGTCAGTCGGATGTCCGCCGGAACACGGTCGCCGGCAGACAGGCGAACCAGATCGCCCACCACCAACTCAGTGGAGGACACTCTGACCCATTTCCCGCTCCTGCGCACCAGCACCGTGGAAGCAATCATCCCCGTCAGGCGGTCAGCCACACGCTTTGCTCGCAGTTCCTGGGCAAACCGTACTGCACCGCTGATGAGCAGCATACATAGAATGATGACCACTGTGGTAACATTTCGACTAAAATTAGATGCTAATACCACATCAGTCAAAAAAGAAATACATGCCAGTACAAATAAAATGATGGTAAACGGATTTAAAAAGGTCCGGCCCAAGCGATAGAGTACCGTATCCGATGCCCGGCCCGATAAACTGTTTTTTCCGTATTGGATGCGACTTTCTTCTAACTGCTCATCGCTGTAACCTTGGCCGGAAATGTGAAAATCCCGGAATAGCGTGTCGATGTCTGTGTATGCGTAATTAAGTACACGCCCATGGGCAATAGGATTTACTTTCATTGTCTCACCTCCGCAGAGTTTTTCTATCATACCATAGAATTGCCTTGCTGCGTGGCATGAAATCCTTGCTTTTTTCTTGCTTTCTGCCATCCTTTTTAAGCCTTGCAGATAAACGTATACCCGGTTTGTACGCCAAATAAATATGAACGAGAATTTTTTTTTCGTGTATAAACTAGTAAAAAGAATTTTTTCTTGCAAAATGCGAATGGAGGATGTAAAATAATGAAGGACATCTTGCAAAAAAGAAAGGAGACATACACATGAAGACATTATCACAGATCGCGTTGTCGGTACGGCCATCTGCAACACTGGCTATTGATGCTATGTATAAGCAGATGAGACAGGATGGAGTAGATGTGGTAGGTTTTGGCGCAGGAGAACCGGATTTTTCAACACCGGATTTTGTGAAATTGGCAGGAATCCAGAGTATTTGTCAGAATTACACCAAGTACACCCCCTCGGTAGGAACCATGGAGCTTCGGGAGGCGATCGGTCACCGTATTCAGGAGGATACCGGGGTAGGGTATCGGTCGGATGAGATCGTGGTCTCCAACGGTGCAAAGACATGTATCTATGCCGCACTGCGCACTTTGTTAGATCCAGGGGACGAGGTTCTGCTTCCAGTGCCCTATTATGTAAGCTACATAGAGCTGATCCGTATGGCTGGAGGAGTCCCTGTGCTGATCCAGACTCGGGAAGGGGAGGGATTCAAGGTGACGGCGCAGCAGCTGCGGGAGGCAATCACGGCAAAAACAAAGTGTCTCATTCTGAACCACCCCTCCAACCCCACAGGCATGGTATACACCAGAAACGAGCTGGAGTCCCTCGCACAAGTGTGTGAGCAGGAGGATCTCTATGTGATTTCGGATGAGATTTATGGAACTCTAGTTTATGATGGAAGGAAATTTATAAGCTTTTCGGCGGTATCGTCTCAGGCAAAGATGAGGACAATCATAATTAATGGAGTTTCCAAGACTTATGCCATGACAGGCTGGCGGATTGGCTATGCGGCGGCGAGTCGGGAGATTGCCAAAGTCCTTGGAAACTATTTGGGTCATTGTACGGGTTCCCCATGTGCAATTTCCCAACAGGCGGCCAAGGCGGCACTGTTGGGGGAGCAAAGCTGCGTGAAAGCGATGCGGGATGTCTTTGCCCGAAGAAGAGACGACATGTTCCATGCTATCTCAAATATGGACGGGGTACGTTGTCTAAAGCCGGAGGGTGCGTTTTATCTTTGGATGAACATTTCGGAATTGATTGGCCAAAAGCTGTACGGCCAGGTGATCACCGATGGAGATCATTTTGCGCGGCTGTTGTTGGAACGGGGGAATGTTGCCGTGGTACCCGGTTCCGGGTTTGGATGCAGGGAGTATGTGCGGTGGTCTTATGCAGTCTCTGATGAGACGATCCACAAGGGGATGGAGCGCTTGAGACAATTTTTGAAGGAAGGATGATATGTGAAAAACAAAGGGTGAATCTCTTCGGCAGACCGAAAGTGGAGCAAACCAGTATGCAAAAATGTTGGAGTTGCACAATTATATGAAATAAAATCTGTCAATAAAAGCGAGATTGACCAATTAGGAAAGAGGCGATATAATTTTTACAGTAGGTTGTACCTTAGGTGGATGACCAAGTGAATAAATTATTGGGGGGTATGAGCAGTGAGTGACCCAGCAAAATTGACCGAGCTGGTTGAGAAAGACCGTATGCGGGAGACGATTCGCTGGTTGACGACCCAGACACCGTACCGCTTGGCTGGAAGCCCCTGCTGTAAAAAAGCAGCGGACTATGTCTGCGAGCGAATGCGGGCCATGGGATTGGAAGTGCAGGAGGATGAGTTTTTCACCTATAACAGCCAACCACTGCAGGCGGATTTTACGCTCCTGGAGCCGGTGCGGCGACACTATACCAGCCTCCCGTGTGCGCATATCCGGTCCACTAAACCTCAGGGAGAGGAATTTGAGGTGGTCTATGTAGGAGATGGTGCCTATGAGCGGTACCGGAATGTAGACGTTTCTGGAAAACTGGTGCTTGTGGAGGTGTCCTATGCGCCGCCAGTGCCGGAGAAGGCGCGCATCGCCAGCGAGATGGGGGCGGCCGGGATCATCTGCATGAACTGGGGAAATGATGAAGGCGTCATTTGCAACCGGGGACTGAAGGGAGTTTGGGGAAATCCAACTCCAGAGACTGTGGGGAAGATTCCAGACCTGATTGGCATTGGGATCACACGCACAGACGGGCTGGAATTGAAGCAGCTGTGTGAAAGCGGACAGACCGTGCGTGTGCGTGTCACCGCTGTATCCACACGGGAGTGGAGCAAGGTACAGCAGCCAATGGGGATCCTGCGCGGCAACGGCACGCGGCGGGGATTTGTTCTGGTGTGTTCTCACCTGGATGCCTGGCAGCCCGGCGTTACCTGCAACGCAACGGGAAATGCGACGACATTGGAAATCTGCAGGATTCTCTCAGAGAACCGGCAGCGTTTGGACCGGGATGTCTATTTTGTGTTCTGGAATGGGCATGAAATTGCCGAGGCAGCTGGTTCAACCTGGTTTGTGGATCAATATTGGAGCCTGCTGGAACAGGAATGTGTCATGTATATCCACATCGATTCCACCGGAGTGCGGGAGACTGAGCTATTTGAAATAAAAGCGTCGGAGGAGTTGCTGGGATTTGCACAGAAGAATGCCGGAGAGATCTTGCCAGGCCTGGAACTGCGCTCCATGGCGCTGAAAAAAATTGGGGATCAGAGCTTCATGGGCATTGGTGTTCCTTCTGTAACACAGCGGATGTCCTTTACCAAAGAGTACATGGAGAAAGCCCACGGCGCCACGCTGGGATGGTGGAACCACACCTCAGAAGACGGACTGGACAAGTGCAGCTATGAGATCCTAGAGCAGGATACCAAAGCGACGCTGGCCATCATTGAGAGCATGTGCTGTGTGCCGGTCTTGCCCTACCAGTTTGACCGTAAGTTCTCCTCACTCCAGCAGACGCTGGACAGCATGGAGGAGCGGTACAGCGGGCGCCTGGATCTGAAAGGCCTGAAGGATCATCTGAGACAGGCGGCTCAGAGCGTGGAAAAGATCCAGCGTATGGAATATACCGAGGCATGGGAGGAGGAATATAACCGGTTCGTCGTGGGACTCTGCAGAAAGCTGACCAATGTATTTCAGACCTATGCGGATAAGTATCAGCAGGACAGCTACGGATATTCTAAGCTGTCCAGCCCCATCCCCCTGTTGGCCGACCTGCCTTTGCTAGAACAGTACCCTGAGGACAGCATGGAGTATGGCTTGGTGTTGACCCAACTGATAAAAAATCGAAACCGCATCGATGACGCGCTGCTTCAAATTTGTGAAAGCGCCCGTGTATTCCAGAAGATGTATGCAATGGACCACAGGGACCAATAACATCAGACCAGCGGCCGCCTGGTCAAAGCAAAAGACACAGTAACGTCAGCAATTCACAATAAGAGGAGGTTAGAAGTTATGAAAAACAGGCAGTGGAAGAGATTTTTCAGTGCAATTTTGGCTCTCTCCCTTGCGGTATCCCTGGCATCCTGCGGCACGGACGGAGAATCCTCCAAGTCTCAGGAGGAGCCCCAGATGTCCACCGAAAATCAGGCCAACAACACCATTGTGATCGCCACCTCGGCGGAGCCTACCAGTCTGGATCCGCAGTATGGTGAGGATACCACGACACAGCGCGCGGTACTGCAGATCTCGGATACGCTGCTCAGCGTAGATCAGGATATGAACTACATTCCCGGCCTTGCAGAGAGCTGGGAGGTGTCTGAGGATGGTCTGACCTATACCTTCCATCTCCGGGAGGGGGTAAAGGCCCATAACGGAGACACCTTGACTTCGGAAGATGTAGCCTACACGGTACAGCGCGGGCAGCAGTCAGCCCTAGTGGCCAAGGCATTTGCGGCCATCGATTCGGTGGAGTGTGTGGATGAGCTGACGGTTGTGATGCATCTGAAGTATACCTCACCCATCCAGCTTGCCTATCTGTCCTCGCCCAGCACCGGTATTGTGAATAAGCGGGCCTGTGAGGAGATGGGGGACGAGGCGTTTGGACGGGCGCCTGTGGCCTACGGCCCCTATCAGGTGGTCAGTTGGGACTCGGGAGATAAGATCACTCTGAAGGCCTTTGCAGATTACTGGGGCGGCAAGCCCTCCATTGAAACGGCGATTTTCAAGGTCTATACCGACAGCAATACAGCTGCCATCGCATTGCAGAGCGGCCAGGTGGATGTGGTGATGGATGTGTCCACCGCCGATGTGGCGTCGCTGGAAGAGAATAAAAATGTTACGGTCTATACCGGGGATTCTCTCATCGCTTATCATCTGCATATGAACTGTGAGCGCGCACCCTTTGACAACGAAAAGGTACGGCAGGCCATCAACTACGCAGTGGATACCCAGGCCATCATCGATGCGTGTTTTGACGGTGTGGGAGCCAGCATCATGGATTCCTTTATCCCCAAGATGTCCCTTGCACAGGAGGTTGAGGAGCGTCCCTATTCCTATGACGTGGATAAGGCAAAGCAGCTGCTGGAGGAAGCTGGCTATGGCGACGGCTTCAGCTGCAATATCCTGGTGACCAGCGGAATCCAGGAGAAGATGGCTCAGGTGGTCAAGGCGTATCTCTCTCAGGTGGGCATCGATATGAAGATCGATGTGTATGAGTGGTCCACCCTGCTGTCTGTGGTGGAAAGCGGCGATTATGATTCCACCATCCTGCGGATTGTTGCCATGGTGCCAGACCCCGATCTCAGTCTCTATACACGCTTTGAGTCTTCCCAGGTATATAATTTCTCCCGCTATTACAACGATGAACTGGATGAGATGCTGGAAGCGGCCCGGGTCTGCCCCGATGAAGAGGAGCGTACCCAGATGTACCTGGATATCAACAACTATCTGTGGGATGTGGTGCCTACGGTACCCATGTGCTTCACCAATGTGATCAACGCAGTCAACGCGAATTTGAAGGGTTATCATACAGATCCGAGAGAGTTCATCCAGATTCGTGAACTGAGCTGGTAAGGGAGTTAAGGTTTCTATGCCGAGGAGGTTATCTCCCCGGCATAGAAACTATTTGAAGGTCGGTTTGTAGACAGCAGACATAAGGGGGGCTGCGATTTGCTGAAATATATTGGAAAGCGGATTCTCTGGTTAATTCCCATCATTGTCGGAGTCAGTTTTATCATCTTCTCCATCATGTATTTTAAGCCGGGCGACCCGGCGCAGATCATTTTGGGCTCCGAGGCCACCCAGGAATCCATCGATCAGCTGCGGGAGGAGATGGGATTGAATGACCCCTTCTTTACCCAGTATTTTAACTACATGAAGGGACTGGTCCAGGGAGACCTGGGTAATTCCTACCGCAACGGAAACAGCGTGGCCAGCGAGATCGCGGAGCGGTTTCCCGTCACCATTACCCTGGCGGCTTTTTCCATACTGCTGGTCTGTCTGATCGGTATTCCGGTGGGAGTCATCTCAGCGGTCAAACAGTATTCAGTCCTGGATATGGTCAGCGTGGTACTGGCACTGGTGCTGGCCTCCATGCCTTCGTTCTGGATTGGTCTGATTTTGATGCTGATTTTCTCCGTTCAATGGCCCATTCTGCCGCCCACCGGAGCGGACACCTGGCAGAACTATATCCTCCCCTGCGCCACCCTGGCGGCTGTGAACCTGGCCGTCGTAACCCGGATGACCCGCTCGACGATGCTGGAGGTTGTGCGCCAGGACTACGTGCGGACTGCCCGGGCAAAAGGCGGGAGCGAGCAGCACATTATTTTTCATCACTGCCTGAAAAATGCCATGATTCCGGTGCTCACCATTGTGGCCATTCAGTTCAGCAAGCTGGTGGGCGGTGCGGTCCTAGTGGAGTCTGTCTTTGCCATGCCTGGGCTTGGCAGCCTGCTGGTAACGGCCATACGAAGCAGTGACACGCCATTGATTATGGGGTCAGTCATCGTGTTGGCGGTGATCTTTACGGTGATCAATCTGGTGATCGATCTGCTGTATGCGGTGATCGATCCCAGAATCAAGGCACAGTTTTCCAGGTAAGGAGGGATCGGTGTGGGGAAAAAGCAGCCTTTGCAGCATGCCAAGCAGTCCAAGCTCTCCATGGTTTGGACGCAGCTGAAGAAAAACAAGACCGCCATGGCGGGACTGGTGGTGCTGATCCTGATCATTTTGATGGCGATTTTTGCCGATGTGATCGGTGATTACACAGACGTGGCGATCAAAATGGACATCCCCAATCGCCTTCAGCCGCCGGGAAGCGAGTGGTTGTTCGGGACGGATCAGTTTGGTCGGGATGTGTTTGTAAGAATTGCCCACGGGGCGAGAGTATCTCTGATCATCGGATTGGGAGCGGTGGTCATTTCGCTGGCCTTCGGAGGGATCATCGGAGCAACGGCGGGGTTTTATGGAAACCGCTGGGACAACATTGTCATGCGTGTAATGGATATTATTATGGCGATCCCGTCCACCATTCTGGCTCTGGCCGTGGTGGCTGCCCTGGGAAAGGGCGTCATCAACCTGATGATTGCCATCGCCGTGGCGGATATCCCGAATTACGCGAGAGTTGTGCGCTCCTCCGTGCTTACCATCCGCAATGCGGACTACGTGGAAGCGGCCAGCGCGGCCGGAGCGGGCACCGGCAGGATCCTGGCTCGGCATATCATTCCGAACGTGTTGGGGCCCATTATTGTCCAGTGTACATTGGGAATTGGAAGTTCGATTTTGAATGCGGCTGGTTTGAGCTATATTGGCCTTGGAGTGGAGTCGCCCCGGCCTGAGTGGGGAAATATGCTCTCGGAGGCGCGGGAGTTTATCCAAAGCGCGCCGCATCTCATTATCATCCCAGGCGTATTCCTGGCCTTGACTGTTTTGGCCCTGAACCTGTTGGGAGATGGCCTGCGGGATGCGCTGGACCCGCGGCTGAAGGACTGAGGAGGCAGATATGGGACAAGTATTGTTGCAGGTGAAAGACCTTTATGTGACCTATCAGGCTGGAGGAGAGGTAGTCCGGGCGGTCAACGGATTTGATTTTACCCTGGAAGAAGGCGAGAGCCTGGGACTGGTGGGGGAAACAGGCGCGGGAAAGACCACGGTGGCGCTGTCCATCATGGGCCTGCTGCCTGAGCGCACCGGACGAGTCGACCGGGGCAGCATTGAATTTTTGGGGGAGAACCTCCTTCAGATGAAGAAGAAAGAGCTGCGCGCCATACGGGGAGACCAGATCTCCATGATCTTTCAGGACCCTATGACTAGTCTGAATCCAGTGCTGAGCGTAGGCGAGCAGATTTTGGAAGGACTGGAGCTGCATAACCAGGAGCAGAAGACAAAAAAAGAACTGGAGCAGCGGGCCTGTGAGATGCTGGAGCTGGTGGGCATACCGGCGGAGCGATATTCGGAATTTCCCCACCAGTTTTCCGGCGGGATGAAACAGCGGGTGGTCATTGCCATGGCTTTGGCCTGCAACCCCAAGCTGCTGATTGCCGATGAGCCGACTACCGCGCTGGATGTCACCATCCAGGCTCAGGTGCTGGATATGATGAGCGCCTTGCGGGAGCAGATGAATATGACGGTGATTCTCATCACCCACGACCTTGGCATCGTGGCGGAACAGTGCGATAAGGTTGCCACGGTCTATGCAGGTCAGATCATTGAGTATGGCCGTGTTGAGGATATTTTTGAGGGAAAAGATCATCATCCTTATACCCAGGGACTGTTTGATGCCCTGCCCAGCCTGGTGGGCGAGGAGCGGAGGCTGAAATCCATTCATGGACTCATGCCCGACCCCACGCATCTTCCCACGGGATGTAAATTCCATCCCAGGTGCCCACACTGTACCCAGAGGTGCAGAGAAGTGGAGCCTCCCGCAGTGCAGTTGGGCGAGACCCATATGGTGCGATGCCATCTCTTTGCGGAAACTGGAGAGGAGGGGACTGCCACATGAAAGAAATCCTGCTGGAGACACAGCATCTCAAGAAATACTTTCAGACCCGAAAGGGTCTGCTGCATGCGGTGGATGATGTGAGTCTGCAGTTTGTCAAGGGAGAGACGGTGGGAATCGTGGGAGAGTCCGGGTGCGGAAAGAGCACGTTGGGCAGGACGATCCTGAAGTTGCTGTCTCCCACAGACGGGCAGATCCTGTACCGGGGAGAGGACATTGCCGGTTATGGAAAGCGGCAGACCAAAGCGATGCGCCGCAGAATGCAGATGATCTTCCAGGATCCGTATGCCTCGCTGGATCCGAGAATGACGGTCAGCGAGATTATCGCGGAGCCCATCTACATCAATAAGACCATCACAGACCGCCATGAGATCCAGAAGAAAGTAAAGACGCTGATGGACACCGTTGGGCTGGATGCCCGGCTGACCAACGCGTATCCCCATGAGCTGGACGGCGGACGGAGACAGCGTATCGGGATCGCGAAGGCACTCTCGGTGGATCCTGAATTTATCGTCTGTGACGAGCCGGTCAGCGCGCTGGACGTATCTATTCAGGCGCAGATCTTGAATTTGATGCTGGATCTTCAGGAAGAATTTGGCCTGACCTATATGTTTGTGACCCATGATCTCTCGGTAGTCAAAATGATCAGCAATGAGATCGCCGTGATGTACCTGGGAAAATGTGTGGAACGGGCGCCCAGCCAGGAGCTGTTTCAGCATCCGAAGCATCCCTATACTAAGGCGTTGTTGTCTGCCATTCCCATCCCAGACCTGCGGTTCCGTGGAAAGAAACGGGAGCTTTTGAAGGGCGAGGTAGCCAGTCCCATCAATCCCGCGCCGGGTTGCCGGTTTGCGCCCCGGTGTCCCTATTGCACGGCGGAATGCCGGGAGGAGGGGCTTGAAATGGAGCAGGCCGGACCGCAGCATATGGTAGCCTGCAGAAGATGGAGTGAATTGGAGGGAAGCCATGGGTAGCTATCTGATCCGGTGCGGGAGGTTATTTGACGGAGTAGAGAAGATGCTCCGGGAGAGGATGGAGATCCGGGTAGAAGGCACGCAGATCACGGCGGTAGGCCAGGGACTGGTTCCAAAGGAGCAGGAACAGGTCATTGATCTCTCAAATGCCACAGTGACGCCGGGACTCATTGACGCGCATGTCCATCTCAGCACGTTTGACTGGAAGCGGCGGGAGTATGAGATGCTGTACTGCTCCAAAGCATGGAAGGGGATGGCAGTGCTCTATCATGCAGAGCGGGCTTTGCGCAGAGGCTTTACCACACTGCGCTTTATGGGCTGCAACTGTGACGATGGGTATGCCTCCCTGGATGCCAAACGTCTGATTCAGCAGGGATACTTTCCAGGCGCGGACCTGGTGATCGCACCGTACTATGTGGGGTCGGTCGGGGGAATGGCGGATGCCTGGAGATGCGCAAAGGGCAATCCGGAGCTGTCCAACCGCCTGACGCGGGAATATCCCGGGGTCGGCTCGGGAAGAGATTTCTTTATTGGCGCGGTACGGGAACAGGCCAAAATGGGAGCGGACTTTATCAAGCTAATGGCAAACGGCGGGTTTATGAGTCTCACCGGAGGACCGGGCGACGTGCAGCTGCTGGATGAGGAGTATGCCGCGGTGATCGAAACGGCACATCAATGTGGTATCCCGGTCACCGCCCACGCGTATACCCCGGCGACCATCCGCAAGCTGGTGGATCTGGGCATCGACGGCATTGAACATGGCTCCTTGCTGGATGAGGAGACTGCGGCCTATATGCGGGAGCGGGGTGTGTATCTGGTTCCCACGTTTATGCAGTACGACGGTATAGTCCAGGGCGGCGAGAATGCCGCAGGAGGAAAACGGGACGCAGCCTTTGAAGAAAAGCTGCGCACCTATGCCAAGCAGCTGCGGGCGGGAAGAGCAGTGATTCGAAACAGCGGCCTGATGCTGGGGTACGGCTCGGATATCTGTGATATGTATCCCTGTCATGAGTGCGGCCGGGAGTATTCCTCCTGGTTGGAGAGCGGCTTTGACCCCTTCCAGGCCCTGATGGCTGCTACATCGGTCAATGCGGATATCCTTGGGAAACAGGAGATCGGGCGCGTGTTGCCTGGGAAACGGGCGGATCTGTCCGCCTGGTCCGGGGATCTTCTCACCGAGCCCCAGGCCCTGATGGATTGCTGCTTTGTTATGAAGGGCGGGACCATCTACCAAACAGAGAAAAGAGGGGAGAGGACATATGAATCCTGAACTGGAACGGGAATACCAGGCCCGGTTAGAGCGGACGAAACGGGAGGCGGCCAGGCGGGGATACGGGGGTCTGCTGATTTTTGCGCTGGCGCCGCGCCGGGTGGGCGACCTGCTGTACCTGGTGGGTCATCAACCCATGATGCCGGGACATCCCAGAAGATTCGGATTCCGGGGTCGTGGATACTCGGTGTTGATCCTTCCGGTGGAGGGAGAAGCACGGCTGATCACCAGCACGCCTTTTTATGAGCAGGAGATCTATGTCCCCCAGGTAAAATACCATGACAACGTGCCCCAGGAAATCGGGAAAGCTGTGCGGGAGCTTGGGATCGAACGGGAGGATCTGGGTATTGTCGGAATGGATATCCTATCTGTGAGCCTGTATGAGGACATCTGTTGTGAGCTGTGTCACAGCCGGTTCTGCTGCGCAGATGACATCGTTATGAATCTCCGCGCGGCGAAAAGTCCCTATGAGCTCAGGCTGCTGCGGGAAGGAGCGGAGATTGGAGATCAGGTATCCGACCTGCTGCGGGAATATCTGCGGCCCGGCCTGACGGAAAAAGAGGTATATGCCTTTATTACCCGGGAGCTGAGCAAGCGTGGCGTTGCCGGAGCATTTGCCACCTGTCAGTCGGGGGAGCGCTCCGAGCGGGCTTATGATCTGATTCCCGCCTCCGACAAGGTCATTCAGTCCGGCGATATGGTGCATATGGAGATCAACGGGAAATGGCAAGGCTACATGATCGACATCTGCAGGTCCACGGTGGTAGGACAGGCCAGCCAAAGACAAATCGAGGTGCTGGACACCGCGCTGGAGATGCTGGAGCAGGCAACATTGGCCATGAAGCCTGGCGTGGCAGCAGAAGACTTAGAAAAGGTGACGGGGTCGATTGCGAAGAAGAGGGGATTTCTTACCAACCATACCCGGGCATTCGGCGGTCCGGCCACTTATCTGGGCCACGCCATCGGTTTGGGGACCGATGAGCCGCCGGTACTGGCGAAGTTTGATAAGACGCCGCTGGAGACCGGTATGGTCATCACCGTGGAGCCAGGTCTGTACCGGACGGGCGTTGGCGGGTGCAGAATTGAGGATGAGATTCTGGTGACGGAAACGGGAAGCGAGAATTTGAATCACTCCCAAAGAAAATGGTGGTAGGCAGGAGGAACGTTTATGGCGCAGGTAAAGACGATTGGAGAAGCGGTCCGCAGCATGTCTGTGTTGATGGCAAATCTATATTATTACATGACCAAGGCGGTACTGGAAGACTTTGGAGAGGAGGCCAAGAAGTCTTTTCGACGGGCGATCGTAGAGTTTGGACATGCAAGAGGGCGGGAGATTGCGCGCCAGGTGCAGGAGGCAGGTTTGCCGCTGACGCTGGAAAATCTGGATCGATTCTACGATATCCCCATTGCGGAGGGGTGGGATCTGCACCGCAGCTATGAAAACCAGCAGAAGCACAACATCACAGATTCCTGTACGTTTGCCGATGTGTGGCTGGAAAAGGACTGGGCGGAGATCGGACATATTTACTGCCTGGTGGACATTGCCCTGCGGGAAGGGTACAGCGACGCGGTGGAATATCGCCCCATCCGGAATATCCTTCAGGGAGCTTCCTGCTGTGAATCGCTGACTGTTTATAAGGACAAGGCTCCGGACTGAGTGGGAGGGAAGCGGTCGGCAGATCAGGAGAAATGTTTCATTGTAAGTAAACGTAAATTATGCTATGATAACTACAGGAAAAAGAAACCAAAAAGTTCGGAGGTGAATTATGGCAGTTGGAATCAGGCGTAAGCTTCTCTATGAAGAAGTGGTTGCTGCGTTGTACGAAATGATAGACCGCCAGGAAGTGGAGCTGGGAGAGCAGTTTCCCTCGGAACGGGAATTGGTGGAGCGTTGGAATGTCAGCCGCAATGTGCTTCGGGAGGCCTTTCATGTTTTGGAGGGAAGGGGACTTGTTTCCTCGCGGCAAGGGCAGGGACGCTTTCTCAGGGCGTTGCCGGAACAAGCCAAGGAGACGGAGGATGAAAGCCGCTCCAAAAACCTGGAGCGCTATTCCCTGGTCGAGATCTATCAAACGCGCCAATGCCTGGAGTGCAAGGCGGTGGAATTGATCGCAGAGCACGCCAACGAACAGGATCTGAAGGATCTGGACCGCGCCTACCAGGAGATGTGCCGCAAGTTCAACGAGAATCAGAATACAAGCGGAGAATTTGAAATGCACCGCCTGTATGTGCAGAAATCTCAGAATGCTTTTCTGGAACAGTTGACCAACAGCGCCTTTAAAACCACCTTTGAATTGATGAGCGGAACCTTTATGGAGGTTCTCAATCGACACACGATCGCGGATAGTATTTTGGACCACGGTGAGATTCTAAGGGCCCTACGCAACCGGGACGGCGAAAAAGCAAAGGCAATTATGTCTGCACATATCCAGCATACCATTGACATGCTGGAAAAAAAGCTGCCCATAGAATGAGAAAAGAGGACCTGTCCAAAGAAAGAACAGGTCCTCTTTTTTTGAAAGGAGAAGGACATGACAAAAGAGGTTCAGGCGTATTTTCTGGATACGCTTCAAAAGCTGGTTGAAATCGAAAGCGTCTCCTGCCATGAAAAGCGGGCGGCGGAGTTTGTGGCACAAAAGCTGGAGGAGATGGGCTATACGCCGCAGCTCCATTTGGTAGGGGAGGACGGCGCTAATGTGACGGCCCGCATCCCGGGAAGGGGGGAGGCTCCGGCTCTGCTGGTGGGAGGACATATCGATACGGTCGCCATACAGAAGGGCTGGGAGCGGGAGCCCCTGAGACTGACCCGGGAAGGCAATCGCCTGTACGGCCTGGGGGCCAGCGATATGAAGGGGGGAATTGCGGCGCTCCTGGCGGTACTGTACTGTCTGACGCAGAATGGGGAACGCCCCGCAGGTGATGTATTATTCTTTGCGCTAGCCGATGAGGAAGGCATGTCCAGCGGCGCAGAGCTGTTTGCCAGCCAAGGAGTCCAGGCGGAGTATTGTGTACTGGCGGAGCCTCACTACTGGGAAATGGTAGTGGGCGCAACGGGGAAAATATTGCTGGAACTGACCATCCGGGGAAAGAGCGGGCACGCGGCCCGTCCGGAGGAGGGGGTCAGTGCCATTGAAGAGATGACGACCCTGCTGTATCATTTGGACCGGGAATGGAGAGCGGCATACCTTCAGGGAACGGTAGGAAGCCACTGTGTACTGCGGGTCTGGAGTGATTACGAGGGATACAGCCTGAATATCCCGGAGTGCTGCCGGGCGTTGGTGAATAAGCAGATGTGTCCGGATGAGCGGGAAGAAGACGTGATCCGGAGCATCCAAGAGCGGTTTGCCCAGTGTGGGCTTCGGGGCTCACTGGAGATTCAGCGGTGCAGGCCCCACTATTTGCCCTATCAGGCGGATCAGAACGATCCTCACCTGATCCGTCTCACGGAGCTGGCCCAGAAAAAGACGGGGAAAAAGCCCCCGTGGGTCATCAATCAGTCGGTCAGCGACGGGAATATCATTCAGCCGCGTCTGGGGATTCAGACGGTTCTGTTTGGCCCCCAAGGGATCGGATTTCATAAGCCAGATGAATATTTGCTGCTGGATACCGCTCTGGAATACATAGAGATCATGTATCAGTTTCTGACCGACTGCTTGGCATAAAGAAATTTTGCCGGAAAAACAGGTGGAGGGCAGCGAATGTCTTTGATTGGGGTATCCCGATGGAGTATGCCAAGGGCGTGGACAGCACCCCGCCCAGTTTGTTTATTTTTGCCCTTTCCATAAGAGCGTTGGTAGTTGCAGCCGTACTCCCCCCGGAGTCGGGTCATCATCTCCTGAAGCACGGGAGCGTAATCATGGATGCGGACCTTCTCATAGTAGGCGGTCAGCATCTGGTACTTCTTGCTCCAGACCTTGTTCCAGCAATTACTTTTAAGTGCTTTTATTTCCATTGTTTTCATGTATTCCGACGCCGTCTGTGGCCTTACATGTGATTGACAGGAGCGGTTTGGCACAGATTTTGGGAGTGAATTGGTACACAACGGCCGCGTGGGTACGAAATTACGAGGCAGAAGAGCCAAATGCGTTTCTTCCAAATAAAATCCATGCATATAGCCGGGGATTCAAGCGGCAAGCGGTAGAAGAATATCAGAGAAGTAATACAAGCCTGTAAAGTCGCCTGCGGATTGCTTCATATGTTGCGTTCCACATACTTTAGGTTTTTACCAGCCCAAATGAGCAGTCGTTTAAATCCGGGAAAGAAGTTCCTCGTAATCCCATATTCAAAAGCAACATGAAAGAACAATTCGCCAACATTTTGGCCTTTTTTACCAGATATACAGCTTGAACGAAATCTTATTAGTTGAGTAGTAATGCCGGCTGGACTCCTAAAGTCAGCTCGTCTATTTTCTACCGGATGAATCGGCAAGCGGTTCAGCAGCAGGCTGAGTTCCTTGATCTCATCGGAGTCCGCTGTTACTCTGCCTTTTGGGGAGGAATAGAACACATCCAGAGCCAGTATTACTTCATCCCGCGTAAAGCTTGCACTTGCCATCTCATCACACCCTTACAATAACATTCTCACCCTTCGCATCCCACGCAAAACGCTCGTCCTTTGCCAAGGCTTTCGGCATATTCCAGATCAGCTCATTGCCTTGAATCATACCTGTTTTTACAAGAAGCTGTCGCAGCTCCTCAGCCTGAAAGGAACGCTGATCTGTCTCGCTTTCAAGTAGATAAGAAATCACGGCATCGCCAAAGTTCTGTACTGTCCTACTACCAGCCCCAGATCCTCCTGGGCCTGACAGCCACTCCGGAGCG